>WNFD01002829.1_pt1 | contig 22866 bp, 22 predicted proteins | sample 5400491 | NCBI WGS metagenome assembly WNFD01 (sample SAMN13153343, study PRJNA577476) | soil metagenome | isolation source: 120 cm saprolite under Douglas fir tree site 2 hole 2 replicate 2 | place: USA:California | collected 2015-04-18
GGCGGATGTCGTGGGCATGGTGTTCAACCTTGGTGGCGGCAGCCGCGTCACCGTGAACAAGGTCCTCGCCACTCTGGAGGAGATCAGCCACCTCGAGGTCCGCCGGGAGGACCTCCCCGCCGCGCCCGGGGATCCACGCCACACCGGGGCTTCGATCAACCTCGCTCGCGAGCGGTTGGGATGGGAACCGCGAGTCTCGCTCCGCGAAGGCCTTGCGAAGCAGTGGGAGTGGTTCCAGGCCAGCCGGCGCGGAACGGGTCCGATTCTTTCGCGCCGAGCCGACTAGCCTGCGAGGCCCTGGCGCCAGGAAATGACGGTTCGTGACAGCGGCTGCTCGCACGCTCGCGAAGCAGATTCGCCCGGGACCGTCGACCGGCACACGAGCATGGCGCCATGCGCACCCGCCGTAAAGAAGTCTTGGTACTCGCCAATCGCGTCGACGTAACTGCTGACCACTCCGCTCTGGTCCGGTTGACCGCCGCTGAAGCTGCCCAACCAGCTGTTCGCGTCTGCAGGGTTCGCGAAGGTCATCAAAGCCGCCCGCACTTCCATATGCGTGTCGGCGTTGAGCACGTAATCGCCGAATACGAAAGTATCTACGGCAATGGCATGAAGCGCTTGAGCGAGCGGCCCTGGGATCGCATAGTTGGCCATCACCAGGTAGGCTTCGATCGGCAGCGGCGTGGCTCCGAGGTAGGTGATGTCGAGTCCGGGCGGAGGCAGCACCTTCTGATCGACCACCTGCAGCGAATGATGTGTCTTCGCTGCGGTCGCTTTCTTCAGCCCGTCGAGGATCCTGGACGCGTTCCGGCCGAGCTGGGTTAGCGAGGCCACCCCGTCCTTGCGAGCCCAGGTGATGTCGACGACGATCTCGGCGAGGCGGACAAAGGTCCTGGTGAGGTACGGCGCACCGCTGGTTCCCGCCAGGCCGTAATACATGACCTGGTCGCCCACCCTCGGACTTGTCGCCTGTGCGGGGCCCAACAAATTTTGAAGATTGGTCATGCTGGTTGTGGCCGCGGTGGTCGTCTGGTAGACCGTGTAATGGACGAGAAAGCCTTCGGCAGTGCCGATGTGGATGAACTCCTGAGTCATCCCGAAACGCACGGTTATCGGCGTGGTCTCAGCGTTGAGCGGCCTGACCGCGAATGACGGCGGACCCTGCCACCAGTTGCTGTCGCCCAGCATCGATCGCACGTCAGAAACGCTGGGGCCGGCTGCGAGGATGTCACCCAGTTGAGCGTTCGAGCTCGAAGACCCGAGCCTTGCGCACGACACGACCGCCATCGCGGTGAGAACGAGCAGGGCGAGCGGACGCGACACTCTAGTCAAGCTTCAACACCGCCATGAACGCTTCTTGCGGGATCTCGATGGACCCCACCCGCTTCATCCTTCGCTTGCCTTCCTTCTGCTTCTCGAGCAGCTTGCGCTTTCGGGTGACGTCGCCCCCATAACACTTGGCCAGGACGTCTTTGCGCATGGCCGAGATGGTCTCGCGAGCGACTACCTTACCGCCGATGGCAGCCTGGATTGGCACCTCGTAGAGCTGACGAGGGATGATCGACTTCAGCTTCTCGACTAGCTTCCGTCCCTGGGACTGCGCCTTGGTGCGGTGCGTGATCAGAGAAAGAGCGTCCACCGGCTCGGCGGCGACGAGCACATCGAGCTTGACCAGGTCGCCTTCCCGAAATCCGATCATCTCGTAGTCCATCGACGCATAGCCCTTGGAGCGCGATTTCAACTGGTCGTAGAAGTCGTGAATGATCTCGCCCAGCGGTATCTCGTACTCGAGCACGACGCGGTCGCCCGGCCGGTGCTCCAGCTTCTTGTACGTGCCGCGGCGGTCCTGGCACAGCTCCATCATCGGCCCGACATACGTCGTGGGAACGATGATCGAGAGCTTCACGAACGGCTCGGCGATGGACTCGATCGCGGTGGGGTCTGGAAGCAGCGCGGGATTGTCGACGTCGACTGTGCCGCCACGCTTCAACTCGACCTTGTACTCGACCGTAGGCGCCGTGGTGATCAGGTCGAGCTCGAATTCGCGCTCGAGCCGCTCCTGCACGATCTCGAGGTGCAGCAGGCCCAGGAACCCGCACCGAAACCCGAACCCGAGCGCCGCCGAGTTCTCTGGTTCGAAAGACAGCGCTCCGTCATTGAGCTGCAGCTTCTCGAGCGCTTCTTTCAGGTCGGCGAACTGGTCGGAGTCGGTGGGAAACAGCCCCGCGAACACCATCGGCTTCACCTGTCGATAGCCTGGCAGCGGGCCGGCGGCTCCGCCTTCGGAGCTGGTGATCGTGTCTCCGACGCGGGCATCTATGACGTTCTTGATTGCGGCGGTGACATATCCGACCTCCCCCGCAGTCAGCTTGTCGACTGGAGTGGGCCGGGGCGCAAACCATCCCACCTCGTCGACCTCGTGAACTTTCCCGGTGTTCATCATCCGGATCTTGTCGCGCGCTTTGATCTGGCCATCGACAACACGGACGTAGGTGATCACGCCGCGGTAGATGTCGTAGTGAGAGTCGAAGATGAGCGCTCGCAGCGGCGCCGAAGGATCGCCATGTGGCGGCGGAACTTTGGAGATGACCGCTTCGAGGATGTCCTGCGTCCCGATCCCCTGCTTGGCGGACGCGAAGATCACCTGCTCGCGCGGGATGCCGGTGACGTCGGCGATCTCTTCGGCGACGAGCTCTGGCTGCGCGGCGTCGAGATCGATCTTGTTGACGACAGGGACGATGGTCAACCCCGCCTCCACCGCCTGGTAAAGATTGGCAAGCGTCTGCGCCTCGATGCCCTGCGCCGCATCGACGACGAGAATCGCGCCCTCGCACGCGGCCAGCGAGCGCGACACCTCGTAGGCGAAGTCGACGTGGCCCGGGGTGTCGATGAGGTTGAGCTCATAGCTCTGGCCGTCCCGCGCAGGGTAGGTCATGCGGACGGCCTGCAGCTTGATCGTGATCCCGCGCTCGCGCTCCAGATCCATGGTGTCGAGGACCTGGTCCTGCATGTCGCGCTGGCTGATCGAGCCGGTGAACTCGAGCAGCCGGTCGGCAAGCGTCGATTTCCCGTGATCGATGTGGGCGATGATGCAAAAGTTGCGCACGCGCGCCTGCGTGGTGGTGGGCACCCTCAAATGCTAGTGGTGTGTCTGGGAATAGATCGACAAGGCGCGGCCTCGGCGGCCGGAGCCAAGGAGCCGATGAGCACGTGAGGGAGCGCATACCTGCTGGGGACCCCACGTTGTCGTGTGGGGCTGCTGACCGAGCGCGCGCAGGAGGCGACGAAGGCTTCAGCGCCCTTCTCGGGGTCCCTGCGGAATCGCAAGATTCCGTGGGGTGAGTCGGCGCCCGGCCGCCTAGGACGATGCATTGGCGAGCGTTTTCCCGGACGCACCACTAATGGTGTGACGAGAGCGACCCGAAGTGGGAACATTCGCCGCAGGCGATGGTGTTGGCGATCGGCGCGATCCTGTTCGTGGCGGGCCTCGTCCTTCTTCTTAATGTGGCCGGCGCCGGGGACGTCGTCATGCGCCGCGTCACCTCGCGGCCGCTGGGTGAGCTGGCGCCGGGCTTCGCCGCCTCCCGCCGCGGCTTCCAGACCTACGCCGCGCTCGTCATCGCCATCGGCACGTTCGCGGTCGGCCTGGGCGTTGCCGGCTCGTCTGTTTTGGTAGGCGCCGGCCTCATGGTGCTGGGCGGGATCTTGTTCGTGGTGGCGTCGGTGATCGCGATCGTTGGCGAAGTGAAGACCTTCAGAGCCCTGAAGCCCTAGGACAGCTCCATTTAGGACTCGGGCTGCCAACATTGCCCGCATGGGAGGACTCGTAGTTGCGCTGGTGCTCCTGATCGTGGGCGTAACCATGGAGCTCAACCGAGACAGGCTGATCCGGAGGTTCGCCTCTCGATCAACGAGTTCTCTGCCTCCGGGTTATTCGGCCACTCGGGCGGGAGTCAACGTGTATGCCGCGCTCGTCTTGGCTCTCGGTGTCACTATCGCGGCCCCATCTATAGCAGCCTGGTCGCGGCCGGCGGCTACAGTCGTCCTCTTACTCGGCGTGATTGCGTTCACGATCCTGGGTGTGGTCGCAGTCGGGGGTGAATTCAAGGCGTTTCAGGCCACAAGACGAGCCCTGAAGCGCTAGACGGCGATCGGTGGCGGCGGCAAATTTAGAGCTGGCGGCGAATGGCCAGGGCCACCGTCAAGCTCACGACCGCAGCTGTGTCGGCTCGAAGGTTGCGCGGCCCAAGGCCCGCTGTGGTTGGGACGAGGCCCAGCTCGCGTTCGGACCACCCGCCCTCCGGACCGATGAGGAGCGTGAGATCTCGAGGCTGGGTCAGATCGGCCAGATCGACTGGAGCGCTCCGCACCAGCAGAACCGGATGCTCGGTGGCCGAAAGCATCTCGTCGAAAGTCGATGGCCCGTCGACCAGCGGGACCCTGAGCCGGCCGGCGAGCATGGCGGCCTCGCGACAGATCGTGTTCCAGCGCTCGGCCTTGGCGCCCCCAGCCACGCTGCGGTCCGCGTGAAAAACGCGGAATCCATACGCGCCGACCTCGGTGCAGCGAGACAACACTAGCTCCAGTGCGGGAGCGGGCAATTGCGCGATCGCGATCGTGATCCGCGCTTGCGGTTCGGGGTGGTGCTCGACCTGAGCGACGATCACCCCTTCGACGCGCTCGGGGGAGACCTGGTCCAGACGGACCGTGAGCAGGAATCCATCTGGATCGACGACATCGATCTCTTCGCCGAGGCGCGCCCGGAGCGAGCGGGCCAGGTGGCGGGCGTCGCCGCCGACGATTACGGCCCGCCCGCCCTCACGGCTGGCAAAGAACGACGGCAAGCTACCCCGGCTGCATGCTGAACGTTTCGTACACGGCGATCTGTCCGCCGCTCTTCAGGATCGGGCAGCCTTTCGCCATCTTGGTCGCCTTGTCCAGCGTGTCCGCTTCGACGATCGTGTAGCCGGTGGCCCGCTGTCCGATCGGCCCCTTCGCCACCGTGCCGTCGGCCTTGACCTTGTTCACGGCTCCTGAAAACGGGTTGCCCATGTCGGCGACCGCGGGGCCGAGCTTCGTGTACCAGTTGCCCCACTGCTTCAACACCCTGGCCTGCGCGGCCGGCGTCTCGGGCATGCCACCGCCATAGAAGACGAGCAGATACTTCGCCACCCTTCACTCCCTCCCGTTGTTTTGCGGACGTAAACCGCAGTCAGACTAGCGCCTCCGCGCGCAGCTTGGCGAGTGTCGCCAATGCTTTTTCGAGACGCGCGCGGTTCGCGTGTTCGTTGAGCCACCGGCTCTGGCCCGATGGGTGCGGCAGCGGGACCATGACGGGTTTCTCGCCAAACGTCAGACCAACTCTCGACTCCAATGTGCCGGGCCCGAGAAATCTCGCGATGGCCATCTGCCCGACGAGGATGAGGACCCGTGGCTTGAGCAGCTCGACCTCGGCGTCGAGCCAGTGCGCGCAGTTGGCGACGGCAGCGGGCGGAGGCCGGAGGTCGCCTGTGCCGGCGCGGTTGCGACCGGGGAAGCAGCGCATCAATGCCGCGATGTAGGTGAGGCGTCGGAACTCCTCGGCGGTCGAGAAGCCGGCGCGAAGCATCCAGCGGTCGAGCTCCTTGCCCGCTCGAAGAACGGCGCTCCCCATTCGCCCGCAAAAGTGGGGTTGGCCTCGGGGATGATGCCGGCGTAGACGCATAGGTGGCACTCTCGACAGGCCGCCTGGAGCGATTGCAACGCTGCTCGTGTAGCGCGAGGCGCCATGCAGCGACCCTACATGGATAGTCAGGGGCCGGTAACATCCGACGCTATGGGCCCCACGCCGCAACAGGTCCTCGACGTGCTCGCCACCATCCAGGACCCCGACCTGGGTCGAGACGTCGTCAGCCTGGGCATGATCAAGGAGCTCGACGTCAGCCCGCAGGGCAAGGTCAGCTTCACTTTCGAGCTGACGACCCCTGCGTGCCCGGTCCGCGATCGCTTCAAAACCCAGGCTCACGACCTCGTCGGTGACATCCCCGGCGTGTCAGAGGTCGAGGTCCGCATGACCGCCAACGTTCGTCCTGCGTTCATGCGACCCAAGCCTTCCGAGATCCTGCCTGGCGTCAAGCAGACGATCGCCATTGCGTCTGGGAAGGGCGGTGTAGGGAAATCCACTGTCGCCGTTAACGTTGCCGCGGCGCTGCGCAAAGCGGGCGCCGAAGTCGGCTTGCTCGATGCGGACATCTACGGGCCGTCCATCCCGGCGATGACCGGATCGCACACCGTCCCCGAGCAGGTCAACGGCCGGCTGCAACCCATCGATGCGCACGGGTTGAAGGTGATGTCCTTCGGCCTCATCTATCCCGGCGAGCAGCCCACGATCTACCGCGGGCCGATGGTCGGCAAGGCGATCGAGGCGATGATGGTGCAGGTCGACTGGGGCCGGCTCGACTACCTCGTGATCGACCTACCACCCGGAACCGGCGACGCATCGCTCACGCTCGCGCAGGCGATTCCGCTCACCGGAGTTGCGATCGTGTGTACCCCGCAAGACGTCGCCACGGACATCGCGGTCAAGGCCCTGCAGATGTTTCGCAAGCTCAACGTGACGCCGCTCGGCCTCATCGAAAACATGAGCTGGTACATCTGCAGCAACTGCGGGCACCGGCATGAGATCTTCAGCCACGGGGGCGCCGAGGCTGCGGCGACGCGCTTGGGCGTTCCGTTTCTCGGCGCGATCCCGCTCGAAGAATCGATCCGTGAAGACGCCGACAGCGGCGTACCCGTCGTCATCTCGCGACCAGAGTCAGCGGGAGCGCGCGCCTTCATGGAGATCGCGTCGCAGGTTGCGGCGCGCACGTCGATCCAGTCCTACCGGCAGCTGCCTGTCATCAACGTCCGGTAGTAGAGCCACTGAAAAACCCGGACGCGTTTCCCCTAACCGTCGACGTCGACCGCGAGCGTCAGGTCATGGAGATCGCGTGGGAGGGCGGGCACCACAGCACCTATACGGGCGAGAAGCTGCGATGGGCATGCCCATGCGCGGAGTGTCGCGGCGAGGCCGGCGTCCCCGGACGTCTTGCTCGCGTGAAGAACCTTGATCCAAAAGAGCTGCGTATCGAAAACGTAGCGCTGGTTGGGCAGTATGCCCTCCAGATCGCGTTCGAGAGCGGACACTCAACCGGCCTCTACACGTTCGCGCTCTTGCGCGAAATGGGATAATCCCCGCGCTCCGTTGTCCTTCCCCACGTCAATGCAAGAAAACGAGCCATGGGCAGTCGCGGCCCCCGCCCGACGGCGCAGCCGGCGCGGACGCCGTCTCGCAATCCGAGGCTGGATCGCGCTCGGCGCGCTGGTCGCGGTCGCGCTGACCGTCGGCGGGGGCGTCCTCGCCTACGAGAACACACTCCCGACTTCAGTCGGCCTGAATCTCAAAAATGGCGATAAGAACGTCCCCGACTACTCGCATCTGGTGCTCACCTTCAGCCGCCCAGTAGCCCCCAGCACGGTCGGGTCTGCTTTCTCCATCGTGCCTGCCACGGATGGGACGCTGACGGCGCGATCGGGACAGACGCAGTACGAATGGGCGCCGTCGAAGCCACTGGACGACCTCACCACCTACACGGTGACGGTGACCCCGATGACGGACCAGAGTCAGCATCGCGTCCCGGGCGGGCGTTGGACCTTCACGACCAACATCGTGCCGCGAATTTCGTCAGTGACAAACGCCGCCGGCGCCGTCCTCAACGATGGATCTGAGATCGACCCTGGGACGCCAATCACGATCAACTTCAACGACGCGATGCAGCCGACGACCCTCACCATCGCCGTCGGCGGCAAACCGGCCGATCTCAAATGGGCCACCGACGATCGCAGGGCCACGCTTTCCACGCAGGGTATGCCTTCGGGTCCGCTCGTCCTGTCGATGGGGCCCGGCGGAGTCGATCAGACAGGGCACCATGTCGTAGGCACGTTCACGCTGAAAGCCGGCCTCTATTTCCACGATCGCGAGCACACGACCGCGCTCAAGTACCCGGCATTGATCCAGGTGCCGAACGATTACTACGCTCGCGACCAGAACGGGCTCCAGGCGGCGGACATGGTCTTCGAATACCTGGCCGAGGGCGGCATCACGCGCTGCACGGCGATATTTCAGAACGCACCCGACCTGATCGGTCCGATGCGTTCCAGCCGGTTCATCTCACTGAAGATCGCCCGGCACTATGACGGCCTGCTGTTCCAGTCGGGCGAGTCGCAGGCCACTGCATCGGCCGCCGCCGCCGATCCTGTGCCGCAGTTCTTCGACACGATCGGGTACTCGTATCGCACCAATGCGCGGTACGCGCCGGACAACTTGATGATCAGCGGTAGCGGCGTGAAAGCGGCGGAGCAGAACTACTTCTCCAATATTCCACCCTTCGCTCTGCCCAAAGCGCGGCCCGACCTCAACGGCGGCACAGGAGCCGGCACCGTCACTGTCGACGAGCACTACTCCGTGTACAGCTACGACCCCGTCATGGGCACATATCAGAAGACGGAGGAAGGTCATCCTTACCAGGACGCCAGCCTCGGCCAGCCGCTGCGGATCGAGATGGTGATCGTCATCCATACCGCCGAGCAGCTCGTCAACGTCGGCGACGGACACGGCGCCCACATCCACGATTTCGACCTCGACTCGGGTGGCGCGGTGGGGATCTATTACAAGGGCCTGGGGTACTCGGGGTCGTGGAGCGCGCCCAACGGCCATGGGCCGCTGACATTCAAGCTCGACAGCGGTCAGGTCGTGACCCTACCGCCCGGCCTGGTCTGGATCGACGTCACCGCCTAGTTAGGCGCGCGCGGTGTCTTTCAGCGCAGAGACGTAAGCGGCGGCCGCGACAGCCGCCGTGGTGCCATCGCCCACCGCAGTGGCGATCTGCTTTGTCAGCTGGGCCCGCACATCGCCGACCGCCCAGATCCCCGGCTCCGATGTCTGTAGGTTCCGGTCAGTGAGAATGTAGCCCGCCTCGTCGTGGTCGACGTGAAACTTGAACAGGCCGGAGTTCGGAACGAATCCGATGAAGATGAACACGCCGCCGACCGGCAGCTCTTTGGTCGAGCCGTACTGATCGTATTTGACCGACTGCACCTTCCCGTTGCCCACGATCTCCTTCACCCCCGCCTCGAGGATGAACTCGATCTTGGGGTTGGCGCGGGCCCGGTCGATGAGGATCGGCTGGGCTCGCAGGCTGTCGCGGCGATGCAGGATGTAGACCTTCTTGGCGTAGCGCGTGAGAAAGTCGCCTTCTTCGACGGCAGCGTCGCCCCCGCCCACGACGGCCAGCTCCTCGCCCTTGAAGAAGGCGCCGTCGCAGACCGCGCAGTAGCTGACCCCGCGGCCCTGGAACTCCTTCTCTCCGGCCACGCCCAGGTAGCGGGGGAGGCCGCCGGCGGCCATGATCAGCGCGGGCGTCCGGATCTCCTCGCCGGTGTCCATCCGGACCACCTTGGTGGACCCGTCCTTGTCGATCTCCTTGACCGGCTCGAACTCGCGCACCTCGAGGCCGAACTTGCGGGCGTGGTCGCCCATTTTGGTGGCCAGCTCGGTGCCCAGCACCGACTCGAAGCCGGGGTAGTCCTCGACCAGCTCGGTGTTCAGGAGCTGGCCGCCAAGTGGCCCGCGGTCGAGGAGCAGGGTTTTCAGGTTCATACGGGCCGTGTACAGGCCGGCCGCAAGCCCGGCGGGGCCTCCACCCACGATAACCACGTCGAAGTCGCTCATTGCATCAGTTCCAATAGCGCCAGGGACTACCGGTATTCCGAAGGGGAGTCCTAGCCAAACTTGAACTGGGCGCCGTAGCCCCCCCTGGGGCTGTGGCACGCGATGTTGTCGTACGGGCAGCCGATCGAGCAGGCGCCGCACTCGATGCAGTTGCCAGAGCTGACCAGCGTCTTCTTCTGGTCCTCGTTCCACTCATACACGCCGGCCGGGCAGAAATGGGTGCAGTACTTGCCCTTGCAGACGTTGGCGCAAACCGCCTGGTCGACGATCTCGATGTGAGGATGCCCGGTGTCCTCTTTGTACTTGACGGTGAAGAGCTTCTCGGTGAGCTTCTGCATCCCCGCTCAGTCTATCCGGCGCCGAAGCGTTCCCAGACCCGGCACATCAGGCGGATCGCGTTGATGTAGTCGGCGGCGTGGATGTTCTCGTTGGGCGCGTGGATACGGCAGTCTGGTCGGTCGACGCCGACGGGCAGCACGGTCGGGACCCCCAGGTCGGCCACCACGGGGTGCATCGGGCCTGTGGCCTGCATGAACGGCCACAGGATGGGCTCGCCGTGAAGATCTCTGACGCACTCGATCACGCTCCGGGCCACCTCGGAGCTGGGGTCGGAGCGCGCCGGCTTTTCGCCGTCATGCCAGACGATCTCGACCTTCTCGAAGCCGTGGGCGTCTAAGTGCTTGCGCAGGCGCACGAGGATCTCGTCCGGATCCTGGTCCGGGATGAGCCTGAAGTCGAGCTTGGCGGTCGCCTCGGCCGGGAGCACGGTCTTCGACCCTGGCCCCTGGTAGCCGGTCGTGATCCCCGCGATGTTGCAGGTGGGGGTGAACAGGAGCTGCTCGATGACGTGCTCGGGCATGGGGTCGCGGATCAGGCGATCGAAACCGACCAGCTTCCTGCGCTGCTCGATCTCCGGGTCGATCTTGGCCATCATCTGCCGGTCCGCATCGGTGGGCTCGAGCACGCGATCGTAGAAACCGTCGACGCGGACGTTCATGTCCTGGTCGCGCAGGCTGGCGAGCGCCTCGACGAGGTACATGGCCGCCGACGGATAGATGGACGCGAGGCCGGAATGCTGGTCGTAACTGAGCAACCTCACCCGCAGCTGGACGTAGAGAAGGCCGCGGCACCCGAACTGCAGGGTGGGCCGCCCGGCCTCGTCGAAGGACGCGCCCGACTCCCACAGGCAGCCGTCAGCGCGCAGCTTGTCCGCGTGCTTGTGGGCGATCTTCTCGAAGGTCTTCGAGCCGATCTCCTCCTCGCCCTCGACGAGGAACCGGAGCGTCACCGGCACCTCACCCAGCCCCTTCAGCGTCTCCAGGGCGTGGATCCGGGCCATGACGTCGGCCTTGTCGTCTGCGACCCCCCGGGCGATGATGCGGCCGTCCTTCTCGATAGGCTGAAACGGGTCGGAGTCCCAGAGCTCGATCGGGTCGACCGGCTGGACGTCGTAGTGCTGGTAGAGCAGCAGCTTGCGCCGGCCGGCGCCCGGGACCTCGGCGTACAGGGCGGGCATGCCGCCTTCGTCGAATGTCTCGACGCGGTCGGTGAAGCGGCTCAGCCGCTCCGCGAGCCAGCTTCGAGCTGGCTGCACGGCTTCCAGTCCATGGTTCGAGATGCTCGGAAATGCGCAGAGCTCCTCGAGCTCATCGATGAAGCGGCGGGAGTGTTTCTCGATGTATGTGTCGACGGCGCTGGTTGAGATCACGGGACCATTCTTTCACTACGCTAGCGATGTGGGTCAGCCCGAATTCCACTTCTCGCCACGGCCAAACCGCGCCAGCGAAATTAGATGGCGGCCCTGGTCCGAAGGGGCATTCGCAGAGGCGAGCAAGCTCGACCGCCCCATCCTCCTCTCGATATCCGCTGTGTGGTGCCACTGGTGCCACGTCATGGATGAGACGACCTACTCCAACTCCGGCGTCATCGACCTCATCAATCGCGAGTACGTGCCCATCCGCGTCGATAACGATTTGAGGCCCGACATCAACCAGCGCTACAACATGGGCGGCTGGCCGACCACGGCGTTCCTCACGCCTTCTGGCGATATCCTCACCGGCGCCACCTACTTGCCCGCCGACCAGATGGCCGACGCGCTCGCGCGCGTGGCCGGCTATTACCGCACGAATCAGCCCGAGATCGCCAACCGAGTTCTGGAGGGACGGAAGCGCGCCGGATCAGGTGTCGTCCGCAGCGCCGGCACGCTCGAGGGCGGAATCATCGACGAGGTCGTCGAGGCAGTGAAGAATGCGTACGACCCCGAATACGGAGGCTTCGGATCAGCACCCAAATTCCCCCAAACCGACGCCATCCTCCTGCTGCTCGAGCAGGGGCAGCTGGACGCGGACCCCGAGCTGCGCGCGATGGCGACGCACACGCTCGAGATGATGGCCGCCGGCGGCACCTACGACCACGTGGAGGGCGGCTTCTTCCGGTACTCCACCACCCAGGACTGGAGCGTGCCTCATTTCGAAAAGATGCTCGAGGACCACGCCGGCCTCGTCAACGCGCTGGCGCTCGCAGGCTTGCAGGACGCGCTCGATGCGACCACCGGCTACCTCGATAGGGTTCTGCGCGATCCGGTGACCGGACTCTATGCCGGGAGCCAGGACGCGGACGAGCACTACTACTCGCTGGACTCCGGCGGGCGAGCGCAGGGCGACGCCCCGTACGTCGACCGCCGCATCTATACGTCCTGGAATGCGGCCCTGGCGATTGCTTACCTCGACGCTGCCGTTCGATGCGAGCGGCCCACCCTGCACCAGCGCGCCGCCACAATGCTCGAGCGATTGTTCAAAGACCGCTACCAACCGGGGGCCGGGCTCGCCCATTCCGACGGCGTCGCCGGCCAGCTGCCCGACCAGGTTTGGGGGCTCTGGGCTGCGGTGCGTGCGCACCAGTCCGGCCTGGGCGGTCACTGGCTCGAGGACGCTCGCGATATCGCCCAGCACCTCGATGACCGCTACTCCGATCCTGAGCTCGGCGGCTACTTCGACCACGCGGGGGTCGAACAGCTGGGCCGGCTCAGCGAGCGCATCAAGCCGCTCGTCGAGAACTCGATCGCCGCGATGGCGCTGCTGGAGCTGGACGAGCTCGTAGGTGATCCTGAACAACCGTATGCCGCTCGCGCGCGCCGGGCGCTCGAGTCGGTCGCGGCGTTGCCGCGCCAGTACGGCCTGATGGCGGCTGCGTTCGCGCGCGCACTCGACCGGTTGCGACACATGGTCAAGGTGAGCACCGGCAATGCGCAGCTCGCCCGGGCAGCGCTGCTCGGGCATCCTTACGCGGTGATCGAGCCCAATGACGACGTTCGGGCGGTGGTATGCGTCGGGACCATATGCTTGGCCCCGGTGTCGACACCATCTGCGGTCGGCGAGGCGATCCAACAAGCCAGCCAAACGCGTGCCTGAGTCCAGGCGCCACTTCGCCCGGCGCGTCAACAAGGCCCTGGACGACCCCAAGCTGCAGGGCGCTCTCATTCAGGCCATGACCGGTTTGCGGAGCCGGCGCGAGGCGGGGTTCAAGAGCTTCGACTTCGCCACCGGCCGCGCCGACCTCAAGCAGCGCCGACTCGCCAACCTCGAGCGGCTGCCGGAGCTGGTGGAGCGCTTCACCGAACGCCTCGAGGCGGTGGGAGGCAAGGTCCACTTCGCGAAGGACGCGGCCGCGGCACGAGAGATCATCGGGCAGATTTGCTGGAACGCCGCCGGCGGCCAGCACCGGCCCGTCGTCACCAAGGTCAAGTCGATGGCGAGCGAAGAGATCGAGCTCAACCCCTATCTCGAATCGCTGGGTATGGAAGTCGTCGAGACCGACCTCGGTGAGCGGATGGTGCAGCTCACGCACACCCATCCCTCACACATCATCGCTCCCGCCATCCACCTCACCAAGGAGGACGCGGCGCGGGTGTTCGGGACGGAGGCGACGGTGGAGGCGATCCAGGCCCACGCCCGAGACTCGCTGCGCCAGAAGTTCATCAGCGCCGCGGTGGGCATCAGCGGCGCCAACCTGGCGATCGCAGAGACGGGCACCATCATGCTGGTCACCAACGAGGGCAACGCGGACCTGACCGTCACGCTGCCGCCGGTGCACATCGCTCTTTTTGGCATCGACAAGATCGTCGCCTCTCTCGACGACGCGGTCGCGGTGCTGCGCATGCTGCCGCGCAGCGGCACCGGCCAGATCATGACCAGCTACGTCAACTGGATCACCGGCCCGTCTCGATCGGCCGACATCGAGCAGTCGCTGACGATCGGGGTCCACGGGCCGCGCGAGATGCACTGCGTGATCCTGGACAACGGACGCGAAGAGATGCGCGCGGATCCAGTTTTCAACGATGCCCTCACTTGCATCAGGTGCGGCGCGTGCTCGAATGCATGCCCGCCCTTCATGGCTGTGGGCGGCCACCAGTTCGGACACATCTACAACGGTCCGATCGGGCTGGTGCTCACGCCCTTTCATCACGGTCTCGACGAGGCCGATCTGCCCAACACGCTTTGCACTCAGTGCAATGCATGCCAGGAGATCTGCCCGGTCGACATCCCGCTGCCCCGCCAGATCCTCGAGCACCGGCGCAAGGGCCGCAAGTCACTGCGCAAGAGAGCGCTGCTCGGCGTCTGGGAGCGGCCGGAGCTGGCCGACCGCATGCTCCGGGCCGGCGCTCCGTTCAGCGGCCTCGTGCCCGGCACGCCGCGCCTCGCCCGGGTACCGTACCGCGACGTGGCGCCGGCGCCCAGCGACGGGGCAGGCGAACCGCTCACGATCTTTGCCTCTTGCATGGTCGACCGGATGCTGCCCGAATCGGCGGTCGCCCTCCAGCGCATCGCCGAGGCGGCGGGCTACAGGGTTGAGTTTCCCAAGGGTCAATGGTGCTGCGGCCTGATCGCCGCCAACGCCGGTGACTTCAAAGGCGCCAACGAATTGACTACAAGGCTCGCTGAAAGCCTTCGGGATTCCAAGGGGTTGATCGTTACACCGTCCGCGTCGTGCTTTGGCGCCTTCACGATCGACGCCCCCGACTGGGGCGCAACTGCCGACGAGCCGCTCCGGGCGCGATTCCGCGACTCGACACGATTCGCGCTGGAGCTTCTCGCACACCGTCCGGGACTCGTGCGTACCGATCAGATGAGCCTCAAGATCGCCTACCACGACTCCTGCCAGACGCTGCGCCAGCTCGGGCTCAAGAGCGAGCCCCGACAGCTCCTCGACATCGCCGGCTACGAGGTCGTGGACCTTCCCGACATCGCCAACTGCTGCGGGTTCGGCGGCACGTTCAGCCTCGAGTGGCCGCGCGTGGCGGATCGGCTCGCGCAATGGAAGCTCGATGCGATCGCCAAGACCGGCTGCACCGTGGTCGCCTCCGACAACCCGGGCTGCCTGATGCATATCGCCGCCGCCGCCCGGCGGCGCGGGCTGAACCTGCGGGTGGCGCACGTGCTGGAGCTGGTCGCCGAACACCTGGCCTAGCAGACTTACTCGGCTGGGCGGGCGGTGCGCTGGCCTACTCTATGAGGAACTGATGACAGGACGGGCGCGTTAAACACCAGGTATGGGCATCCTCGAGACCATCAACTCGCCCGAAGATCTCCGGCGCCTCGATCAACCGCAGCTGGCGCAGCTGGCCCAGGCGGTGCGCGCGTTCCTGGTCGAACAGACGTCCAAGAGCGGTGGCCACCTCTCCCCCAACCTCGGGGTCGTCGAGCTGACCTTTGCGCTGCATCGCGTGTTCGACAGCCCCAAGGACGCGATCGTGTGGGACACGGGTCACCAGGCATACGTACACAAGATCGTCACCGGCCGGGCCCGTGATTTCGCGCGGCTCCGCCAGGCCGGTGGATTGTCGGGCTACCCGTCACGCCACGAGTCCGAGCACGACCTGGTCGAGAACAGCCACGCCTCCACCTCGTTGAGCTATGCGCTCGGCATCGCCGAGGCGAGGCTGCGCAAGAAGAAGCCCGGCCATGTCGTGGCGGTCATCGGCGATGGAGCTCTGACTGGGGGCATGGCTTACGAGGCCCTGAACCAGATCGCGCACCTGCAGCCGCCCAACTTGATCATCGTGATCAACGACAACGGCCGTTCCTACGCGCCGACCGTGGGCGGCCTCGCCCGGCACCTGTCGCAGCTCCGCATCGATCCCCGCTACGAGCGCATCAAGGTCGAGATCTCTCGGCTCCTCAGTGGCTTGCCGCTCGTCGGCTCGACCGCGGACCAGGCGGCGTATCGAGTCAAGGAGAGCCTGAAGCAGCTTCTCCAACCGTCGACTGTGTTCGAGAGCCTGGGCATCAAGTACGCAGGCGTGGTGGACGGCCACGACGAGGCCGAGCTCGAGGCGGTCTTCGCCCGCGCCAAAAAGCTCCGAGAGCCGGTGGTCGTGCACGTGGTGACCGAGAAGGGACATGGGTATGGCCCCGCCGTTGAGGACGAGATCGACAAGCTCCATGGAGTCAGCGCTTTCGATCCTCTGACCGGGCGCCCACGCTCGACGGACCTGACCTACACCGACGTTTTCGGTGAAGCGCTCATGGACGCGGCGACACGGCGACCCGAGGTGTGCGCGATCACAGCGGCGATGGCGTCGTCGACCGGGCTGCTCAATTTCGCGAAAGAGTTCCCGGATCGCTTCTTCGACGTCGGCATCTGCGAGCAGCACGCGGTCACATTCGCGGCCGGCCTGGCGATGTCGGGCATGCGGCCGGTCGTCTGCATCTACTCCACATTCCTGGCGCGCGCTTTCGACCAGACGATCATGGACGTGGCCTTGCACAAGCTTCCGGTCGTCTTCGTCATCGACCGCGCGGGCGTGACCGGGCCGGACGGCTCATCGCATCATGGCGTGTTCGACCTTTCATATCTCCGCCTCATCCCAAACCTGAAGGTGGCCGCGCCCGCGGACGCCACGGAACTTTGCGCATTGCTCGAGACAGCGCTTGACTCGGACGGCCCGATTGCGATCCGGTATCCGAAAGGACCGGTTCCTTCGACTCCGGATCTACCTGTTGAGCCGCTGCCGATCGGTCGTTGGGAGGAGCGGCGCAAAGGCTCCGACGCGGCCATCTTCGCGGTCGGGCGGATGGTCGAGGTTGCGACCGAAGCGGCCGAGCGCCTGGCCCTGCAAGGCATCGAGTGCACGGTCGTCAACGCGCGCTGGATCAAGCCGGTCGATCCGCGGATCGTCGATTGGGCCAAGCGCCATCCGATCGTGATGACGGTTGAGGACAACGTGGGCGCTGGAGGTTTCGGAGGCGCGGTGCTCGAGGCGCTCGCCCCCTATGGATTGGCCGGGCGGGTGCGCACGCTAGCGCTGCCGGACCAGTTCCTGCCTCAGGGCAAAGCCGCCGAAATCCTCAGGGAGAACGGCCTCGACGCCGCGGGCATCGCGCAGGCAACGTACAACGCGATCAAGGGAACGGTCCCCAGCGAGACCGGGAGCGGCTCTTAGAGTTTTTTTCGCCCGGAGAAACCCTCGCCGACCCGGTGCCAGTGCTCGACCCGCTCCTCGCCCAGCTTCCAGCAAAGCTCGACGAGCTCGCCATCCCTGTAGGAAGGGAAGTCGATCAAACCCTCCAGCGGTCCCTTGAGCTGGATGCCCATTCCGTTGAGGCTGGCCACGGCCTTGAGGAGCTCGAGCTCGGCTCCGCCCACCGCGTCGCGCGCCTGCTGATGGCGGTCGCGATCTTCGGCGCCTGCGCCGGCTCGTTTCGACTCGTACTCGGCGATGCGAGCCTGGTCCTCGAGCTCGGGCAGCAGCGCCGACAGCTCGGCGATCTGGGTGACGACCCTCCGCACGCGAGGCAGCTCGCTGTTCGCCTCTTCGACCGTGTATGTGCGGAGCCTTTGCACGGGTCAACGATATAGCAGCAGACTTGCCGCATGAATGCGTCGGAAGGGATGGACGCCGATGAGATGCGCCGCCGGATCGACGGTGCGCAAGTGGCACGTCTGGCCACGGTCGGCCGTGACGGCCGGCCGCACATCGTGCCGATCACGTTCGCAATGAATGACGCCACCATCTACTTCGCGATCGACTTCAAGCCAAAGAAGACTACGGATCTTCAGCGCCTCCGCAACATCGAGGCCAATCCATCCGTTTCCGTGCTGGTCGATCACTACGAAGCCGACTGGACCAAGCTCTGGTGGGTGCGCGCCGACGGAAGCGCACGAATCGTGATCGACGGTGCCCTGTTCGAAAACGGAATCGCGCGGCTGACGCAGCGGTATGCGCCATATCGGTCGGCGCGCCCGGTGGGGCCGGTGGTGGCAATCGCGGTCGAGCGGATGACCGGCTGGTCGGCTTCGTGACGCGGAGGTGTGAGCTCAAATGCGCAACAGCTCCGGCTGCGCTTGCTTGACCGGATATCGGAGTGGAAGCGCCGTCTGCACGAACATGCCCATCGGGTGAGTCTCGGGGCCGCGTCCGGCCATGGAGGCCGTCCAGGTCACGGCGTAACGCACGGATGCCCTCACGATGTATCCGTCCTGCGCATGCGCCTCGAACACATGCGTGATGGAGGAGGGTTGCGGATACGGCCGGCCGTAGCCTGACGCGCCGGCGAGGTCAGCGACTCCGCCGTCACCGAAATCCCAGGTGGCGGACTCGGGTGTGGCTGTGATGGCGTAATCGATGCCCCCGTTGATTTCATGAATCGTGACCGCGCGGGGCGCCGGATCCAGCCAGAACCACGAGTCGAGGCCGACGAGCCCGATCCCCGCGGGGTTGGCAAAGACGCGGACCGCAAGTTCGGTCCACCGCGGCATGGGTGGCGTGGCCAGGGCGCGCGAGCACACCACCTGCTCAGGACTTGCGTTCCGAACTTTGTCGAACGCCTGGACGTGAACGCACGCGACGTCCAGCGGCGACATCCCGACCTGGGTGACGACCCGCGGCTCGACGGTTTCGAGCAACTGCAGGGGCTGCGAGCTGCCGTTCATCGTCAACCATGACGTGTAGTGGTCCATGCCGGCGACAAAGTAATCGGCGCCGGCGCCATCGCCCACGTCGACCACCGGATTCCACGTGAAGGCCACCGAGTTGGTGGATACATGCAGCACCTCGGGTCGGGGCGTTTGCGGCGGCACCGAGTCGACGTAGATGTCGACAACCGGATAGCCGTACTGATCCGCCATGTATGGAGGCGCCGACCCGCTCCCGTAATGGCCGAGCCCGCACTCGCCGCCGAATGTCCAGTTGTAGTACGCGATGTACTGCTTCGCGTGCCCATGCACTGCCCATCCGTTGTCGGCGAAGTTCCAGTGGTAGTGATTTGGATAGTCCTCGTGAAGGAGCCTGACCCAGCCTGAGGCCTCGCCCGCGGTGCCCCTGAAGTCGCCGTAGAAGTATCCGTACCAGTCGTCGTAGCCCGGATTGGGGTGGAAACCGTAAAACGTGTCCCGCTCTGGGTTCATGCCCACGAGAGGGTCGTTGGTGACGATCTTCGCGGTCCACATGTCTGAGTGGTTCGCGCACCACCCGGGCGGGTCGCCGTAGCGCGGACTCCCCCACGCCGAGCTTCCCAACACCGGCGACGGGAAGAGTCCCATTGCCATCCCAATTGCCATCGCGAGCGCCCGCCTCATGTTGCCAACCTAGCCGGCCATTCCCGCGCCTTGAACCCAGGTCGTTAACAAATGGCACTTGACGAGACGGTCCGTCTCGTCTAGTGTCGTCGTCGATGGCGCGGGGGGCCCGAGAGCGCATCCTCACGGGGGCGCGCGGCCTGCTCGCCGAAGGAGACATCCCGACGGTGGGGCAGGTGACAGCGGCGGCCGGCGTGTCGAAGGCCAGTTTCTACCGCGCTTTCGACTCCCATCGCGCCCTTTTGGCGGCCCTGCAGGTGGAGCCAGAGCCGGCCGCTCGAGAGCGCATCCTGGAATCCGCGCTGGCCATGGTCGGCGCCGGCGGGCTGGCGGCGCTGTCGATGGACGAGCTGGCGGTCAGAGCCGCCGTCTCCAGGGCGACGCTGTACCGCCTCTTTCCCGGCAAGCCGGCCCTTTTCACCAGCCTTCTGCGGACTTACACGCCGCTCGAGCCAGTGAGCCGCCTGGCCAACTCGATGCAAGACGCACCGCCCGAGGTTGTGATGCCGGAGATCGCGCGAACCGTCTTTCGCAGCCTCAGCGGTTCGGGAGCGCCCGGGATCGGCCTGCTCCGGGCGATCTTCTTTGAGGTCAGCTCATTGAGTCCCGATGCCGAAGAAGCCGCACGCGACCTGGTCGCGACCGTCCTCGGTTCGGTGGGCGCTTACGTGATGGCTCAGATGGCGGCGGGCCGGCTGCGCATGATGCACCCGCTGCTCGCGCTGCAGGCGTTCATCGGTCCGATCTTCTTTCACCTGCTAGCCCGATCCCTAATGGAGCGGGTGGCGGGGTTTGACATCGACGGGGAACAAGCGGTTGTTCTACTGGCCGACAACTGGCTGCGGGCGATGATACCGGATCGGGAGGGAGCTGCCGATGTCTGAAACCTTCGCCGTCGACATCGAAGGAGTGCGCAAGAACTTCGCCGGATTGCGCGCGCTGGATGGGGTCAACCTGCACATCAAGACGGGCGAGATCTACGGACTCCTCGGCCCCAACGGGGCCGGCAAGACCACGCTCATCCGATCGATCGTCGGGCTGGTGGCGCCCGACGCCGGAACCGTCACCGTGCTCGGCCGGCGGATGCCTGACGTCGACAACCTGCGCAACGTCGGCTACATGACGCAGCAGGCCGCCCTCTATCCGGGGCTGTCGGTCGAGGAGAACGTCCAGTTCTTTGCGGCGATCAACGGCGCGGATGAAGGGGACGTGTCCGATGCGCTGAAGCTGGTCAGGCTCGACGATCGGCGCAAGTCGGTGGTGGCGACCTTGAGCGGAGGCATGCGCCAGCGGTGCTCGCTCGCGTGTGCCCTCGTGCACAAGCCGAAACTGCTGCTGCTCGACGAGCCCACCGTGGGCGTCGATCCGCAGCTGCGAGTCCAGTTCTGGGAGGACTTTCGCAGGATGGCGGAGAGCGGCACCACGATCATCGTCTCCACCCACGTCATGGATGAGGCGGAGCGCTGTCAGCGCCTTGGCCTGATCCAGTACGGAAGCGTGCTGGCGGAGGGAAGCCCCAACGAGGTACGCGCGACGACGGGCACCAACAACCTCGAAGAAGCGTTCTTGAAGCTGGCGGGAGCGCAGGCGTCATGAGCGGGCACCGAATCGCCGCCATCACGCGAAGGTTGCTGCAGCAGTTCCGGCGCGACCGCAGGACGCTGGCGCTGCTGTTCGTGGCGCCCCTCGTCATCCTCGGACTGCTCGGTTACCTGATCCGCGGCTCGTCGTCCTCGCCTGCCGTCGGAATAGCGAATGAAGACACAGGCCCGCTTGGTGCCATGTTCGCGTCGGCTCTCGAGCGCTCGAGCTCGATCAGCACGACCACGATCCAGACGTCGGACGGCGAGGCCAAGCTCAAGGATGGCTCGCTCGTGGCTTACATCGTGTTTCCTTCGGATTTCAGCTCGCGGGCGCAAGCGGGGACGGTCGCACCGGAAGTACATCTCGAGGGCTCCCAGCCGGGCACGTCAGCTCCGGTGCTGCAAGCCCTTCAGCAAGCCCTCGCCTCGGTGGCAGCCACCGGGCCGGTCCACTTCGAACCTCAGGTCCATTACCTGTATGGGGGTCCCGGATTCGACACGCTCGATTACTTCGGTGCGGCCTTCATCGGCCTGGTGGTCTTCTTCCTCGTGTTCGTCATCACGATCGTCGCCTTCCTGAACGAGCGCTCCCAAGGCACGCTCGAGCGGCTGATGGCGAGCCCGCTGCGGCGGGGCGAGATCGTGCTCGGCTACATGCTGGGGTTCACGGTGCTGGCGTTCATCCAGTCTGCGGAGGTGCTGGTGTTCTCCCTGGCGGTGCTCAAGGTGCACAACCAGGGCAACGTGCTCCTGATCTTTGGCATCGAGGCGCTGATGGCGCTAACCGCCGTCAACCTCGGGATCTTTCTGAGCATGTTCGCCCGTACCGAGTTCCAGGCCGTGCAGTTCATCCCGCTGGTGATAGTGCCCCAGGTGTTGCTGTCCGGCATCCTGTTCCCGGTCTCGTCCGAGCCCCAGCCGCTGCAGGTCGTCTCGAACGTGCTGCCCCTGACGTACGCAGTCAACGGGCTGCGTGATGTGATGGTCAAAGGGGCGGACCTTACGTGGGCATCGCTGCAGCTGGACACAGGAGTGGTCGCGGGTTTCTGTGTCGTGCTCATCGTCGCGGGCGTCGCGACCCTGAGGAGGCGCATCGCGTAGGCCCGGAGGGGACGCCCAACTCGTACAGTCTGGGCATGATGCTCGTCTGCTCGCGACGCTGCGGCGGCCGCCTCTTCCGCGCGCTCTTCGCGGAGGTGGAGCTCGACGCCGGGGGCGAATTCCAGGACTACCGGATCGCCCAGCACGGCTACATCTGCCTCAACTGCGGATCACCCGCTTTCGACCTTGGCGAGGTGCCGGCCGAGATGGAGGCGGAGGAGCTGGCCGACGAGCCGAAATCGGTCGCGACGGACATCCTGTGCCCGGTTTGCGAGACGCTGGTGTCGGTCGACGCGGGGATGGAGTGCCCGAACTGCGGGGCGCCGCTCGAGGTCGCCTAACGCATCATCGCCCGGGATTCCGCACGTTTTGATCCAACCGCGCGCATCATCGCCCGGGATTCCGCACGTTTTGCGCCAAACGGGCGTTTCAGTGCCGGGTTCTAGCTGAGCGAGGCGGTGCCTGCGAGGATCCCCAGCATCCAGCGGGTTGCCTCGGCTTCCTTCAGACGGACGGCTTCACGCAAGATTCGGATCGCGCGTGGGGTGTCGAGATCGTCCGCAAGCGCGTTGTTGAACTGTTCCACGAGCCGGCGCCCCGCGGCAGACATACCTTTCTTGGGTCCCACCCTTCCCGATTTCGCAGTCCGGGAAGGTCCCACCCCCGCCTTCTCACCTGCCAACAAGACGCGTAGGCGCGCAGCCAGCCGGGTGGCTCCGGCCAGCCCCGACCAGCTGAACTCCCAATCACGCCCATACCGATGCGAGGCCAGATAGAGCCGCACCGCGGCCGCGGGCGCGCGCTCCAGCGCCTGGCTCACGTACACCAGGTTGCCGAGCGACTTGCTCATCTTCCGGC
>WNFD01001716.1_pt1 | contig 22864 bp, 17 predicted proteins | sample 5400491 | NCBI WGS metagenome assembly WNFD01 (sample SAMN13153343, study PRJNA577476) | soil metagenome | isolation source: 120 cm saprolite under Douglas fir tree site 2 hole 2 replicate 2 | place: USA:California | collected 2015-04-18
TGCAGTTTGTGGCTCGCCGGCTAGCCGGCGAGGCGATGGCGGAACTTTGCAGGGAGTTTGGAATCTCGCGCAAGACCGGCTATAAGATCTTCGATCGTTATCAGGAATGCGGCATGCAGGGGCTCACGGACAGAAGCCGACGTCCGTATCGCTATGCCAACCAACTTCCTTTCCAGGTCGAGAACTACATCCTGAACGTCAAGCGTGAGCACCCCAGCTGGGGTGCGCGCAAAATCCGTGAGCGTTTGCTTCGCCGGTTCTCTGGTATTGCTATGCCGGCCAAGAGCACCATCCACGCGGTGCTGGATCGCTACGGCCTAGTGGAGCGCCGTGGTCGGGTGCATCGTCGCGCCCAAGGGACGCCGCTCTCGTTAGGCCAGCGCCCCAATGAGCTGTGGTGCACCGATTACAAAGGCGAGTTTTTGTTGGGGAATCATCAATACTGCTATCCGCTGACGGTCACCGACCACGCCAGCCGGTTTCTGTTCACCTGTGAAGCCCTTTCTTCTACCCGGGAAGACTACGCTTTCACTGTGTTTGAGCGGCTTTTTAAGGAGCGCGGCCTGCCCGCCAACATCCGCAGCGATAACGGCGTGCCCTTCGCTTCCGCGCACGCCTTGTTTAATCTGAGCAAGCTCGCGGTCTGGTGGCTCCGGCTCGGTATTGGCATCGAGCGGATTAAGCCTGGCCACCCCCAACAGAACGGCCGCCATGAGCGCATGCATCTGACCTTGAAGAAAGAGGCCACCAAGCCGGCGGCCGGCAATTTTCTTCAGCAGCAGGCGCGCTTCGACAAGTTCATGGAGGTCTTCAACAACGAACGTCCCCACGAAGCTCTGGACATGAAGTGTCCCGCGGAGGTCTACCAACCTTCTCCGCGCCCCTACACCGGCTTGCCGGACATCGACTATCCCCTCCACGATAAAACCATCGTGGTCACCCGGTGCGGGCGCATCTGTCTGGGCAAGAAGAAAATCAATTTCAGTCAGGTCTTTTATGGATTATGATTTGGGATACTTCGATCTGGAGACTCGGGTGCTCGAACCGCTCGAAAATCCGTTCGGCCCAAAAGTGTTACCTATGTCTTAGGTACGTTGTGTCACCCATGTGTCCGGGCCGGACCCACAGGAGAATGGTGGGCCTGGGTGGACTTGAACCACCGACCTCGCCCTTATCAGCGTAGCGTGGTTAGGTTTTACAACAACTTACAAGACCGCGGGGACTGCCAAACTACGCGGGAGTCATATAAGACGTAGGTTTTTGTGGGTTGGGCTGTGGGTTGGAAAACTCTATGAACTCCGAAGTAGTCCCCCACATTCATTTCTTAGAACTACCTTTCTGGATAACTTCCGGGTAGCCGACCATCCGTCCAGGACGCGTCGAATTGACCGCAAGACTGGATTCCAGTAGCCTTCAAGATCAAGCGCGAACCACCCAAACAGAGACTGAATCCGCACATTTCGCGTTCTCGGAAGATACGGAGCTGCCCGATGTCGGAATGGCGCAGCCAGGGAGCGAATACCCGCACTTTGCTGATTCTTGCCTTCTCGGCAACAGCCGGTGCGTTAGTCGAGTTCTACGATTTTTTCATCTACGGATACGCAGCGGCAAGCGCATTTCCCGCGATCTTCTTTCCCAACCTGCCTACCACGCAAGCTCTGCTGCTTTCTTACTTGGCCTTCGGCGCGGCATTTCCAGCTCGTCTCCTCGGAGCATTCATCTTTGGCCATTTCGGCGATCGGGCGGGCCGGAAGTTCTCCTTTTTGCTCAGCATCGCAATCGTAGGTGGCACCACATGTCTAACCGGCCTTTTGCCCGGTTATGCGAGGCTGGGGATGGCCGCACCCGTACTCCTCGTGATCTTGCGCATCGTGCAAGGAATCGGAATAGGCGGTGAGTTCGGTGGCACTTCTTCGTTACTCGCCGAATTTGGAGCGGAGCGACGCTCCAGGGCATTTTGGGTGTCTCTGGCGAACATCGGCATCCCCTTGGGCGCCATCGCTGCCAGCGGCATGATGCTGATCATGAACAAGTCCTTCGCCACAACCGGCTGGCGAATTGCCATGCTGCTCTCTGTGGTCATCGTAATTCCAGCGCTTCTAGCCCGATACAAGCTTGCGGACAGTCCCCTCTTCGAGAGGCTCAAACAACGCGAGCAGCTCGCTAAGATGCCGAGTTTCGGCGTGTTTAAGATGCACGCCGGTCCCATTATTCTGGTGGCCCTGGTTGTCGCGTTCATGCACATGGACGGGTTTGTGATGGGAACGTACTTCATCTCCTTCATGCGGTTTGCTGGTATTCCGTTGGCAACTATCGCCGTCATTCTGATGCTAGGCCGTGTGGCGGACGTTCTGGGCGTGCTTCTCAGCGGGCCGCTCGCTGACTTCTGCAAGAGAAGAATGGCCGCGTATATCGCTATCGGGCTGACGACCCTGCTCTCCTATCCCTTCGTCTTGGCCGTTCTGAGCAAGCGCATTTTGCTCGTGATGGCCTTGCAGATCCCGATCAGCTTCTTTGGAATAGGAGTGATGCACGGACTTGCCCCCATTCTGGCCTCGGAGAGTTTCCCGACAAAATTTAGATACTCTGGTACCGGGATTTCCTACAACATATCCGGGATTTTGGGTGGAATGATGGGTCCCTCCTTGTTGGCCGGTCTCATCGGCCAGGACGTTTTTCATCGGTGGTACTTCGTTACTCTCCTCTACGCGTTTTATTGCGTGGTCGCTATGCTTGCCCTTCTCTTTATCCGGGAAACCCGCGATGTGAATCTGAGGGACCTCGATCAGGGGGAAGCTGGTCTGCCGATTACGCCGGGACTACAAGAAAAAATTGCCGGATGAATTTAGCGGGGGATGCAGTGGACCCAACACCTAAATCGAAGGACGACGCGGCAGCCACCTACTACGACGCCAATTACGGCAATTTCCAGACAGAGCTCTATACGGAGATTCGTCGTGAAGCTTTCGGTGAGGATATTGGACAGAATAGCTGGGTGACCGCCCAGGAGCAGGACATGTTTTTGGGTTGGCTTGATCTTTCTATGGGGAAGACGCTGCTCGACGTAGCCTGTGGTTCGGGCGGGCCCGCCCTACGAATCGCTGCACGCACAGGCTGTTCTGTTGTGGGGATCGACCTCCATGAACAGGCCATATCCACGGCAAAGTCGCTGGCATCCCAGCGGGACCTCAAAGAACGTGCCGAGTTTTACGTCGTAAATGCCAGCCAACAATTACCCTTCGCTGAAGGGCGCTTCGATGCGATTACCTGCATTGATGCAATCAACCATCTTCCCGACAGGCCGCGGGTGATTGCCACGTGGGCACGTTTGCTAAAGCCTGGCGGGCGCCTGCTCTTCACCAATCCGGCCACAGTGACGGGGCCACTGACCAATGAAGAAATCGCAGTGCGCAGTTCTGCAGGCTTCTTCCTGTTTGTTCCCAAAGACTACGACAAAGATGTGATTGCCCAATCGGGTCTGCGATTGCTGGTGTGCCGAGACGTCACCGCGAACATGGCCGCAGTTGCTGAGAAGCGGCGCGCAGCCCGTGAATCGAGAAGCACCGCCGTGCGGCAGATCGAAGGTGACCGGACATACGAGGCGCAGGAGAACTTCCTTGCAATGACTGCCCGCCTGGCTTGAGAAGGCCGGCTGTCGCGCTTTGCATACTTGTCTGAGAAAGTCGGTTAGATATCAAGTTTCCCAAATTGTACGTGCTGCTCTTCTATCCGACTCCCGAAGGCTGGTGCGCCGGCCGTCGGCTTTCGATTCTCCCCGGATGCTGACATAAGCGGAAGTTATTCCAATAAACCCGACCGAACCATCACTTCCGGCTTGCCGACCATGCGGCCCGGAACCGTCTGACGGCTACAATGCAAGCGTTCGATGTACAATTACCGCCAACGTAGGATTTGCGAACGAATTCATCGCGCAATCGGTCTGAGTCTTTTCCATATCGCATTTTTCCGGAGCAAAATGCACGAGATAACTGCAGAAACGGACGGCTCGCTTGTGCGATGGGCGGCAGCTCACATAATGCGCGGTACTTTGCGTCTGCTCGCATTGGCCGTACTCCTCTTAGTGCCGTTTCACACGGTCGAATTAAAGGGGACCACCGGACTCGTGGTTAAAACCACTTCCGGACCAGTAGTGGGAGCGACTGAAAGAGGTGTTTTAGTTTTTCGCGGGATACGATTTGCATCTCCGCCCGTAGGACCCTTGCGATTCCGGCCGCCGGTTTCTCCGACTTCCTGGACTGAGGTCCAGCCAGCGCTGGACTTCGCGCCGGCTTGTTCCCAGCTCGTCGATATCGATCCGACCGAGAACAACAACTCGGTTATGGCAGAAGATTGTTTGGCGGTAAATATTTGGACGCCACAGGCGGACGCGAAGAAGCGCCCAGTGATGGTATGGATTCACGGCGGCGGTTTTATCGGGGGAAGCGCAAGAAATACTTGGTATGACGGCGCAACTCTGGCAGGGCGCGGGGATATTGTAGTCTTGACCCTACAGTACCGCCTGGGTGCTTGGGGATTCCTAGAGTTATCAGAAATCGGAGGGCAGGAATATGCGGAGAGCGGGAATCTGGGACTCCTTGATCAAATTGCCGCACTCAAATGGGTGAAGCAGAATGTCGCGGCGTTCGGCGGCGACCCCAATAACGTAACCATATTCGGACAATCGGCCGGGGCGGGTAGCGCGGGGATGTTGATGATTGTGCCGGCGGCATCCGGTCTTTTTCAAAAGGCGATCTTAGAGAGCGGGACTCCAAAAGAGGTGAACGACAAGGAGCGAGCAATTGAAGTGTCACAGATGTTTATGAAAATCGCCGGAGTCAACAGCATCGGGGGACTCCGAGGGTTAAGTGTCGCCCAGATGCGAGATGCGCAGAAGAAATTGTTCGACACGCGGTTCGGATATTCGGCTTTCCGCCCTGTCATCGATGGCACAGTGATAACAGAACTTCCGATGCAAGCGATTGCCGCTGGGCACGCAGTGTTCGTTCCGCTTCTGATGGGGACAAACCTGGATGAAATTCGATTGTGGTCCGCGCTCTACGATCTTCCGATAGATCAGAAGCCCCTGCCCGTTCTTGAAAAGCAACTAGCAGACGTTGTTGGCACAAGAGCACACGAGGCGATCGAAACGTACCGCGCGACCAATGCCAATTATGGGGATGCAGTGATCCACTTGATCGGAGATCTTTTGATGCGGATGCCGATGATTCGCGTGACGGAAACAGTCGGTCGGAGGCAGCCCACTTATATGTACGTGTTCACGTATCGCTCGACATCGAACTACAAGAAGTTCGACTCAGCCCACGGCATGGAGACCCCGTTTGTGTTCGGAACGGCTGATGACCTAGACGCCATCGTGTTCACGGGTAGAAATCCAGCCAAGAACGTCCTAATGGAGCAGATGCAGCAGTCATGGATTGACTTTGCGCGAACAGGCGATCCCGGCCATTCCCGTCTTCCTTGGCCGAAATACGATGAGATTACCCGTGCGACAATGCAGCTTGGCATTTCCTGTGCGGTGGTCAGCGACCCGAATTCAAAAGAGCGTACTGTCTGGGACGGGCTGGCATTCGACGGAGTAACCCCAAGCAGCGCAAAGATTTGGCAGCTCGTTTATTCGAACGCTGCACCTTAGGACAATTATAATTAGATGATTCTGGTCGAGTGACGGGCAACCCTTCCATAATCAGCAAAGGAAAGGTTGCCGACTATTCGGGATTGGCAACTAACATCAGAAAAAGTGGTCGGCGTAGGGTTATTCCTTGTCAGCCGATACTCAGACTCCAGCAGCTCCAGTCACGCCGACGCTCGGCATCCCCACAGGGCCCACATAACGGAGATGCGTCGGGGCGTCTAGTTTGGTCTTGGCGGTGCGGCGGTGTGCCGGCGAGCGTACGCGACAAGCGCGTCAAAGCGCGGATCGCCGTGCAGTGGTTGGAGGTCGGCGTCCTTATCCATTCCCAATGCGACTCCTACGGGCAGCCCGTGATCCACCGCAGTCCGTAACAGCGCGAGTGCATCATCAGCGTGGCCACGGTGAGCGGCAAGGCTGCCCAAGTTGTAGGTGGTAACAGCGGTGAAAGGGTGCTCGGGTCCTAAAACACGGAGCTGAATTTCTAGCGTCTGGCCCAGCATTTTTTCCGCATCATCGTACTTGCCCATCTTTGTCAAAGTGTCAGCCAAGTTAAGCATCGAAACAAGGGTTTGCGGATGTTCCGGCCCCAGGACGCGACGCCGAATGTCGAGCGTCTGCTGAAACAACTTCTCCGCGTCGGCATACTTTCCTTCGCTATTCAGAACAGAGGCCAGGTTGTTCTGCGACACGACCGTGTCCGGATCCTCCGGCCCTAAGACACGACGCTTAACATCGACCGTCTCTTGAAGAAGTCTCTCCGCTTCGACGAATTGATGCTGGTCCGCGAGAACAGCGGCCAAATTACTCATGGACACGAGTGTTTGCGGATGCTTGGGCCCCAGGATGCGGCGTCGCGTGTCAAGCGCCTCCCGCAGTAACTTCTCGGCTTCAGCGAAGCGACCCTCCCGGGTCAGGCTTATGCCCAGGTTGCTGATCGACCACACCGTGTCGGGATGCTCCGGGCCGAGAACACGCCGCTCTACATCCAGGGTTTGGCGTATCAGAGTCTCTGCTTCCGCGTAATGGCCCTCGTGGTCCAACGTTCGAGCCAAGTCGTTCATGGATCGCAGGGTGTCCGGGTTCTCCGACCCAAGAACGTGTCGCCGAATGTCCACGGCTCGCTGCAGGAGTGGTTGCGCACGGGCATAAAGACCAAGGTTGTCGTACACCTGCCCCATCACGTCCATCATCCGCGCCTGCAAGTCCGGATCTTTTGTCAGTCCCACGTCGATGTCCTGCGAGGCTTTGTCGAGGATTTCACGGGCCGTGACGGTCTTCCCCCGCGCTTCGCTCGGGTTTGTCACCTTGAACATATTGGTCATGAACTCCGTGATCCGGTTCGCACGGTCACGTTCCCGAGTAATTCGGCGCAACTGGGCAGCCTGCACGACGGCAAATCCTACCAGCAGCAGTGTCAGTCCGGCCGTCACTCCGGCCGCGACCCTGTGCCGAAGCACGTATTTCCGCAGCCGGTAACCGGTGCTTGCTGGGCGCGCCACCACCGGTTCGTTCTTCAGGTACCGGCCAATATCCGCCGCGAGTTCTGATGGAGAGCCGTAGCGCCGGGCGCGGTCCTTCTCAAGCGCCTTCATAGTGATCCAGTCAAGATCACCATGAAGCATGCTGGCAAGTTGTCCTGGTTCCAGCCCGCGCGACTCGGCTATTGCGCGGGAAGATTCTTTCTCGAGCCCGATCTTTGTGCTCGGGGGTTGTGGATCCGTCTCGCGCAATTGGCGCAGCGCTTCGTGCAGCGGCAGTTTCTGCCACTGCCGGGGATCGATGGGCAACGACCCGGTGAGGAGCACATAGAGCACCGCCCCGAGCGAGTACACGTCGGTTCGGGTGTCAATGTCCAACGCGCCGGGATCCGCCTGCTCTGGGCTTAAGTAACCGGGGGTCCCGACAAAGCTTCCCACCTGCGTGAACAATGTCTCGCCAGCAACCTGTGGCGTGGTGGCCTTCGCCAACCCGAAGTCGATGATGCGAGGCATCGGCTTCCCGTCCACTTCTACGACCAGAATATTTTCCGGCTTGACGTCGCGGTGGATAATGGCTTTTTGGTGCGCGTGCTGCACGCCTTCGCAGGCTTGAATGAAGAGCTCCAAGCGGGCGCGAACCTTTAGTTTCTTCTTGTCGCAGTAATCCGTGATTGGCACGCCGGGCACATACTCCATGACGAAGTACGGTTGGCCTTCGGGTGTGGCCCCAGCGTCAAAGACCTTGGCGATGGCAGGATGATCCATGATGGCTAGTGACTGGCGCTCGGACTGAAACCTTCGCAGAACGGAATCGTCATACATTCCGGCTTTGATTAATTTCACGGCGACCTCGCGCCGCACCGGTGAGACCTGCTCTGCAAGCCAAACCTGCCCCATGCCGCCTTCCCCGAGTTTCTGCAGCAAGCGATAGGGACCTAGAGACTTCAATGCCTGACCGGCACCGGCAACTTCCGTTTCCTTAGACGGTTCTGAAAGGACATGCGAGCTTTGATAGGCACTGAGCAGCGATTCGACCTCTGAACGGAGGGCGCGGTCGGGTCCACAGACCTCGTCCAGATAGGCAGCCCGCTGATTCGGCAATTTCTCCAGGACCGAGCCGACAATCTGTTTAACTTTCTGCCATTGCTCCGGATTTTCCATGGTGGCCTCTCTTCATTTGTCTCGTCAGGTAGGCCTTTGCCACATTCCACTCCCGTTTGGCGGTCGAACGAGAAATGCCTAGTGACTCGGCCGCTTCTTCGGTGGTCAGTCCTCCAAAAAAGCGAAGTTCAACGATGCGGCTCTGTTGTTCATCCAGCTTTGCCAGATCGTTCAGGGCATCATCCAATGAGACCACATCCACGTTTCGCATCTGGGGCATAACCAATGCAACGTCCAGCTCAACCTTCCGGTCGGCGCCCCGCTTTTCTGCGGTACGGCTCCGCGCATAATCCACGAGAATCTGGCGCATAGGGCGTGCCGCGATGGCAACAAAATGGGATCGGCTTTCCGCCTCAAAAGGGGGCCGATCCGCCAGCCGCACGTACGCTTCATGGACCAGCGCTGTGGTTTGTAGTGTGTGTCCTGGGCGTTCGCGTTTCAGGTAAGCATGTGCCGCCGCGCGCAACTCCTTGTAGACGAGCGGAACCAAAGACCGAAGGGCCTCTTGATCCCCGGCTTTCCACTTCACGAGCAGAGCGCTTACCTGTTGGGAACGTAGGTGAGACACGAGCCCCCCATCATAGGTTGGGGATTGGCCTAAAACATAGTCCCGACTTCGCAGCAAGTCAATTTGCTGCCGGGACCCGGGCAAACAGGAAGTCCGCGGCCACGCAACCGCCGTCTTTAAAAATGTCGCCGCGCCGTGAACCTTTTTCCCAAAGAATTTCGCAACCAGTAGTAGAGGCACAAGAACGCTCTCGCGTTCAACATGCCGGATGTTTCCAATCTCGGGAGGGGACGCTCGGAGGAATCTGGTACCGAATCTTCGGGTTTGCTCTACTCCAATGGATGGTGGGCAATGAGAAAGCTGAAAGCGCGTTTGGCACGTGCAATTCGCGAAGACCGCCTGACCGTTCCGATCCTGATTCTGGCTGTGATCCTTGTGCTGCTAGTCCAAGTGGCCCTTCTGGGACAGATTTCAGTTTCGCCGGGGGCGCCGATCCCGAACCTTCAGCCCTTTGCCGATCCTACAGGGATCGTGGCAACGTACAACACTGCCGGTGACATCGATACGACGAACCCCTTCTTCCAAAGTCTGGGGACCAATGGGAGAGCTTGCGTGACCTGCCATCAGCCCTCCGATGGGTTCAGTTTCAGCGCCGCGCATGCCAAGGTGCGATTCGATTTGACGGGCGGAACCGACCCGCTGTTCGCAGCGGTCGATGGCGCTAATTGCCCTAATGCCACCACCGGGGATGAAGACCAGCACAGCTTGATATTGAAGGATGGGCTTATCCGGATTGGTTTGCCGGTTCCAGCAAACGCGCAATTCTCGATTCGCGTGGTGCATGATCCCTATGGCTGCGCGCTGGTCAGCGATCCCAATAGGGGTCAGTTGGTTGCGTCCGTGTATCGTCGGCCGCTGCCTACCACGAATCTGAATTTCTTAAGTGCCGTGATGTTCGACGGGCGCGAGACAATAGCCCCCCTGAACAACCCATCCACTTTCCAGACCAACTTGGTCGCGGACCTGACGCACCAAGCCATGGATGCCACCAACGGCCATGCTCAGGCGTCGCCGCCTCTCACCATTTCGGACCCGAGGCTCCCGCCCATCGTGAGCCTCGAACTCGGCTTCTTCACCGCGCAGACGACGGATCAATCCGCTGGCCAACTGAACGTGCTGGGCGCGAACGGAGGACCACAATATCTTGCTGGGCAGACCTACTACCCGGGCATCAACGACTCTCTGACGCCGTCGATATTCAATCCATCGGCCTTCACGCTCTATTCTGCTTGGCAGAACCTGTCTGGATCGTCCACTGATCCCACTACGGCGGCGCGGCAAGCGGTGACGGCAGGAGAACTGCTCTTCAATACATTTCCGCTCACGATCACTGCCGTGCGCGGGCTGAACGATAATCCCGCACTGGGCAGCCCAGCGCAGATCATGGGCACCTGCACGACGTGCCATGACACGCCGAACGTGGGCGATCACTCGCTTCCGCTGCCACTAGATATTGGCACGAGCCACTCGGCGAAACAGGAAACGAACGCCCAAATCGCGGGCGGCCTCTCCCAATTGAGTGTCGCGAATCTGCCGGTGTTTGAACTCAGCGGCTGTCGCGATCCGCAGAACCCTGGACGCGTTTTGCCCCCGTTCTACACGTCCGATCCGGGTAAGGCACTGATTTCGGGAGCTTGCGCGGACATCAACCGCATCAAAGGACCGATCCTGCGTGGTCTCGCAGCCCGCTCGCCTCTTTTTCACAACGGGGGAGCAGCGAATCTGAACCAGATCGTCGATTTCTATAACCTGCGCTTCCAAATGGATTTGACGGATCAACAGAAAGCGCAGTTGGTAGCCTTCCTGCAAACCCTGTGAAGCACGTTCTGAATCGCCTAAGGCGGACACAGGTAAATTCACTTGGTCTTGCGCAAACTTCATGATTGCAGTACTTCTTCTAGGGACCGGAGGAGTTAGCCATGAGAAGGAAGTGGTCACTTTCCCTCATCCCTGGTTTGCTGTTGCTTTCTTGCCCTAAGGTCGGACGGACGCAAGGAATACCGCCGACTCCCTCGATTGGGTGCGCTCCACAGTTCCTATGCTTCGACTACTCGAATTTCAATGTGCCGATAGCTGGTGTGGCTGGCGGGAACGCGGTGGTCTTTGTCGGAGAGCCGCTCAACGGCAGCGTTGTAGTACTTTTGAGAGCCACAGGCCAGGCAATCGCCCAGCTGCCGCCCCCGCCGAACGGTTTCGTACTTCCCTTCATCATGCATTCCTTAGGAGACGGCCACTTAGCAGTTCTCGATGCGGGAGGGCTGCCCCAGCCTCAGCCCTTCGTTCCTGCAAACCCTGTCATCTACGAGTACACGTATGGCTTCAGCCCGTCGCAAGGATTTTCGGCAAGTCTCGTGCGGACGATCAGCTTCGCGAGCGTACTTGTTGGTTTTCCGGAAGACTTCCTCCACCTGGACGATGGCAGGTACTTGTTGTCGGACGCGGTGCTCGGCAGCATTTGGGTTGCGCAGCTCGACGGCACGATCACTCCAGGCATCGTGCCAAAAAGTTTCAATCCCGAGGATTTCATTCCCACGCTTGCGCTGTGCCCGACGATGCAAGAAATCACGGTGAACGGATTCCCGTTCCTGTTCACGGGTTCCACGATCCCCGGCGTGTCCCCTATGGCTGTTCGCAACGGCACGGTGTATTACTACTCGCCGTGCGCGCGCGGAATTTATTCTTTTCCGCTCTCCATCCTCACCGATAGTCGTCAGCCCTATCAGCGGGCCGCCGACATTCAACTGGTCGCCCCCACCCCAGCAAATGTGCAAGTCGAAGAGCTTCTCGATTTCAGCTTCAACCCATTCAATCCATCGGATCCGTATCTCTACGCAGCCGATCCACTGCAATTGCAGGTCATTCGCATCGACCTTTCGAACGGCGCAAGGCAAGTCGTCGCCAGCGGCCCTAAGTTCTTCGACTTCCCTTCTTCGTTGAGTTTCTTGCCAACGATCGGGCCGGTCTCGGAACTCGCGGTCGTTTCCAACCAGCAGGAGCGCTCCCCGCTCACCAATGACGCGGTGACGCAAACTACATTCAACTTGCCCTTCATCGTTGCAAAAATCATTATCTTTCCGTAAGTGCGTGCGCCCCAAGCGCGTCACGCGCTGAGTGAATTTATTCGACCTAAACTTTCGTCAGCAGAAGGAGGAGAAAAATGGGTTCACGTCGAAGATTCCGCTTCATCGGTATTTCGCTGCTTGTGTTCGCGTTTCTCGCCACCGGCGCTGCCGGGGACAACCAATGCGAAAGCATCAACACCCAGATTACCTCTACGTTTTCAACCCCTTGCTCGAGTCCGATAGGCATCTGCACAGCGGGCAACATAGCCGGTGGGCTGCTAAAGGGGTCTACTAGTTTTACAGCTCTGAGCTTAGCTGCCGGCCCTGCTCCCGCGACCGCGGTTTACACGGGGACGCTTTCTATCACCACCAGCCAGGGGACGTTGAATATCAGCGATGTAGGCGTCCTGGACACAACGAACAACGTTTTCAGCGAAATCGATCGGATTGAGAACAGTACGGGCATTTTCTTTGGCGCGAAGGGCATTCTCTTCATCTCTGGGAATCAGACGGCAACCGGTTTCACTGGGAAAGTAACCGGAAATGTTTGTCTCCAGAGCGAGCAGTAGTTCCAGAGAGTCACTGACTGAAGGACTGAACCACATCCCGCTGGACAAGCCGGCAAATTGACAGTTGACGGGTGGCAGCATGTCCATCGGGGAGAGAGCCATGATGGTGGCGGCAAAAACGCGAGCCGCGACGGCGATTGACATGTTCAAGAATCCCTCAATGGTGGATGCCGCGAGAGAAGACCTGGAAGAGCCCAGAAAGGCCATCCCGTTCGCCTGCTGACACCGCCGAATCGCAAGCCGCCTATCGTTGCCGAATCACCGTAGATTTGTTTCGGCCTGAATGGCTGGAAAGGGATAAAAATAATGAGATCGCATCCGCTTGTCTTAGCCTTGGAAGGAGTTCAACGTGAAGAAGGTCATAGTCACCTTGGTGGTATTTGTTGCCTCATCCTTTGCCATCGTTATTCACTCGAAAGTGTTTCCGAAGATCGCTTTCGCTGAATCGCCCCAGACGAACGAGCGGTCCAACGACGAGAGGGCCATCCGGGAGCTGAACGCTTCAACGGAGGCGGCATGGAACAACCACGACGCGGCCGCCATGGATCAGCCCTTTGTGGAGGACTGCGATTTTGTCAACGTATTCGGTGAATGGATCTCCGGCCGCGACAAACTCATAAAAACTCACACCGCCGTGTTTGCTGGGCCACTCCGCGAAAGCTATAAACGCTTTAACGTGGAGAAGATCCGCTTCGTCCGGCCGGACGTTGCCGTGGTCCACGTGCGTGGGCGCAACACCGACCGCAACGCCAAGCTTCTTGAAGGGGACCAGGGCTCCATCGTTCTGCTGGTAATGGTCAAGGAGGGGGGGAAGTGGCGGATCGTTGCGGGACAAAATACTGAGGTGCGACCCTTGCCAGAAGCGTTTAAGCCAGGTGCAAAGCCGCCCACCCCATAATCACCGTTGACCAAGTTCGGCGCGAAACGGAATGGCATTCGTTTACCCCGAACGGTCTTTGGGGGGCCATTTTCCGCGCCGCCTCCGCCAGGCCGCCTTGAAACTCAGCACTCGCGTGTGCAGCAGTTACAGCGAAGGCGTTGTCGTTTGGGCCCAATGCACTCCCGGCCAGCTCACCCGGTACATGGTTGAAAAGCCAGACGGGGAACGCTTTTGGGCTCTGCGCGAAGAATTGAAGACACGGTGAGGAGGAGCGCCATGGGTACTCATTTTTTGAAGTGTTCGTCTGCGGAATGCGCGGAGGAGCATGGCCGACGACGAGACAACTTTGCATCTCGAATGAGGAGAAGTGTCTTCATCGGGGCGCTCTGCTGTATTTTGCCGACCTTAGTTGCGGCGCGAAACGCGACCGGCCAACCACCACTTAGGGCTGACGCGCAGAAGTGCGCCGCGCTGATGCAGTTCAACCTCGAAGATGCGCCCGGAGGTCCAGCCCTCGTTACCTCCGCTCGCCTCGTCGAGGTGCCTGACATTGGCCTGCTGCCGCCTTTCTTCCATCCCAGTGGATATGCGAGCGGTGCCGCTGCTCAGGTCGCCAGCAAGATCAAGCAATACTGCGACGTGACCGGCTACGTCGCCCCACAAAACAAGTTCGAGTTGAAACTGCCGTTGCCGGGCGATTGGAATCAGAAGTTCTACTTTTACGCTTGTGGCGGCTTCTGCGGCACCGTCTTCACCGACGCGTGCAATCTCGGCCTGGTGCGGGGCTATGCCTCAGCCACAGGAAACGGCGGCCACGACAGCGCTTTGGGATTTGACGGCATCTGGGCCGCGAACGCTCCCGAGCTACAGGAGGACTTCGGCTGGCGCAGCAATCACGTCGTCACCCTCATTGCGAAGGCCATCACCACGCGCTACTACGGCAAGCCAATCAAGTACTCCTACATGGCCGGCAATTCGAAAGGCGGGCAAGCCGTTCTCCTGGAAGCGCAGCGCTTTCCAGGAGACTTCGACGGGCTGATGCCCAGCGCGCCGGTCTACGACTACACCGGACGTAACACGAGCGCCGCAGCCTGGTTTGCGCAAGCCGTGAACGATGGTCACGGCGGCTCCCTGCTCAACGCCACGGCCGCTCAGGTTGTGCACAAGTCCGTGCTGGAGCATTGTGGCGCTCAGGCGGGGGTCGAAGAGGGACTCGTTACTGATCCGCTCTCCTGCAAATGGCAACCTGAAATGATTGCCTGCGCTTCCGGGAGCAGTGGCTCTGATTGCTTGAATGAAAAGCAAGTCGCAGCAATCAAGCGCCTGATGTCCCCGGCAACCAATTCCAAGGGAGAGGTGCTCTACGCTTACCCCTACATCCCCGGAACTGAGACGCAGTGGGCAGGCTGGAACTACCCTGGCGTGCCGGCCCCCGGCTATCCACCGCGTTTTGCCAACATGGAATTGCCCGGGCAGTACCTTGGGTATCTTGTAGACGAGAAGGTCAGAGAGAACGTTGATGCGCTCAAATTCGATTTCGATCGCGATCCCGCCACACTCACCCGGTCGCGAAGAATCTACAACGCGACCTCTGTCGATCTGCGTGCCTTCAAGGCGCGGGGCGGCAAGATTCTCATGTGGCATGGTTGGGCCGATGGCGCCATCATGGCGACGTCTTCGATTGGCTACTACGAGGGTGTGATCAAGGTGATAGGCGGACGCAAACAAACGGAAGACTTCCTTCGGCTGTTTCTTGTCCCAGGGGTTCATCACGGCGGCGGAGGTCCTGGACTCACCGAGTTTGACTCCATGACCGCGCTCGAAAATTGGGTGGAGAAGGGACAGTCGCCTGAAAAACTGATCGCCGGACATCTAGGCAATGGCGTTGTAGAGCGCACGCGTCCTGTGTTTCCCTACCCGGTTTTGGCCCGTTTTTCCGGAAAGGGCGACCCGAAGCAAGCTGGTAGTTTCGTGCCGTTCGACCCTACTCTTGCTGGCGAGCACGCGCAAGGCACTCAACCCAGCGAGACCACTCCACCCGCCTCATCTGCGTATCCGCTGATTTTGAACGAAGGCGACGGCGAACACCGTGTGGGACGGCCGGCAGGCGTCCGCGGCAGCTTTCCGTTCACGATTAAGGTTGACGAACAGAACGGCAACGCTGAAGACTTTTTCGTAGTCACGGAGACGATGGTCCCAGGTGATGCCATTCCATTCCACATGCACCACAACGCTGAGGAGGTGGTCGTTTTTGAAGAGGGCGGCGCGACTGTGACCGTCGGCGATAAACACGCAGTAGCAGGCCCGCACTCGATTGCTTTTATTCCGCGAGACACTTGGGTTTCCATCGCGAACACGAGCAAACAGGTCATCCACTCGTACGGGCTTTTTTCGCGCCAGGGGTTCGAGCGCTACATGCGGGCGTTGAGCGTCCCGGAGGGTAATGCTGTGATGCCTCTCAACCTCGACGACCTGCCTCGACTGCGCGCCGACGGCCACGCCACTTACTGGGACACTTCAAAAGCGCCGTCCCCACCAGTGAGCGAGACCACTCAAGACCCTGCTTCTCCCCACCCACTCATCCTGCAGGAAGGCGACGGCGAACACTTTGTTCGGCGCTTTCTGAGCCACCTTCCGTTCACGATCAAGGTGGACGAGCATTTCGGGAATACGCAGGACTTCTTCGTGCTCACGGAGATCTTAGTCCCCGGTAGCACCATCCCATTCCACATGCACCACAACGCCGAGGAGATACTCATTCTTGAAGAGGGTGGCGCCACGGTAACCGTCGGCGAAAAGCGGGCAGTGGCGGGTCCGCGCTCTATTGTTTTTATCCCCCGAGAGACATGGGTCTCCCTCACGAACAGCGGCACGCAGTCCATTCATTTGTACGCACTCTTCTCGCGCCAAGGGTTCGAGCGCTATCTGCGTGCAGCTAGTGTTCCGCAGGGCCAGCCGGTCACACCTCTCAGCCCCGACGATCTGGCTCGTCTCCGTGCCGGTGGCCACGCTACTTTCTGGGATACTTCAAAAGGGCCGTACCCCCCCGGCGTGGCGCAACCTTAAAGCCGTTTGCCTCTCGCAAGGCCCCTCATTGACAGTCGAACACGTCGAAAATGTCGGCGTGATGACGCGCCAATCCCATCATGTGCTAGGCTTTGCCACATTGCTGGCGGGAGGTAACCATGCTTAGAAGAATCTTGCTGGCGACGTCCCTGCTATCCGCAGCCATCCCGGCTCTTTGCGCAAAAGAACGGATTCTTCTTCACCGTATCGGGCCCTCTCAGTCGACGCTGTTCATCGCAAAAACGGATGGCTCCGACGAGCGCCCTCTGCTTCCAAGTTCCGGCTTTGATTACAACGCCTCGTTCTCCGCTGACGGAAAATGGATCATCTTTACTTCTGAGCGCGCCGGCTCGGCAGACATCTATCGCGTGCACCCGGATGGTTCAAGCCTCGAACGACTGACCGATGATCCCGCGTATGACGATCAGGGCGCCCTTTCACCGGATGGAAAACAGCTTGCCTTCGTGTCTTCACACGGCAGCGGATCCGCTGACATTTGGGTGGTGGACTTGCAGACCAAAAAGACGCGAAACCTTTCGCACGCTCCGGCTAGTTTCCGGCCGTGCTGGTCGCCAGACGGGAAATGGATCGCGTTCTCGTCGGACCGCAACACCCCCGTGCGACGGCTTGACGCTGAACGATTTGCACAAGTGCATGCCGTCAGCATTTATGTAATGCGCGCTGACGGTGCCGACGTGAGGAGACTGACGCCTGCGGGCAAATTTGCAGGCTCGCCGAAGTGGTCTCCGGATGGTAAGAGAGTCGTTTTCTATGAGATGGACATCCAAGATACGTTTTACGCCATGCGACCGGGATTCGGAAGACCAGTCGATTCGCAGATCGTCTCGGTCGATGTTGCGACCGGGGCTCGCGAGGAGCACACGTCGGGTCCGGGGCTGAAAGTTTCACCACAGTTTCTCACCGAAAATAGAATCGGATATGTCATGAAGGCTGGATCACGGATGGGTTTAGCCTTCACGACCGGGGATCAAGGTGCCAGCGGCAAGATGCGCAACGCGGCTTGGTCACGTGATGGCAAATGGGTGGTATATCAGAAATGGTCCTCTGAATGGCCTCAAAACCGGCGATTGTTTAGCATCGATCCTGAATTTGATCTAGCCGACTCGGCCCCATTTCCCGCGTATTCACACGACGGAAAGAAGCTTGCAGTGACTGATCTTGGCACGGGCTTCGTGGCGATGCCTTCGGTGTCCGTAATGGATGCAGATGGGACGAACGCCAAGCTCATTTTTCGCGGGGAGGATGGCACTCTCGCGCTTGCGCCACAATGGTCACCTAATGATGACTGGATCGCGTTTGGGCGAGGATTGTATTTTCCTCCTCGCGGCAGGCCAGCCCGCGTCATGCTGATGCGCCCGGATGGCTCGGGACTCCATGAACTCACCAAGACTGAAGGAAACAGCGGGTTCCCGAGCTGGTCGCCGGACGGTAAGCGAATCGTGTATCGCTTCTGGAGCGGGCCTGAGTACGGTCTTCGGATCATGAATCTGGAAGATGAATCCACGACACAACTGACTTCTGGATTTGATAATTTTCCCGCTTGGTCACCAAAGGGCGACCTGATCGCCTTCACGCGCTTTAGTGAAGATGACTATGACATCTACACAATCCGGCCCGACGGGACCGGTTTGAAGAGACTGACCACCACGCCGGGAAATGACGCACACGAGATATGGTCTCCCGATGGAAAGCATATTCTCTTCAGCAGCGCCCGTTTTGGATTCAAAGATGAGGCACCGCTCTACGACGACATTCCTCAGCCCTATGCCGAGCTCTTTGTGATGAACGCGGATGGCTCCGCTCAACGGCCATTGACAGATAACCAATGGGAAGATGGAACGCCGGCCTGGGCACCGGCATCCACTTCGCAACCCTATCCGCTGATTTTGAACGAGGGTGACGGTGAGCATCTGTTACGCCGCCCTAAAGGACAAACGCGGGCGAATGGTCCGGGTACCATTCCTGAATTCATTATTAAGATCGATAAACAAAATGGGGCGGCCGAAGACTTCGTTGCACTGACGGAGGACTTAAAACCGGGCGGCGTCATTAATTTCCACAAACACCATAATGCCGAGGAGGTCCTTATTTTTGAGGAAGGCGGTGCCACGGTGACGGTTGGCGATAAACGAGCCGTGGCGGGTCCACACGCTGTCGTCTTCATCCCCCGAGAAACATGGGTATCAGTAACGAACACCGCTAACCATGCCATTCACCTTTATGCGCTATTCTCCCGTCCAGGTTTCGAAGGGTATCTTCGGGCTCGAAGCGTCCATCCCGGGGAGCCGTTGACTCCCATGACGCCTGAAGAACTCAACCGAGCTGAGGAAGAAGGACACTGCACGTTTTGGGATGTTTCCAAGGGCCCGTACCCGCCAGGCGTACCGCACCCCTGATGCAACGTGAAATCAGTGTTTGGGCCCGGCGGTAGCGGGCCACGATATAGTCTGGTCAGGTACGTCGGCGAGCTATGTCCGGATGACGGGCCATCCGGAACTTATGGAGTCGACTCATCCCAATTTCCGGATTGCCGACGTTCCGACCAGAACGAGGGGCGGCCGTGCTAGGATTCCTGCATGCCGTTTGTCGACACTAGCAACCTTCGCGTCATTGAGCGCTTGCCCGGCTGGCACGGACGCTATTTCCACTCGCCGAGCATGACATTCGCCCACTACGATTTCGCGCGTGGTTCGTCCATTCACCAGTATTTCCATCCTCAGGAAGAAGTATATGAGGTAATCGAGGGCGAGCTCGAGGTAACCATCGACGGCGTTACCCAGATCGCCCGAGCAGGTATGGTGGCGATTGTACCGAGCAACGTTCCCCACTCAGTTAAGGCCCTCACTGACGGCCGGGCCATCATTGTCGACTACCCGCTGAGGCACGAATTCGTCTAGAGTCAAAGCTGGCCGACACTAGAATAGCCGCCGGCGCTTGCCCTTCAGGGGTGTCCCGTCAAGCATCGAGAGCTTGCATGTCGAGAAGGTGTCGTTCAATAGAACAGCGCGCGCTTTTTACTCTTATGAACGGAGGAGAACACAGCGTATGACACGCAAAATAACGTATTGGGTGAGCACCAGTCTGCTAGCAGCGCTGTCGGTCTTTGCTGCATTCACTTACCTATCGGGCAGTCCGCAGGCGGTTCAAGGATTTGCGCACGTGGGATATCCGCAGCAACTGCGCATTATTCTTGGGATCGCCAAACTTCTTGGCGCGATCACTCTCCTCGTCCCCGGCTTTGCCAAACCCAAGGAGTGGGCGTATGCCGGATTTACATTCGCGTGGAGCTCGGCATTTGTTGCGCACTATCTTGCGAAAGATGGCCTGATAGCATTCATGCCGCTGATATTGCTTCTGCTCCTCGCCATCTCCTATGTGACCCGGCCGGCAAGTCGTCAGTGGCAGGGTAAAGTCACGACGGTCTAATCAATTCAAAAATCATGAGTCGTGTGCCCGTTGCTCTATTCGTGGGCGAGTGACGGGCAACCCTTCCCTAATCTGACTACGGAAGGGTTGCCGACCATTCAACCAGTGTCGGAGATCTGCGGTGCTGATCGAGGCTTGTCCGGTGGGCGAACTAGGTACGCACTGCCAACAAATCGTGATAAAGTCGGGCTTCGTGGTGACTCCGAATCCCACCGGCATGGGAAATCAAAATGACCACCACCCAGTACGACGCCGCCTACGGGAATTTCCAGACGAGCCTATATGAGGAAATTCGCCGAGAAGCCTTCGGCGAAGACATTGGGCAGAATAGCTGGCTTACCGCGGGCGAGCAGGACAAATTTCTAAGCTGGCTTGGCCTGGCTGCTGGCAAGACCCTTCTCGATGTTGCTTGCGGGGCTGGCGGTCCAGCTCTTCGAATTGCGGCTCTCACCGGTTGCACTATTACCGGCGTTGACGCCCATGAAAAGGCGATCTCGACGGCACGTTCGCTTGCCAGTCAGCGTGGCTTGGAAAGCCGAGCGGAGTTTCGTGTTGTCGACGCGGACAAGCAGCTTCCATTTCCCGAATCCAGCTTCGACGCGATCACCTGCATAGATGCCATCAACCATTTGACGGATCGTCAGCGGGTGGTCGCCGACTGGGCTCGATTGTTGAAGCCCGGAGGTCGCGTCCTTTTCACCAATCCAGCCGTCGTGACGGGGCCTCTAACGAATGCGGAGATCGCAGTTCGAAGCCTCTCTGGCTTTTACCTGTTTGTTCCTAGCGGTTACGACGAACGGGTCATTATGCAGTGTGGCCTGCGGGTCGTTGCTTGCGAGGACCGAACGCCTAAACTGGCCGAAATCGCTGAACGGCGAAAGAGCGCTCGCGAATCGCGGAGTTCAGCATTGCGCCGGGTCGAGGGCGACGTGGCCTACGAAAATCGGCAGAAATTCTTTTCCATCTTAGCTAACCTCGCCAGGGAGGCTCGGCTTTCGCGTTACCTGTACGTCGCGGAAAAGACTTAGATAGCGCCGCGAATCGCCGCTATCTCCTGCGGGCGTCCGGGTGCTGCATGGAAACTTACCAGTTGGAACAAGCCGCGCGCCGGCGAATCGCCATTCGCCTCCTGCCGTTTGTGTTTCTGCTGTACGTCATCAGTTACGTGGATCGTGTCAACGTCTCCTTCGCCAACCTTCGTATGAGTGCTGATCTAGGCTTCAGTGATCGCATTTTCGGGCTCGGGGCCGGCATCTTCTTTGTCGGTTACATTTTGTTTGAAATTCCGGGTGCGATCATTGTTGAACGTTGGAGTGCCCGTAAATGGATAGCCCGAATCATGATCAGCTGGGGCATAGTGACCGTAGTGACAGGCTTCGTGCATACAGCTCATCAGTTCTATGCCGTGCGGTTTGTTCTCGGAGTGGCCGAGGCTAGCTTCTTTCCGGGAATGATTGTGTATCTCACGCATTGGTTCCGCCTCTCGGACAGAGCCAAGGCCATCGCGTCGCTGATGGCGGCGGTTCCCGCAGCTTCCGTGCTCGGCTCTTTACTCGCGGGCTGGCTGCTATCAATTCGCTGGTTTGGAATGGCCGGCTGGCGTTGGCTGTTCGTTGTCGAAGGAATTCCCCCGGTCATCCTCGGCATCGTCACATTGTTCTACCTCACCGACTGGCCAGTGCAGGCTCGCTGGCTCTCGGAAGCGGAACGCAACTGGATCTCGCAAGAACTGGAAACGGAGACCACTGTCAAAAAGAAAATCCGCTCCTACACGGTCTGGCAGGCTCTTAGTAGCAGGCGCGTTTTGATGCTGATCGTTCCGTGGTTTCTCGCCCAAATCGGCGCGCAGGCCGTCATTTTTTGGATTCCCACGTTTATCAAGCGGCTCTCTGGTCTGCCCGCTTCGCGAGTGGCACTTCTTGCTGCATTGCCGGGCCTGCTGGGAATCTTCGGAATGCTGCTCAACGGCTGGCACTCGGATAGAACGGGCGAGCGCAGATGGCACACCAGCGTTCCCTTGGTCTGTGCGGGAGTCGCCTACCTGTTGATCCCAGGCGGTTCGAACTTCTCGATTTCCATGGCACTGCTGGCTATTGGTGGAGGAGCCTTCTTTTCTTTCTATCCTGCTTTCTGGTCCATGCCCACCATGATTCTCACCGGGACCGCGGCCGCCGCGAGTTTTGGGATGATCAACTCCATCGCCCTTATCGGAGGCTTTATTGGACCCTACGCTGTCGGCTGGCTCAATGACCGGACCGGCGGGCTCACTGCAGCGTTTCTGCTTATCGCGGTTTGCTACCTCTTGGCCGGCACGGTCCTCGCCTTGATCAGGATTCCGTCGCCCGTGTCGTCTACACCCCCGAATCTTTCGGCCGAACACGACTTGACTCCATCGTGAAAACAGCACCCGCCGCTTGTCCAGCGTTCTCTCCTGTCCCCTTCAATATTCTCGACCCCTAAGTGCTTAATTACGTCCTAATCCGACAAGTGAAAATGACACTCGATGCCGATTCTTGCCGGTTGACGGACTATCCGGAAACAATCCCCTTGCCTGATTAACGCGCCCTCGGAGGTGAAAGAGGCGGCCTTTCGTAGCAGTTTCACTGAGAGAGTCTGCGTCGATTGATCGGACGGTATGTGGCTAGAAGCTCTTATCTTTCGCACTTCCGCTGTGGCCTCGTGCTCCCAGGCGAGTCCGAGAAAAACGTACTGGTACCAAGATTTCTTCTCCTTTTTTCCCTTCTCGATGTTCCTTAAATAAATAGGGGGCTGCGGTTGGTATTTCTCTCCCAGCGCCAGACCTCTCCGACGGATAAAAATAGTTTCTTACTTTTTCCCGTTTGGATGTTCCTTAATTAAGTAGGGGCCGTATACGGCAGTTCTCTTCCAGCCTGGGACCTCTCCGGGGGATTAAAGTTTTTTCTTACTTTTTCCCAGCTGGAAGTTCCCTAGTAAGTAGAGGGAACTCGGTGGACTTCCT
>WNFD01001612.1_pt1 | contig 22857 bp, 24 predicted proteins | sample 5400491 | NCBI WGS metagenome assembly WNFD01 (sample SAMN13153343, study PRJNA577476) | soil metagenome | isolation source: 120 cm saprolite under Douglas fir tree site 2 hole 2 replicate 2 | place: USA:California | collected 2015-04-18
GATTGGCAAGGACTTGGCCATCGGGCAAGCGGGCGGTCAGTAACGCCTCTCTAAAATCCTCCGGGAAGCTGCGATCGAAGAATTGCGCAATGGCGTTGCGGTTGGTCGCGTAATCATGGCCCCATTCGCGCATGAGGTCCGCCGACGCTCCGTGCTTGAAAGTCGCGTCGGCTTGGTCGCGTTGGGCCGCCAGCCGGTCCTGCGCGTCGAAATACCAGCGGACCGCCCGGTTGTATTGATCGGCCGTCCATCGGCCTTTCAAGGCCTCGTCCGCAAAGGAAGCGAGCAACGTCTTCTCGGCTTTGCCCGTCACTGTGCCATCGCCAAGCTGCAATCCATCCACATAGGCGGTTGCGCTTTGCGGCAGGCCCTGCTCGGCCCGCCAGGCTGCAAGCTGCTCCGGCGTCGCATTGTCGGGGGGTGGTTTCGTCGCCTTCAGGTCGCCGGAGGAGAGCCTCGCGGTGAGCTCCCTGTAGGCCTTTGCAAGCGCTGCCGGGCTGTCGAATCGATCGAGCGTCTTGCGGAATGCCTTGTCGCCGCCGGCCAATTCCTCACGCCAGGATTCCGGAGAGGTTTTGGCATCCGGCTCGGGAGGCAGGGCCGCATTTCTTGGCGTTGGCGCCACGTCCTTGGCTCGCGACTCCGCCGCAACCGCCCCGTCGATTCGCCCGCCAACCGGAGTGTCACCTCCGGCGCCGGGCGCGGCAGCGCCATGCGGGCCGCCGCCCCTCGGCTCGGCGGCCGGCGAGGCAATGCCCTTGTCGGGAGCGTTCACTTCGTCCGCGGGCGCCATTGCAAAGTGCGACGCGGGCGCGACACGATTGTCCGGCATTGATCACCTCGTCTGTTGCATTTGGTCGCGTCGGAATCCGCGACGCGACCGGTGGCGGACGTATAAGCGTTGCTGCAGGCGCTCACATGCGCGGATGGCTGACGAACGCCATGCTGGTAGGCATGTTGCGGGTGGTGACATCGCGATCGGCCTCTTCCTTGCTCAGAATGCCGTCGCGCACCACCGTTCCGGTCGGTCCGATGACGCACCAGCGCTTGGCCGGACCGCGCCATTGGGCATAGTGATTTCCCCGCGCCTCGATCCGGCCTATCGCCACCCCGCCCAGCGGCGCCTTGATCAGTTCGGCGAAACGAATGAATTTTGCCGGCACGTGCTCGACCAGATAGAGCAGTGCAAACAGCGTGGACTGCTCGTCCACCACTTCGACGAGATCGCCGGCGCGCAGCTTCGCTTCGTTCGGACCCCACACCGCCACGTCGGCGAGCACGCTATCATAGGGCGTGCGTTCCGCGTCGATCACGACCCGCCACCAGTTGCGGGCGAATACGGCATCTTGCATCGCACTTTGCGGGATCGGCGGCACTAGCTTTGGTGTGCGCGCGACGACCTCGGTCGTTGGTGCAGGTTTCGGTGTGTCCGCGACGAGCGGTGGGACGTGGGGTGGCGCAGCCTGTGCCTTACGTGTGGTCCGCTTTGTCGTCGGGGTCACCTGAGTCATAGGAGTATCCTGCCGCGCCCGGGAACGAGCGGTCTGCGATCCCGGCGCGTGGGATCGATGCCGCGTGGTCTTGCGATGGGACCATGAGATGACGCGTGTTCAGCTGGACGTATGTCCGCCGTGCCGGAACAAGGATTCCGTGTCAGGCAGCCGCTGTTGCGGTGCCGACGTCCTGCGGCATTGCCGGCGATGATGGCGCGCTTTCGCCCTCGGCGCTGTCGATGCCGCCATGCGCGCGCGCCAGTGCGTGGGCATAGTCGGTGCGCAGCCCAGCGTCGGCCCAATAGCGGCGCTGTCCGTCGCCGCTCGGATCGCGAAGCAACGCTTCGATCTCCTCGATCCGCCGCCGATCCCCGCTCGCCTTTGGCGGCAGCGCGGCGCCTTCCGCCGGCGCAAGACCGTCGAGCCGCTCGCGCGCCTCGAATGCGGCGTCTTGCACCTCGATATCGCTCCAATAACGTGCCGGGTCGTTACGCAACAATTCATCGGCGCGCGCGATGCTCGCGCGGTCCTCGTCCGGGCGTGGCGCTCGCATCACCGCTGCGGGGCCGTTGTCGCGGATGGTCCGGTAGAGATCGAGGACGCCGTCGCGCCGTTCTGCGGGCCAGCCGCTGTCTGCGGCAAACTGGGCAAACGCATCGGCGAGTTGCGCCTCGTCGGTCGCCGGCCGCGCGTGGTCGCGATACCAGGCGAGCGCGTCCAGAAACTGCGCAAACGACAGGCCAGTGCGCTTAAAACCGTCGCGAAAGGCGCGGCGCAAGACTTCGTCCTGTTCGCTGGTCAATCCGAATTCGCGATAGCGGTGCATGGCGGGCTCCCCAATTTCACGATGCCGGCGCGATTTGGAAGAAGATGTTCTTTGTGCTGAGGTTCGTTGCCGAGGTTTGGCGAATCTGCCCGGCCGTCGAAATGACGGCCTCGAAACCCGACGTCACATTGGCCGGCGTCGTGAGGTCGAGCGCAAACAGCAGGACATCGCCATCCACCGCCGCCGGAAATGCGACGCTACCGACGCCGTTGTTGCCAAGCGCGAGTTGGGAAATGACCGGCCCGCGCTTGGAGCCGACCAGCTGGCTGTCGACCATGAGCCCTGATGAGGCGCTGAAACTGCCGTCACCCACAAGCCCGAGGCGGCGGCCGTGAAGCCAGAGGAGAACGTTGTCTAGGGTCAGAGCAGGCATGGTGAAACTCCGTTGGTTCGCGAGGAAATGCGTGTCCGGGCGCTCGCGGGCTGGGCGACGCGCGAATGCGGCACTGCCGGAGGCAGCGCCACTCCGGGTGCACTATTGCTGGATTCTCTGAGAACGGCCGCGCTGCGGGAGCGGCTACTGGTCGTTCCGATCTTGACTGCGAACACCAGCGCCGGTCAGACCAATCGCGCCGAGCGAATTGAACTGTATGGCGTGTCTAAGATAAGGACTCTCGTTGACGGCCTTACGAATCTTGGCGGCGGTCTTTGGCGCCGCTCTCTTGAAATAGTTTGGATCAGTCATATAGGCTCTTAAGCCCTCGGCAACGAGTTCGTGAAACACGCTGTCACCCTCATAGCCGAAGTTTTCAGGCTGGAGCAGATGGCCGCCTTTTGTCCGGCTGTACCTGAGCTTGGCGTAAACGAAGCTAAGCTCGACCATCTCCTCGTGCGTGAGCGTCGCTGACAGGTACCCGGCAAGGTGGTCGATAGCGTGACCAAATTCGTGCGCTATCACGACGTCCCGGTCTCGTGCCTTAGGTCCGATGTTTAGGAATATCCTAGAATTCGGTGGTCCCGTGTCACTATCGCTCCCGTCATAGAACCCGCGAAGAGCTTTCGAAAGCGTCTTCGCGACATCCGGATGCGTATCTTTTACTTGATATAGGCCTATACCGGTTTCCGCTATCGCTCCCTTGATATCCTTCCGCGAAAGGGGCTCATCGGCCCCACCGGAAAATCGTCGTCCAGCCACGAATTTCGCGTCAAGGGGGCGTCCTTCAATATCAGTCAGAAGTCGACCTTGTTTATCGACTGAAGGGGCCGTGGGGTAGTCCTCGGTGAATGGGCGCTGCGGTGTCGGCGGCGGCCGGTTCGTACGGGCGCGTAGAGCCTCCGCGATCATTCGCGCCTGCTCAGAAGTATTCAGGTTTGCCGAAGACCTGTCGGCCGCTTCCACCGGGGCGGCTTTGCTTTCGGCCGGAACGGTTGCGCTATCGGCCTCCGCAGACTCGGCGAGCTGTGCCGGCACGTTTGGTCGTGCACTCGCTACCGTCGCCGTCCCTCTGGTTCCCACATAGACATCGGGGAGCTTCTCGGAATCCGACCTGATGGCTTCACCGATGGTTCGGTCGCGCAGCGCATCCTCCGCGACCTCGGCCGGAGGAATGCCATGGTCGGTCCATAGTCGGAGAAGTTTCTGCTCGGTGCGGAAACTTGCTGGAGGACCAGAAATGGCTGCGGCGGCGTTGCGAAAATCCTCCGCTCGCGGCAGCGCGATGACCGGTCCGTTCGCAACATTGGCGGTCGGCGCACGTGTCGCCCCGGCCTTCGGCCCGTTCGCGCCAGAGAGAAGCGCGACAATTTGGGCGAGTTGCGCAAAATCGCGGGCAGCCTTGCCTTTCGCATACGGGCCGGGTCCTAACGCGGCGTCATGGCCTTCCTCCACCGCCTGTCCTAGTCCCGCGCCGAGGCCTGCGATTCCGGCGGGCACCGACCTCAACAACGCGTCGACCGGCTTTGCGGCCGGAATGACGATATCGCCGACGACTCCGAGCTTGCTTAAGGCCTCCTTGTTTTCTGAAGAAAACCCCAATGGCTCGTCGCCGAAATAGTTTTGGGCGTATTCTCCCGCAGCGCCGAGGATGCGATGGAGCGGGTTTCCCTGCTTCAAGCGCTCGGTGAACGCGGCCGGAACTTCTTTTGGGGGCCGCGTAACGCCAAACTCCTGGTCGATCTCGTTATCGGTAAATCCGGTCTCCTGCATTCGCCGCCGTTCCGTGGTCGCCCAATCGCCGATCTCGGCGTCGGAAAAGCCAGCCTGTTTCAACAGTTCGATTCTCGTCGGCACGGTCGGTCACCTTGAAACGGGAACATGCACCTTGATATCGGGCAGGGCGGCGTTCATGCGCTTGAGATATTCCGACGGCGTTTCGCCATTGAGACGTTGTGGAACGGACTGCGCGGATGCACCGGAGGCTGTTGTGGATCGTTGGCGTGCATTTTCTTCCAGCGCCTCCGGAACCGTGGTCCGGTAGCGCTCGAGCGACTCCGGCTTTCCCACATAGTCCGGCTTTGATCGATCGAACAGATCGAGCGGGTCTTTGCCGTCCTTGATGTACTGACCGACCTTTCGATCGATATCCCGCTCCAGGAGATACATTCTGGCCCGGCCAAGCTGATCGATCTCCCCGATCAGCGGGTCCGATCGGTCGATCGCGGGCGCGACGCCTTTTAGAAAGCCCTGCTTGTGGGCGAGAAGCGGGGCGTCCGCGGGCGTCTGCTTCGCGAAGAATTCCTTGCGGACGAAATTGAAGTCGTCCTTGCCGAGTTTCCCACCGATGTACGCGTCATAAATCTGACCGAGCGAGGCGATCTTGTTCGGATCACCATCGCGCAGACGGATGCGATCAAGCAAGCCTCGCGCCGTGCCATTGGAGATCGTCGCGTCGGGATCCGGGGCCGCAGCACGATCTTCAAGGGCGAGCATGTAAGTTTTCGCTGTTTGTGCGAGCCTTTGGTCGTCGGAAATGGCGGCTCTCGTCAGCGTCGGTTTCTCGCCCATCAAGTTTGCGACGATCTCGTTTTCGGCTTCGTCGGATGTGCGTTGGATCTCGTGCTCGCGGCGGAGTGCAGCGTGCTGCGCGTCCTTCAGGCTATTTGCCTGCTGCTCCCGGGCCTGCTGGATCAAGGAATCTTTCAGCGGCTGCGGAAGCTGAGAGAGCAACGGGTGACCGCCGTCAGGCGATTCGATCTCTCGGATGGCACGCTCGGGATCGACTCTGCTCATTCGGGTATATTGGCCGGCGGTCAGCGCAAGTGCAGTGCGGCGCTTCTCCTCCAACGCCTGCTCGGGAGTGAGAAATCCCCGCGTCACTGCGTCGTCGATGGCGGAATGCAGGGAATCGACGCCGCCCGTCAGCAGGCTGTCGTTCGGGTCGAGGGTGATGTGCTGTACGAGATTGCCCAGATACCGGCCGCGGCTGGCGGCATGGGCATCGGCGGCGCCGCGGAACGCCTGGTTTTGGATCGTTGCACTTTCTTGCGCGAGCGGCACGGCGAGTTTGCTGCGCACATGCTCGCGCAAGCCTTCATTTGAAATTTGAGAAATGCCATCCTCAACGATTTTTCCAGCTTCCTCGTTCCAACGCTGCGGGAGCGTCGCGTAGTCGGGATCGTTGCGGTAGCGTTCGCGCGCCTCGATCAGCCTGCCGTGAATGAAGGCGTTGGCATTGACGGCCTCCGTTACGGCTTGTTGCCGGCCGATCTTATAGGTCGCGTTCCCGATATCCGCGATCGCCTGACCGAATCGCGCGCCGGCGTCAGCGATCTCACGAGCGCCGCTCGCATAGGACGACAGGTCGTAGGCGCCGATCGGGCGCGAGCCTGGCACATGCGGTAAGCTGCCGAGCTCTTCGGGAGTCGGAACTGTGGGCATGTGTGCTCCCCTCCGGTGTCATTCCCGTGAATAGGAGAATCCGCTGCTCGGCGATATCGTCGGGGTTACTGGGAGATGCGGTGCCGCCCGAGGTGGCGCTACCCGAGGTGCATTGTTGCTGCGTTCTCTCAGAACCGCGGTGCTGCGAGCGGGGCTACTGGTCGTCTTGATCTTGACTGCGAATGCCTGCGCCGGCCAGACCAATAGCGCCAAGCGAATTGAGCTGTATGACTTTCTTAAGAAGCGTGTTCTTATTGACGGCCGCACGAAACGTGGCGGCGGCCTTCGGCGCCACCGTTTTGAAATAGTTTGGATTACTCATGTAGGCTCTTAAGCCCTCAGCAACGAGTTCCACATTTACCTTGTTGACGCCATAGTTGAAGTCCTCAGGCTGCTTTCTAGGGGCACCTTTTTTCCAGCCGCCCCTTAGATCACTGTATACATCGCGAAGTTCGTCGATCTCCTCGGACGTTAGCTTGTCTGAGAACCATCCGGCAAAATGGTCGATTGCATGACCAAATTCGTGCGCTGTGATTATGTCCTGGTCCGACGTTTTATATTTGGTGTTAATGGTTATATCACCAAACGGCGACCCTTTCGGCGAATTATAGTCATAATATTCGCCACCAATCCTTTCTCGAAACGCACGCGGATCCCTATAGTCAAGGTTGATATTTAGTTGCGCTAATGCTTTCTTGATATCGTCCGGCGACAGGCGTTCGTCAGCCTTGCGAAGAAGTCGTCGTCCAGCAACGAACGCAGCGCGAAGAGGGCGTCCTTCAATATCATGTCGAAGTCGCCCTTGCCGATCAGTTAGCGCGTCACCGGGATAGTCCTCGGCGAACGGGCGCTGGCGTTTGCGCGGTGGCTCGTACATGCCAGCGTCTTCACCCCCCGCGGTCATTCTCGCCGCTTCAGACGCATCCAGGTTTGCGGTGGATCTGTCGTGCGTCCGCGCAGGGGCGGCTTTGCTTTCTACCGGAACAACCGCGCTATCAGTCTGAGCAGCCTCGGCAGACTGTGCGGGCACGTTCGGTCGTGCGCTCGCTGCCGTCGCGGTGGCGTCGGTTCCTACATAGACATCAGGGAGCTTCTCGGAATCCGACCTGATGGCTTCGCCGATGGTCCGGTCGCGCAGTGCATCCTCCGCGACCTCGGCCGGAGGAATGCCATGGTCGGTCCATAGTCGGAGGAGTTTCTGCTCAACGGGGAAACTTGCTGGAGTTCCGGAAATAGCCGCGGCGGCGTTACGAAAATCCTCCGCTCGCGGCAGCACGGTGACGTTCGCGACATTGGCGGTCGGCCTGCGTATCGCCCCGGCCTTCGGCCCGTTCGCACCCGAGAGAAGCGCAGCGATTTGCGCGAGTTGCGCAAAATCGCGGGCAGCCTTGCCCTTCGCATATGGGCCGGGCCCTAAAGCGGCATCGTGGCCTTCCTCGACCATCTGCCCCAGTCCTGCGCCAAGACCTGCGATTCCGGCGGGCACCGACCTCAATAATGCGTCAACCGGCTTTGCGGCCGGAACGATGATATCGCCAACGACTCCGAGCTTACGTAAGGTCTCCTTGTTTTCAGGCGAAAACCCCAATGGCTCGTCGCCGAAATAGTCGTGGGCGTATTCGCCCGCAGCACCGAGGATGCGATGGAGCGCGTTCCCCTGCTTCAAGCGCTCGATGAATGCGGCCGGAACTTCCTTTGGGGGGCGAGTAACGCCAAACTCATCATCGATCTCGCTGTCGGCAAATCCCGCCCCCTGCATTCGCTGCCGTTCGCTGGTCGCCCAATCGCCGATCTCGGCGTCGGAAAAGCCGGCCTGTTTCAATAGTTCGATTCTCGTCGGCACGATCGGTCACCTTGAAAGGGGAAACACCGCGGGCGCCGATCAGAACAGCCCCTTGCCGCCGTACATCCGCATGAACGACGCGCCGCCCCCCGCGATGGTTGAGAGTGCGTTGAGCCTCGACGCGCGCTGCATCTCTTCGCCGGCAAGAGCGTCCAGCTCGCCCGAGTATCGCTTCCCGGCAGCGCGGTTCATCAATCCGGTGGCCTGGTTCTGGCCGGACCACAAGTCCATGTCGGCCTGATAGCGGCCACGGGCGGCAATCTGCGCTTGGTTGGTGAGCACGCTGCCTGACCCTGCGTCGACGCCATTGGCGGCCGCGTCCGCGACTGCCGAGGAGCGCAGCAGGTCGGCCTTCTGATTGACACTGATCGCCTGGCGCTGGGCAGAAGCGATTTCGCCGGCCGCGTTGGAGACATCTTGGTCGGCCTCGAAATTGGCCTCGGCCTGTTTCGCCCGGCCGATCTGCGCCGCATAGCCGCCGCCGGCGAGGGTGTTCGCTGCTGAAATGCCGGCGCCAATGCCGGTCAGCGCCATGGCGCCGCCGGTCGCCGCGCTGCCGCCGCCGAGCGTCGCGAGCGCCGCCGCCGTCATGCTGAGGGGATCGAACAGCGGCGAAGTATATTTCCGCCACGGATGATACGGGGAGTACTGCATGACGAGCCCTTTCGAGTTGGTGATGCGGTTTCAGGGATCGTGGGGTCGGTTGAGCCACCGGGTCCGGCCGGAGCCTGCCATCGGGCCGGCCAAAGGCCGGACCCGGTGGGCCGGCCCGATGGTAAACTCAGCGAAACCCACCATCGACTTCGCCGCCGGAAAGTCCTGATGAGTTTCGCTGTCGCTCAACCCATCCTACGGCTGTGGCTGCGCCCCTTCGTCTCGGGCATTCAGCGGGTCGCGCCCTCAGGCAATCTCGGTCGATTGGTCCCGATGATGCGGACGCATCTTCTCGATGCGCCGCAATTGCACGCCAACCCAGCGTTTGCCTTCAGCGAAATCGGTCGCGCGCTTGCCATCCTCGCCGCCCGGCCAAAACGTCATGCGGTCGGTCTCACATAAGACGCGCACCACATATTCGTAGGCGCGCTGCTGCTGCGCGTCGCTTGCAGTTCCGTTAGCGACGGCCTGGATTGCAAAGATGTCGGCGTCCTCGGTCCGCGGTATTTGCCACGGACGATCGGGCTGGGATTTCGAGCGTGGAGCTTTCATCGGCGCCTCACACCAAGCCCGCAGTCTGCAGCGATGAGGCCATTTCGCCGACGTTCATCACTGCCGTTGCGGCCTTGCCGGCCTGTTCGCTGGCATGTCCAAGCGTTGCAGCCTGTTGAAGCGCAGCTTGCTGGGCGCGGGCCTGCGCCTTGATGGCGGCGGCTTTGTCCTCCTCCTCCAACCATTCGGCCGGTGCGCCCGTGCCTTCGTAGGCGCCGCGGAAAGCCTTGTCGAAATTGATGTCAGCGCGCACCGAGGGATCGAATTGCATCACCGCCCCAAGGAGCTGCGCCATCTTGGTGAAGCTCGCGACCTTCGCCTCCGCCTCGGCCTGCACCAGTGGATTGGCGAACTTGAACTCGATTTTCTGGCCGCGTAGCTCTGGCGGGCGATCGAGGGGGGAGCCGAAGGCGCCGGCGCGCTCGAGGACGTCGAACGTCGTTTGACACAAGCGGCCATTGTATTCGAGGTCCATCGGCTCGAACAGCGGCGTGGCGCGGCGGATGTATTCCTTCATCCGTTCGGATACTTCATAGGCCGTCATCGCCTTGCCGTCGAATTCCGGCAAGTTCAGCACATTGAGGAAGAAGGCCTCGTTGATGACGCGTTCGATCCTGTCCTCATACTCGGTCCCCCACTGCAGCCCCTCGCCGTTGAGGGTGATCGGCCGTAGCACTTCTCCGGTGCGCTCGTCATAGTCGGGGTCGACCCAGTTGATGGCGCCGGCATAGAGGTTGGTGCCGCCCTGGATGGCGTCGCCGACCGCGATCATGGGCGGATCGACGATCTTCTGTCCGATCTCGATCAAGGTCAGCGTCATCTGCTGGAGCATGCGCGCGTCCGGCAACGCCACGAGGGCGGTCGGCGAGTAGGCGTATTGCGAAAATCCCCCGATCGTAATCCAGCGCGGAATGACGTAGCCGAGATCGAATTGCGAGACCTCTTCCAGAATGGTCTGATGGTCCTCGTCGATGACGCATCGCACGAACGGATGGGCATCGCTGCGCTTGGCCGGCTGGCCGTTCTCGTCCTTGCCGTAACTGTCGTATTCGTCGGAGGGCAGGACGATGACGCGGCAATTGATGGCGGTAAACGGATCTTTTTCAGCCCTGGTTTTGACTTGCGCGGCGACCGTATCAGGAAACAGCTTGCATAAAGCGCGAGCATCGAGCTTCCACTTGCGGTGAAACTGATCGATGACGAGATCGGCGTTCTCGGCCCACACGCAATCGCGCAAGTGCCAAGTGCGGTAGATGAGCCCTGTGCGCCGCGCGCTCAGCCTCGGTTCGATCACGCATTGCCCGAACAGAATGTAATCGGCGTCGCCTTCCTTGGTGGCGCGGGTGAATTGCGAGGCGCCGTCATACATCACCCGACGCATGGTGGCGCCGGCGCGATCGAGCCATTCCTTGCAGGCGCGGTCCTCGTTGACGGATTGGATTGCAGTTCTCGGCTGGAACCAATCCATTCCGCGCGGCCGCAGGATTGAGGATAACGCATTTGAAAGCTCGCGGTGGGCGAGCACCGGCCGTCCGGTCATGAGGTAGGAGGCGAATTCCTCCGAGATGTAGCGCGAGCGGGTCATATCGGCGCGCACGGGATAGAAATTCTCGGCGAAGCTTTGCCACAATGTGAGCAACGGAAACCGCTTGGAGTAGAGCTGATCGCCGAGCTGCAAGAGCTCCTGAACGCGGGCTTTCATTGAGCAATCATCCCTGTCTTCAAAGGAAAAGCGGGATTTCGCCCGCGAGCTTCGCGGCTGACTTAGAGCGTATTCCGGTGACGTTGATCCATCCCTTTTACCGTCACCCGCGGGCTTGACCCGCGGGTCCATCTTCTTCGCAAGGAGATGGATTGCCGGGTCAAGCCCGGCAATGACGCCGAACGAATGTCATCGGAACGCGCTTTAGGTGCCGCCCAATGACCTTCCGCTGTAGGGCACGCTCACGCCGCCGGCTGCCGCCGGTCCGCCACGATTGGCCGTGGTGGTGAGAATGGTGGACGAGCGGCCTGCTCGCGCGGCGGCCTGGGCCTTTGCGGCTTCCATGGCGGCCGGATTGAACGGATCCGGCATCGTTGGCGGCGGCAGCGGCGCTGGCGGGGCCGGAATGGTCGGTGGCTTGAAGAGGGCGCTCAACGGGCTTCTCCTTTTCCAGGCCCCCTCCCTACCCTCCCCCGCAAGCGGGGGAGGGTAGGGAGGGGGATGTTTGGCGTCGCTATGACTCGTCGAATACCGGCCTGAGGGTTATGTCTGGAGGCAGGCTTCGGCGCGAAGTGCCGATGTCGCGCCAAAGGATTGCGGCGCCGTCGCCGCATTCGATACCGACGCGTTCGTCCCACAGGATTATGCCGGCCGGTAAGTCCTCCATGGCGACCGGCTTGCCGTCCGCCATGGCGAAGCCGTCGCGATCCACATAAAACCGTTGCGGTGCAGGCGGCGCGGCTTGCGCCGTTACATGATGCCCTGGCGACACCGGACATGGAGCGTTTGCACTTTGGCCACCGTCGTCCGCGGACGCATCTTCAGGCACGACCCGTATCTCGCCGCATGGCCCGTAAACCACGTTGAATGCCATCGCCATCATCTGCAGCCACGCGATGCGCTCGGCACGCGGCCACTGCGCGATCTCTATCGGCAGCTTTGCGATCAAGGCCAGCAGCAGACGGTCGTGCCTTGCTTTGATCATGGAAGATCTCCAGAGGCATTTCGATCTCATGTGAGCAATCAGACATTGTCATAAGTCGCAGAGATCAGAGCGCCCGGCCCCTATGTCCTTCTTTCCTCTAGGAACCAGTCCCGATAAATGACCCGCATTAGCCACCCGTCACCAGCGGGCTTGACTCGCGCGTCCGTCTCCCTCCTTACCCTTCACGCGGAGGCGGCAGCGGTTGGGGAGGGCCGATTGCTGGGGTCGAGCCCGGCAATGACGCTGGGCGGCGAAGCCAAGCCAAGCCAAGCCCCTTTACGACTTCATCGTGAAGCCGCACGAAGTTTGCTGACCGCTATTCAAAATTCGACGCGCGACGGGCAAGCACAAGATGAATTGAGTTAATCTCACTTGCGATAGGCCAGAACCTTCCCACTAATTCAATTCGTTCTTCCGTTTTCGAGTTAGTGTGAAATAGTGAAAACAAATGAGGGGATTTTGCTTGTTCTGTTGCAGAGACAACCGGAGTTTGGCCCAGCAGAGTGGATGGGGAGCCTCCCGTAGGCAGTCGTCACTTCCTTTCCTTCTCTCTTTTTTTGGCGATTTCCAGGGCCGCCTGCGGGAACTGATGCAATTCAGCAAGCAGCGCGAATTGATGCAGAAGGTCGTCGCCGGGCACACATCCCCTGATCAGCGAATGCGCGGGATTCGGTACTGGCTCTTCTACTGGATCATGAACGACGGAGACGCTCCTGCCACAGGCAGCAGCAGTTTGGATGATATCAGCAACTCTCAAAATTCCGCATGCGTGGCTACGGCGTAGGGTGCGCACGCGCGCGAAGGTGCAGCAGGTCCTTTCGAAGCATTCTCCGAACGGACCGGAACCGCAATCATGCTCGACCCAATTCACAGAAATGCCGTCGTCGTCGACATCGAAAGCGTCGACGCTCAGTCCACTCCATTTCCCGTCAGGCCCAACTTCGAGATGCTGCGGTTGACAATGGAGGGCGACGTGATCTGTCAGTGGGATTTCCTCGCCCTTCACGCATTCGCCCACGCTGCAAAATCACCCAGCCGATTCTCAAGAATGTCTTTTTGGTGGACGGGAGGTGTAACATTGAGGTCGCTGGCAATCCAGTCGGCGACTCCTTCGGGACGAAAAACAAGCGTTAGCTTTGCTCGCTTGCGCGGAGACCAGGACGCCGCAAAATACCCTGCCCGCGTTATCGACAGGCTCGGAAGAGCACTCGTCTGATGCACCGAAAGGAAGTCAATCAGATGGTGCAGTGATGGTATGGAAACGCTGATGTTGGCGCTCGGGAGCTCCTCTTCGTCTTCCAACAGAACCCGCAGCTGCCGCTTTAACGCCGCCGCTTGAGCCTCGGTCAGGACCGATTGCCGCGCATGAAGCGCATGCAAGCAAAGAGATAGACTTGGATGAGGGTTTCCCGCAAGCGAACCTGAGGTTACGGAAGCGGCGAGCCAGTCACCAAGCTGAGCCCAATCGACAGAAAGCTCACCCAAAAGGGGCAAGCTTAGGTGTAGATCTACCGCAAACGAACCTGACGTTGCGGAAGTGGTGAGCCGGTCACTTAGCTGGTCCCAATCGATCTTCGGCGATCCATGTCCGCTGAAATACAGGAAATACGTCGCATCCGCGTTGCCCTCACAAAGGATCTGTGTGACCGCCTGGTCAAAATTTGTGATTGCTGGGTCGTGCTTGACGAAAGATTCGATCGGCGTAGCGGCCGAATTTGAAATCCAATTCTTCTCGACTATGGTCGCCCAAAGTCCCGGTTCTGCCTTCGGGATTCGTTTGCCAAAAAAGGACTGCCGCCGGGTACCAACAGCCGGTGGTGGCCCGGTGCGGCCAGGCGCAAAATCGAACGCAAGAGCGTCCATGGCTACTTTTCCCCGCCTTTTGCGGTTGACAGGACCACTTTTAATAGCTCGTCAAATATCGGCACCAGTTGGTCTGAAGGCAACTCTTCCGAATGCTCGGCGGGCGTATTAACGTCGATCTCACGATACGCGTAGTGTCGCTCCTCGACTTGAACCGTCGGAAAAGAGCCGGCGGGACCCGCTTGCGTCTTGGCGGTGATAGCTCCCCACGTCGTGAGCCGATTGAGGTAGCGTTCCGGCATGCAGACAGATTCGGCGCGCCAATTTACCCTGAACATTAGGTCCTGCATCTTGCCTGGCTCGACAATGACGCTTGTCAGATTATCCTTCAGGACTTGATAGGTACCGATGACCGAGTCTGCCGGCGCAAGAGCTTTAGCCACTAACGCAAGTCTTGATGCGGGCAGCCCGCAGCCGGGCAACCATTTTCTAATTGCCGAGGCAAAATCTTCGAGCGTGGTCGCGAAGTCACCCAATGTCTGAGACGCCCCCCCAAGCAAGATTTCCGGCCCAAGCACAGGCGATAATACGACATCGATGCGTATCGGATTAAGAACAACCTGAAGCGAGCCGCGCAGAAAAGGCCCTGTCTGGACGCGAACGCCCTCCTTCGGGCGGTCTTCTTGAGTGTCAGGAGCTTCGCCCGTAATGGCACTAAAAATGTCCGCGGGCAAAACAGCTTTCCTCAAGAAAACAACGGCTTGGAGCTGATTTGCCTCCCAATTTCCAGACGGCACCGATTTATCCTCAGAGATCACGATGGGTCAAAATCAACGTCGATGTTCGTTATCATAACGCTAAACCGACCGTCCAGGACGCAACGGCCACGCTGCAACCTCTTCGATTTGGCCCGTAAGTTGCATATATAACTAACGGTAGAGGTGCCTGCCCGTCTCATAGGCAACGCGCCGACGATGAGGCTGGCAGCGCGCATGATTACTTCGTCCCGTCTCATCTGCACTTGAGATGCGGGTACCCGACCATTGCGAATTCCTGACGGTGCGCTGCTGGCTCCGGGTCGAGCCTGCGGCGCACCTCTTCGCCGGAGCGGCCGAGCGCTTGCGCAATGCGCTCGAAGCTATGGCCTTCGCAGGCCATGCACTGCGCTCGTACCAGCTCCTCGAGCGGCCATGGTGAATGTGATGTTCGCCGGCGCGGCTGGCGAGTTGTCATGTCCGACACTGTGGGCTCCTCCAGATGACGGGTGACAGATGTCAGATGCCATGGATCGGGAGCGCATCCGATATCCGACATCGGACATCCGTCATCTGACATCTGTCATCTATCGAGGCCCCGGCTCCTTCAAATGCGCGTAGCCGACATTTGCACGCTCCGGCCGAGCCGCGCGCTGCCTGCGCCGCAGCTCCGCGGCCGCGGCTCGCGTACCCTCTGAGAGGCACATCACGATAGCATCGCCTTCGTCGGGGGAGCGGCCGAGCCGTTTGCGGATCTGGTTCTTATCCTCGATCTTGATGCCGCGTGCCGTAAGCTCCCACCGCGGCGCGGCGAGATCGGCCTTCACGGAAGCATCGGGCGGCAGCGCAAGCATGGCTCCGCCGTCCTGGCCGGGATCAAGTTCCTCGCGCATGCGCCACCAGGCTTCCGCGCGCTTGTTACAGAAGCCGAGCTGGCGGTCGCGGGTTTTTGCATTCGACTTGCCGGAGCCCTTGAAGCCGACCACCGGAATGCCGTTGTCCTTAAGGCGCGAAACGGTATCGCCGCCCCAGCCGCCGTCCACGTCGACGACGACCGCGCAGCGATCCCGTCGCAATGCCACGACCGCCGCCGCGACGGCGCTGCCGTCGCGCGTTTCCTGTCCTGGCTTGCGAACGAGCGGAGCGTACCAGGCGCTGTGTCGTGCGGCGAGCACGGTGTAATCCGTCCCACCCTGGGCGATGTCGAGCCCGATCGCCGTCATGGCGATGCCGCGTCCGGCGTCAGCGCGCCAGCGCCGCTGCGCCGCCTCGATCCACGCGGTGGGGATCACCTGGAAGTCGTCGTCCTGCAGGCCGGCCGCGAAATTGCCGTCGCGATAGGCCCGCCGCAGTTCTTCGGGCAAGCCGGCAAGCACTGCGGCGTAACCGGTGCGGTACAGATCGGGATTGTCGGCCAGCCGGGCCGGAATGTAGGTGCGCGAGCGCGCCAGCACGTTCTCGCCATTGACGAGATGGGGACCGCGGTCCACCACCTCGATATCCGAGCCGTCCGGTCCGGTGGTGAACCAGCGCAGCTCGCCGGGATGCGCCGGATGCGGATGCATCGGATCGAGCCACGGCGACCAGTGCCTGATAACCCAGAGTCCTTCGGCGGTCGTCGGCGGGTTTGATCCGACCACGACGCGGCAGCGCTGCTTCTCGTCCGCAGAGCGATTCCATCCGATGATGAAGCGATATTGCGAGACAAGAAAATCAGTGCCTTCGTCAAAATAAATGAGGTCGAAGGGATTGCCTTTGAAACGTTGCTTGTCGTCCTCGTGTTCACAGCCCGAAAACACGATCATGCGATTGCGGAGTTTCCAGCGCTGCAATTGGCCATTATAGCCGGTGCGGCGCCCGAGAATCTCCGCAACGCGCTCAGCCAGTTTCACAGCGTCCTTGTTGATGCGGCGCAGGAGTAGAGAGCGTCTGTGGACCGTCAAGGCCAGTCCAAGCCCGAGCTCGGTTTTGCCGCCCCCGGCCTGACCGCCATAAAACAATTCGTCTGCCTCGCATTCATAGGCATCCCGCTGCGGACCATCATTGGGCGTCCACAGGATGTGGCCTGTGCTCTTGTGCCAGATCCCTGCCGCCTCATCCCGCACCTGTGGTGCGGCGTCCTTGAGGTGTTTGGCGATGTTGTCGGGAGAGTCACTCAACGCTTTTGACCCTGGTCATTTGATGGTTCGCAAGGCGAAGCAGCAGCGAGATGCGGCGCGCAGCTTCCGCGTAATTGCCATCGAATTTCGCTGGGGATTCCGCATTGCTTTCGCCCTTCTCATTGAGCAGGCCTGCAAGTCGCGCCTTCGCCAGGGTAGCTGTGACCGCGGCGGAAGCTTGTCCTCTCGTGATCGCTAGCGACCGTGCCCGCTCTAACTCACGAATCATCTTGTCGGGAGTGACTTCCGCGATTGTGTTCGCGCCTGGCTCCTCCGCGGTGCTCGAGGTCGCGGCATTGTCCGCACCCATCAATCGCTCCTGCCCCGGCGGCCTCAATCGGACCATCGCTCGTCACGCCCTTTCGTTGCGCTGGCACACGGCATCGGTCCAACGCTCACCGGAGCGTCCTTCGCGCCGTCATCGACACCGTGAGGCTGGCGCCGCTGCCGAGGGTGACGCGCGGGCGCACCCAACCGGTCGGTTGGTTGACCTGCATGAGGCCCGCCGCCGTGAACGAGAGTGCGGCGCCGGCAGGATTCGACAGCGTGAAATAGTTGGCGCCATCGTTCGAGCCTTCGAGCACGATGGTCGCGCCGGCGAATGTGCCGGTGACCTGTACGGAACGATCTGCCAGATCGGTGCGCTGGAGCGGCTGGCCGATGTCGCCGGCGGCGGCAAGCGAAGTCCAGGCGGTCACGACAGCATCGACACCGCCTGCGGGGCCGCGAATTTTGGAGAAGGTTGGTAGGATAGTCGCCATATGCTGGCTCCCGGATCAGGTGGCGAAGTGAGGAATTCGAAGGTCGACGTCGGCAGTCTGATGGGCAGGACTCGTCGCGGTTGCCCGGACGCCCGATGCCGCAGTCCTGCGCCTCGTCATCTCCTTGCGGTGAAGTAGAGGGAGACGGATGGATTGGTCCCGCCCGTGAGCGTACCGATATTTCCCTTGATCTGACGGATGGGCGCCGGGAAGGTCAGGGGCGAAATCTCCCCGCTGACGTAGCCCTGACTGGTATCGAGCACGCACAGCGTGTCCCAGGTGCCGCCATCGAGCAGCGCCATCACGTTGATCACGGCCTGAGTTGGCGCTCCGGCGATCTCCGCCTGCACGGCGGCGGCCAATTGGGGAAAATCCAGATTGAACACCGGCCCATCTCCGGTCGTTACGGCGGCATTGAGAAGCTTTATCGCGACGGTCTGCGTCATGTCGCTCTCCTGCGGTCTTGGGCTTTGGGTCAGTGAGGGCCGGGGCACTGGCGGCGCCGAGGTTCGTCGGCGCCGCCGGCTTACGCCGTGCGATTAAATGCACGACGGGCCGGCGGCGCCGGTCGCGAGCCATGAGCGTTTGCAAAGCTGGAGGTCGGGTGCGGCGGAACTTGCGCGCATCGCGGCGGATGAGCGCGCGTCCGTGCGATCTCCAGGTACAAACGGGGCCCGCGAAAGTGAGCTGCGGTCAACGAGTGGGATGATTTCGTCGGTTAAACGTGGTCAGTTAGTTATGCGGCATCGGCCGGGTTTGATTATTTTGTCCATCAAACTTAATAACCAGAATTACATTTTGGAAATAGCAAGTCTGTGGAGTTAAAAATAAAAGCGCCTGAGAATGTTTCGCTCAGGCGCAACTAAGCACGATAGATATTTAATCTCATATATTCGCCCGACTGTCAAGCTCAAAATGCAAGAAGACTAAACTCGTCGATATATGCTGCAAAAAAAACGGCGCCAGCTCCTCGCGGCAAGAGCGGTGCGCACCGATCATATGTTCGGTCGTTGACGGAGCACGAAGATCGCTTCGGCCTCCTTGATCCAAGCTTCGCCGATGTTGCGGTCGGTCCAACCGGCGCGGGCCGCATAGTCGCGCAGTGCCGCGATGACCACACGTGCCGCCATGCCGTGGCGGACGCCAATGTCGGCCTCAATGGAGTAGAACGCCCGCTCGTCGATCACGGCGGCAACCACAATCTCAAGGGTCGGATCGCCACGCGGCGCGCGTTGCGACCAATGGCGCACCCATCGTTTGTAGCGCGATACTGCGTCGATGACCCAAACCGGCTCGCGGCCATGATAGGTGGCGTCGCGCTTTTCGAGCGACGGCGACTTGATCATGACGGCCCCGGCCTGGGCGTGAAACGCGGTCGTTATATCGTCGGCTGCGCGCATCTCCTCGGTGCCGATGCGTTGCTTTTCGATCAGCCGCACCAGCGGCGCAGGTCGCAAGCGCAGGATAGTGGCGCCGGTTCCGCCGATTTCCCGGCCATCTCCGGACCGACGCTCAGCGTTACGAATAGTACGCTTCAAGCGTCCGAAGGTACATGCGTTGCCCCCGGGGCGTCGCCGCGCGGGTTTGCGAACGGCGGAAATGGCGGAACGTTCGCTTTGCAGCGGGCTACGTTCGCGTTCGGTTTTAGCAGACCGGACAGCCATGATGACCCGATGATCCTTCTTCCAGCCTCTCGGTATTTCGCCTGACGAGTGTTTCCAGCGATTCAAATCGAGGCGATCACGAGGCCCGCCGGGCGCATTTGCGGACAATCTCCAATCGCCTATTTCATTAGAGGCGACGACGGCGTTCGGGGGCCATGGCCCGGGCCTTTGGGATCGCACGGGCGTTACCGTGATCGGGCTTTCGGCGCAGCCGACCACTCACTCGTTGTGCGCCACCAACTCAGCGCATTCGAGGGCAGGAGAAGTGCATCCGGACGAGTGGGGGACCGGCTCGAACAATCGCGGGGTATTTAGCGGCCGAATGTCCTTGACAACGCCGATCATCGGCGGATGTTCAAGTCCTTGTGCAGTCGCGCGTCGCATCGCGCGCTGAAATGCGAGGTCAGCGCTTCGCGACGACTTCGTCGGATCAGTGCCACCTGAATCATTCCGATTGATCGGCGGCGTCCGATCAGCGTATTTCGACGCGGAATTCTTGAGGGGCCGCCCGCGCGAGCCCGATTTCTTGGCGACGCGTCGGTGAGGGCCGGCGATCGGTGGCTGATCTCGGAAGGCTGGTATGATCGTCTTTTGTTCGGATGCTGCGCCAAGTAGACTCCTCACAACGCCTCCAGAGGAAATTCCGTGCATGAGCGCAGGGCTGCCCGAGGGCCGAGGACGGAGCTGCACAACAGCGGATGCATTGCCGATCTAGGGCCATTATAGGTAGAGTCCTATTTTTACGCAAGAAAAAAACCTATTATACATCGGCAGAAAGTTACGTAAGATACACTAATGGATTCTGCGCGTAGCACGATTGTCGCACGAGTGGCAGAGCTCGGGCTTTCGCTGTCCGAGTTATCCCTCAAGGTTGGGAAGAACCATGCGTATTTCCAACAATTCATAAAAAGGGGAGTGCCAAACCGATTACCCGAGGAAGTTCGCGGCCGGGTGGCGGAAATTTTGGGACTTGACGAACTAGCTCTGAGGCAGCCGACGGCGACACACGTCAGGTTTATGTGGGATCGGATACAGGAAGTTCCGGCCCGGGGCGCGGCTGCGTGGATTCCGGTCTATGGGCACGCCGTGGGCGGCAAGGATGGCGAGTTTGTCCTGAGCGGGAACCAAGTATCGGAAGTTCCTACGCCGCCGAGCCTGTCGCACGTTCGCGACGCCTATGCGGTCTACGTGGTAGGCGACTCAATGGAGCCGCGCTACTTCGCGGGCGAGACCGTTTTCGTAAATCCGCGCCTGCCGATTAGCCGCGGCTCTTTTGTGGTCGCGCAGATTTCGAAAGGCGAAGAGCCCGAGCCGCGTGCTTACGTGAAGCGGTTCCTGTCGCAGGACGGCAAGCGTCTGAGGCTGGAGCAATACAACCCGAAAAAGACCTTGGAGTTCCCGGCGTCAACCGTCGTTGCAATCCACCGCATAGTTATGAGCAGCGAGAATAGGTAGGTTCTGAAGGTATGTGATTGCCGTTCTCCGTTATTTGGGAAAAACCGGCATCCTACGTCTCGATGCAGATAGGACTATCAATATTATGGATTGCTTGGGCGGCGCTCACGCCGGATTCCAAATGACGGCAGGTCGGATTGATCGAGACCTTGCTCGTGGTCGAGGCGCACTTGCGCGTGGCCCGAATCCGCGGGGCTCTGCTGCACTCCGTGCGCAGGCAGCGCCCCACCGGTCCGCTGGTGCGACGCCAGTTATTCCCGCATCGTGGGAAATCGCGGCGGCCAGACCCGACTTGGTCAAATTCACGAAGGCGGAGACGCAAGGCGGAGATGAAAAAGTTTCCTCGCGCTCTTGCGGCCGCAATGTTCGGCGCCCAGGCCTCCGTCTGAAAGTGATGGCCTGACGCCCTCTTAAATTCCGTCACGGCTTTGGGCGGAAGTCTTGGTCCGGAAACATCGATTCCTTTGGCTCCTGGATCACGATCGGAACCTGTCGCGCGCCGAGATGACAAGAGTTGCAGGCTTCCGTCAGCTCCCCATAGGCGGTGGCAAATTTCGCTTCATTCTTATCCTTGATTGCCAGGCCAAGGTCGTACATCGGCTGCCTGATGATGGTCTCGATCATTTCGACAATCCGCACTTGGCGCCACTGCGGCCACATGATCGAGAGGCGGTCAAATGCTTCATCGAGCTGATGCAGTTCGTAGGCGGCGTAAACCCAATTCTTTTCGCGTCCCGCGAGCGCGAGCTTTATGTGCCGTGGCTGCACCGTCATGGTCATGAGATCGCCGAGGCCGGGACGATAGGGCGGCGGGGCTTCGGGGGGCGTTTGGGCAGCGACGAATGCCGTGGTCGCCAGCATCGCTCCGGCGACGAGGGCCAGTGCTCGCAAAGGTGTCGTCATGGGCCGTCTCCTTCCACCGATTGTTTCGCAAGTGAAAAACGCGGGTGCGGCGTAGCGATCTGCCAGGGAGCATCTGAGCCACGCATTGCGCGTCATCGCATCTTTTTGGTCCAAGCGGCAAGAGTAGCCGACAGGTGTGCGTCGCGCAATTTCGATAGGGGGGCCTGATGGCCCTGCGGCAAAGATCGCGACGAGCTTGATGGAATCTGCGATCGATCGGAGTCGCGCTTTCGCATGACCGCGTTGCGACGCCGCGCTGGTGGACGTTGTGGCGCACTCGCCTAGATGCGCTAATGTATTTGAGTTGCGGGGAGCTGGATAGCTGCTCTGTCCGTGGGGCTCCGAGGACTGGCAGGTGAGGTTACGAGATGCACGCAAGCCGTCGCGATGTTTTTATGGTTGCGTGCGCGCTCGGCGTCGACGCAGCGCTGTGCGCCGGTATTCCGCCCGCGACGGCGGAACCGGCGGATGAGCGCCCGCAGGAGGGGGATTATCTGGTCGCAATCGATGCCGCGAATCCGGACGGCCTCTCGCCGCGGGACATTGCCGGGCCCCAGGTCATCGCTTGGCCGATGGAGCCGACAACGAGGCTCATCCGCAACGGTTCCCGGCTCAACAAGGTGCTATTGGTTCGCCTCGATCCTGCAACGCTCGTCGGGGCCACGCGGGAGCGTGCGGCCGATGGAGTGGTCGCCTATTCGGCGATCTGTCCGCATGCGGGCTGCGAGGTGAGTGGTTGGATAGACGACCAGAAGATCCTCGAATGCCCTTGTCACAATTCGAGGTACAATCCGCGCGAGGGAGCGGCGATCATCGACGGTCCTACGACGCGCGGTTTAGCGGCGCTGCCGCTGAAAATCGTGGATGACAAGCTTGTCGTCGCGAAGCCATTCATTGGGCGCCTCGGCATCGTGCCGGCCTAAAGGAGCCTTCAGAGTTGCGTCGATCTGGTACTTCAATTCGCCGCCTCGGCATGCCAAGGTGAAAAGATGCGGCCGACCGATGTGCCAGAGCACGTTTCGGAACCGTGAATGAAAAACGCGACGGGCCCCTTCTCCATCCGCTCTGCAAGCCGGGGAGGTAGGGAGGGGGCTAGCGCCGTCCCGGCGAGGACAGCAAGGAGGGGAGAGCCATGTTGCAAACCAGAAAATTGATGCACGGCGTCTGCGCCGCGGCAATGATCGCCGCGTCGGCCGCGGGTACGGCGTTCGCGCAGGAGACCGTCGCGCCGGCCTCGCCGACGCCGGTGCCTGGACCGATGCCCGATGTGCTCCAGAAATATGCGCCGGTTACGGCCGCGCGGCTGCGCCAGCCGGAGGACGCCAACTGGTTGTTGTTCCGCCGCACCTATGACGGCTGGGGCTACAGTCCGCTTGCCCAGATCACTCCGGCCAATGTCGGCCGGCTCGAACTTGTCTGGAGCTTTGCGACCGGCCAGGTGGAAGGCCATCAGGCGCCGCCCATCGTCAACAACGGCGTCATGTT
>WNFD01003289.1_pt1 | contig 22844 bp, 24 predicted proteins | sample 5400491 | NCBI WGS metagenome assembly WNFD01 (sample SAMN13153343, study PRJNA577476) | soil metagenome | isolation source: 120 cm saprolite under Douglas fir tree site 2 hole 2 replicate 2 | place: USA:California | collected 2015-04-18
CGCGACAGCACGGAGGTCGGCCCGAGGAAATCCTCGTGGTAGGTGTACGGCGTCACGCTGACGTTGGTCACGGAGAGCAGCCACGTGCGCCCGGGCGAAGTCGGGCCCGTTTGAAGCGCGTAGAAGCGCGTCTTACCGAAGACCGCACCCTGCGTCACATACCCGACGTAGCCCGCGAGCGTGAGGGGATTCGATGAGCCCAGCAGCCAAATGAAGATAATCGCGGCGACGCAAACCGCGACGGGTGCCACCTTGAGCATGCGCATGGGCAGTCTCCCTCCCGGGAACCCCGGGTTTCGGAGCGCGATGTTGAAGCGGGCCACCGGCGGCCCGGCCGCCTAGAGCCCGTGGAGCGGGAAGACGTGCTCGCGGATGGCTTTGACCTGGCGCATCGCGTAGTCCTCGGCCCACTGGCGCGTGTCGGCGGGTAGCTCGAGGGGCGGGTCCCAGAGCCGCATGCTCTTGAGGCCGTGGGCGGCGAGATCCTTGTGGCACGCGCGTGGGATCTCGGCCGGGAGCTCGACACCGTTCATCGCGGCCCAGGCCGCCGTCCAGGCTCGCGCGACGTTCGGCAGGTCGTAGCCACCACCGCCGAGCGCAACGACGCGGGGTGAGAGCTCCAGCAATCGCGTCACGATCTTCGTGAAGCCCTGCACCGTCCACGCGAGGTGGGTCAGGGGGTCGGTCCGATGCGAGTCGATCCCGAGCTGGAGCACGACCACGTCGGGCTCGAAGGCGCGCAGAAGCGGCGGCACCACCGCCTCGAACGCCGGGTCGCCGCGCTCGTGGCTCGAGATCGTCAGCACGCGCGGATCGGTATAGAAGGCGAACTGCACGCCGTCGCCGTGATGCGCGTCGATGTCGACGTACGCGACCTTCCAGTCGCGACGGCGCAGCTCCATGATGGCCAGCACCGCGTCGTTGACGTAGCAGAAGCCCGAGGCGCGCTCACGCATGGCGTGGTGCAAGCCGCCCGCGAAGTGGAAGGCCCGCGTCACCTCGTGGTCGAGGACGAGCTGCGAGGCCCGCAGCGAGCCGCCGGCCGCGAGCGCCGCGGCCTCCCAGAGCCCCGGGAAGATCGGATTGTCGCCGGCACCGAGCCCATGGCGCGCGGCGTGGGGCACCCAGTCGCCCGCGCTGACCGCGCGCAGGATCTCGATGTACTCACGGCTGTGGAAGCGCGTGACCGCCTCGATGGAGGCGGGCTCGGGCGTCAGCACCTTGAGCTTCGGTCCCGACGTGAGCCCGTAGGCTTCCATGAGCCGCCACGTCAGCGCCAGGCGCTCCATGCGGAGCGGGTGCTCCGGGCCGTAGTCGAATCGCCGCCACTCCTCGGAGTGGACGAGCGCCGTCTTCACGGCTTCCTCCGCCGCCAGACACCGGACTTGCCACCCGACTTCTCGAGGAGACACAACCCCGACAGCACCACGCCCCGATCCACAGCCTTGACCATGTCGTAGACCGTGAGCCCGGCCACGGCCGCCGCGGTCAGCGCCTCCATCTCGACGCCGGTCTTGTCCATCGTGCGCACGCGCGCCTCGATGGTAACGGTCGAGCGCTTGAGGTCGAGGGCGAAGGCGATGTCACAGCCGGTGATGCGCAGCGGGTGACAGAGGGGGATCAGGTCAGGGGTGCGCTTGGCGGCCATGATGCCGGCCGTGCGCGCCACGCCCAGCACGTCACCCTTGGCCATCTCCCCGGCGCGGATGGCGCTGAGCGTGGCGGGACGCATCTTCAGGACGACCCGGGCCACCGCTTCTCTGGCCGTCTCCTTCTTCGCCGAGACGTCCACCATCCGGGCGTCACCGGAGGGTGTCAGGTGGGAGAAGCCGCGAAAGCCCGGCGCCTCCCTGGACGACGGCATGGATCTGGGTGCCGGGCCGCCCGCGTCAGGCGTGCGCGGCGTCGCGCGCGTGCCGGATCATGGACTGCATCCGGTCCTTGCCCATGAGCTTGAGCTTCTTCAGCTCGCTCACGCGCCACTGCTGGTCCAACGTGAGAAACCCGCGAACGTTGAGCTCCTTGAGTTCTTGCTCGTATTTCGCGTGGTCTTCCTGGAGCCGGCGGAACTCGGGGTTCTCAGCAGTGAGGCGCTCGACTATCGGTTCCAGATCGGCCATAGGGACCTCCTGTGCGGTGAGGTTGCGGCCGTTACGCCTTCTTATACTCCCGCGCTCTTTTCACTGTCAAGGCTTCCCGCTCTCAAAAGATGGGGCGCCGTGGCTTTGAACTGGACGGTAACTTTGACCCCTTCGTCCAGGCCCAATTCCCCGACGGCACGCTGCGTCACGAGTGCCGCCAGGGGGAAGCCGCAGTCAACAAGGACGCGGACATGCAGTCCGACCGGGTCCACGCGCGCGACGGTGCCGTGGAGGCGGTTGGGGGGAAGCGCCGCGCCGGGGGGCGGTGAGCCCGTCTTGAGCGTGACGTCCTCGGCCCGGAGACAGAGGCGCACCCGCTCGCCGGGCACAGCGTCCTGCGCCACCTCCATGCGCTGGCCGCCGGCCTCGATGACCGAGACACCGCCCTCCGAGGAAAGCACGCGGCACTCGATCATCGTCTCAATGCCGACGAAGCGCGCGACCACCTCGGACACCGGGGCTCGAAAGACCCGCGACGTCGTGTCGAGCTGGACCAGTCGCCCGTCGATCAGCACGCCCACCCGGTCGGCCAGGACCATCGCTTCTTCATGGTCGTGGGTCACGAGGATGGTGGTGATGCGCTCCTCGCGCAGGATGCGGCCGAGGTCGCCGATGAGGGCTTCGCGCGTCGGCTGATCGAGCGCCGAGAAGGGCTCGTCCAGCAGGAGAAGCTCAGGTTCGACGACGAGTGCGCGTGCCAGAGCCGCGCGCTGCGCCTCCCCTCCGGAGAGCGTGCGGGCCGGGCGGGAAGCGAGCTGGGCGATCGCGAAGCGCTCGAGCCAGCGCGTGACGCGCGGGCTGATTGCCTCACGCGCGACGCCCCGGAAGCGGAGGCCCATGGCGACATTGTCGAAGACCGTCGTATCGGCCAGGAGCGGCTCCTGGAAGACGCTCGCCATGCGGCGCCGCACGGAGAGCGCCGACTCGGCGACCACCGGCTCTCCCTGGAAACGCACGGTGCCGGCCGCGGGCGACTCGAGAGCGCCGACGACTCGGAGCAGGCTCGACTTGCCCGCGCCGTTGGGCCCGATGATCGCGAGCACTTCCCCTTGCGCGACGTGAAGGTGCCCCACGTCGAGCACGACACGCCCGTCATGGACGACGCGGATGCCCAGGAGCTCGGCCACGGAGGTCATGTTGAGGGCAGCACGTGGATGGAGCCGCGGTGAATCGAGAGCTGCCAGTGGCGGTCGCGGGCGATGTCGAGGATTTCGTAGACGAGGCGCGGCACCTCGATCTCGAGGTCGTACTCGCCCTGTGCCGGCTCGCCGGGGGCGTCGAGCCTGACGTAGAGCGTCCATGTCGTGCCGAAGTCGGCCTCGCCGACCACGCGGCCCTCCATGAGGTTCATGTGATGTCCCGGGTCCGGCGAGTCGCGGTCTTTGCGGATCAGCCGTACGTACTCTGGCCGGATGAAGAAGGCGAGCGGGCTCTCGGGCGCGGGCAGGTATGAGCGCGTGGGCGAGTTGACGGCCTCGAGCACCTGCCCGCGCCAGCGGAACTGGATGCGCTCGGGCGTGGCCTTGAGGACGGTACCGTGCAGCACATTGCGGATGCCGACGATGCGCGCCACGCGCTCCGAGGCCGGCTGCCAGAGCAGCTCAGCCCTCGGCGCGGACTGGATGACGCGCCCGGCTTCGTAGACCACGATGCGGTCGCCGAGCCTGTACGCCTCGGTGAAGTCGTGAGTCACGAGCACGGCGGCCGTGCGCCACTCGGCCAGGATGCGGCGGAGATCGTCGCGCAGCGATTGCCGCAGCGTGGCGTCGAGCGCCGAGAGCGGCTCGTCGAGCAGCAGCAGCGCCGGATCGGGCGCCAGCGCTCGCCCGAGAGCGACACGCTGGCGCTGACCTCCTGACAGCTCGTGGGGCCGCCGGGCCTCGAAGCCCTCGAGTCCCATCCGGGCTATGACATCGGCCGCCCGGCCCCGGGCTTCGGCCCGCGGCCTGTCCCTGAGACCGAAGCCGATGTTGTCCGCGACGGAGAGATGGGGGAAGAGCGCGTAGCCCTGGAAGACGTATCCGATTTGGCGGCGCTGCGGGGGCAGGTCGACGCCGGTCTCCGCGTCGAAGAGCACGCGATCGTCCACCACGACCCGGCCCGCATCCGGCTCGAGGAGTCCCGACAGGCACTGGAGCGTCAGCGTCTTGCCCGCGCCGGAGGGACCGAAGAGCGCGGCAACCCCCTCGCCCGCCGTCCACTCGACGTCCAGGGTGAACCCGGGCAGCCGCTTGACGAGCCTGACCTCGAGGCGGTGACTCACTGGGCGCGCGCTCCGAGACGACCTGCCGTCACGACCACGACACAGGACAAGACGGTGAGCAGCCCCACGAGCACCAGCGCCTCGTGTGTCTCGCCGGTCTGCACAGCCGTGTAGATGGACAGGGGCACGGTCTGGGTCCTGCCCGGGATGTTGCCCGCCAGCATCAGCGTGGCGCCGAACTCACCGAGCGCCCGTGCAAAAGCCAGGACGAGCCCGGCCAGGATCCCGTTGCGGGCGAGCGGCAGTGTCACCTCGAGGGCCGTGCGCCACTCGGAGCGTCCGAGCGTGAAGGCCGCTTTCTCCAGCTCGCGGTCCACCGAGGCGATGGCGGCCGCCGCCGTGCGCACGAGCAGCGGCAGCGCCATGACCGTGGCCGCGATGGCTGCCGCGTACCAGGTGAAGGCCACCGTAAAGCCCGTCGCCTCGTAGAGCGGCGCGCCGAGGATGCCGCGGCGGCCGAGCAGCACGATGAGGTAGTAGCCGGTGACGGTCGGCGGCAGAATCAGAGGCAACGTGACGAGAGTGTCAAGGACGGCGTGGCCCCAGAAGCGGCGGCGGGCGAGCAGGTAGGCGATCGGGATCCCGATGAGAGCCACGAGGGCCGTCGCCGCCGTCGAGACCTTGAGCGACAGCCAGAGGGCTGAGACCGCTTCCGGGCTCACCGTGCGCCGGCCGGCGGCGGCTGGAAGCCCAGCCGAGCCAGCGTCGCCTGCCCATCGCGGCCCGTCAGAAGGTCGAGAAAGCTCTGACCGAGTGCGCGCTGCCTGGAGGTGGCCACCACCGCGGCGGGATACACGACGGGCCGATAGGTGTCTTCAGGGAGCCGGAACGCTTCTTTCACGTTCGCCGCCCGCGTCTCGGCGTCGGTGCTGTACACGAAGCCGGCGTCCGCCTCACCGCGCACCACGTAGTCGAGCGCCTGCCGTACGTTCTCCGAGAAGACCAGCTTGGGCTGCACGCGCTCCCAGAGACCGAGCGCGCGAAGGCTCTCTTCCGAGTACTGTCCGACGGGGACGGTCTTCGGGTTGCCGATCACGATGCGCCTGACTCGCGCGTCGAGGAGATCGCCCGGCCTGGTGATATCGATTCGCGAGTCAGCCGGCTTGATGACGATCAGCACGTTCCGGGCGAAGACGCGGCGGCTCGCGGGCACGATGAACCCGCCCTTCTCGAGCTCGTCCATCTGGCGCTGGGCGGCGGAGATGAAGATGTCGACGGGGGCGCCGGCCTCGATCTGCTTCTGCAAGTCTCCAGACGATCCGAAATTGTAGCGAAGTACCAGGCCCGGACGACTCGATGCGAATGTCCGCCCCACCTCCTCCACCGCTTCTTTCATGCTGACGGCGACGGAGAGAACCATCTCCTCGGCGCTCGCCTGGGCCGGCGCGAGCAGGAATCCCAAGAGCAGGAGGGCGGCGCGATTCATCGCGACCCCAGTATACCGAAGCGCTGGGGTCAGGCGCGCCGGCCCTGCTGGATCCAGGTCAGCGCCCAGTTCACCAGGAACATCAGCGCGAGCAGGATGAGCGACAGCGCGATCGCGACGTCGAAGTTGCCCTTGCTCGTCTCGAGCACGGTGGCCGTGGTGAGCACCCGGGTCGAGCCCTTGATGTTGCCGCCGACCATGAGTGAGGCGCCCACCTCGGAGATGACGGCGCCGAATCCGGCCATGACCGCCGCAAGCATGGGCAGCCGTGCTTCCTTCAGCAAGGACCAGACCATCTGGGGGCGCGAGGCGCCAAGGGCGAGGAGCTGGAGACGGAACTGCCCGGGAATCTGCTGCACGGCGGCCAGGGTCAGGCCGATGACGACGGGCGCGGCGATCACGAACTGGGCGAGGACCATCGCGGTGGGCGTGTAGAGCAGCTCGAGGAAGCCCAGGGCTCCGCTCCGCCAGAGCACGATGGTCACGAAGAGCCCGACGACCACGGGCGGCAGCCCCATCCCGGTGTTGACCAGGCTGATCGCGAAGCCGCGGCCCGGGAAGCGCGCGAGAGCCAGCAGCGTGCCGAGAGGGATGCCGACGGCGAGCGAGATCAGCGTTGCCGTCGCCGAGATGGCGAGAGACAGCCAGGCGATACGCCACACCTCGGCGTCCCCCGAGAGCAGGAGGCGGAGCGCCTGGACTATCCCTTGCCCGATCAGCTCCATGGCTACTGGAAGTCGGTGTCGGTCTTGCCGGCGATCGGGACGAACAGCGGTTGGCCGTACTTGTCGAGGCCAAAGACCTTGATCACGGCCTGGGTCTCCGGCGCCACCATGAAATCGGCGAAGGCCTTGCCGCCGGCCACATTGACGCGCGGGCCATTGGCGGGATTGACCTCCATGACCGAGTAGATGTTCAGCAGCGGCTTGTCTTTCTCGATCAGGATGGGCAGGCTGATGCGCTTCTGGAAGGCGAGCCAGGTGCCGCGGTCGGTGATCGTGTACGCGCGCCGGTCATTCGCGATGCCGAGCGTCTGCCCCATGCCCTGACCCGATTCGACATACCAGGCCCCCTTGGGCTCGATGCCCGCCTGCTTCCAGAGCCCGAGCTCGAGCACGTGCGTGCCGGATTTGTCGCCGCGGGAGACGAAGCGGGACTGGGTGTCGGCGATGCGCTTCAGCGCGTCGGCCACCCTGGGCGTGCCCTTGATCTTCGCCGGATCGTCCTCGGGCCCGATGACGACGAAGTCGTTGTACATGACGAGTCGGCGGTTCCGCATCTTGCCCTCCTCGACGTACTTCCGCTCGACGGAGGGCGCGTGCACGAGCGCGACGTCGGCCTCGCCGCGCGCGGCGAGGGCCAGCGCCTGCCCGGTGCCGACCGAGATCGTCTTGACGGTCATGCCGGTCTTCTTCTCGAACATCGGCACCAGCAGGTCGAGCAGGCCTGAATCCTGAGTGCTCGTGGTGGTGGACAGGATGACGGTATTCGACTGCGCGGCGGCGGGCGCCGCCGGCCACAAAGCGCTCAGCCACAGAGCACTCAGGATGACGAGCAAGACCACCCAGAGCTTGAGCCGCGGACGGCCCTTGAGCGCGCGGCCCATCGAGCGCTAGCGCGTGAGGACGCGCCCGGCGGGGACGGCGTTGTAGCGCGGGCCGTCCACGACCACTTGGCCGTTGACGACGACGTAGGGAATGCCCGCCGGATGCCGATGCGGATCGGGAAAGGTCGCCTCGTCACGGACGGTCTTGGGATCGAAGAGCGCCAGGTCGGCCGCGAAGCCGGCCTTGACCAGGCCCCGGTCCTTGAGACGGAGCTTGCCGGCAGGCATGCCGGTCATCTTGTGCACGGCCGTCTCCCACGAGAAGAGGCGCTTCTCGCGGCAGTAGACGCCGAGCACGCGCGGAAAGGTTCCGTAGCTGCGCGGATGAGGCTTGCCGGGATGCGGTCCCGGCCCCGAGTGCAGTGACAGCGAGTCCGAGCCGATCATGGTGTGGGGATCGGCGCTGGCGATCGCGACGTTCTCCTCGCTCTGGGAGAAGCCGACCATGCTGACCCCGGCATGCTCCGACAGCACGAGGTCCATCATGGCGTGCGCCGGCTCCTTCCCGGTGAGCCGCGCGAGCTCGGCCAGGTTCTTGCCCGCGAGCTCCGGCCGGGAGGAGGTCGCGACCATCACCTCGTCCCATCCGTAGGAGCCCGAGCTCGAGCCCCAGCGCTCGCCGCCGATCAGGCAGTCGGCGATGGCGCGCTCGCGCGCAGCCGGATCGGCGAGCCGCTCGAGAAGCTTCGCGGTCCCCCCGTCGTGCATCCAGGCCGGCAAGAGATTGTCCATCTTGGTGCTGCCCGCTGGGTAGGGATAGACGTCGCCGGTCACGTCCACGCCGCGGGCCCGGGCGTCGGTGATCATCCGGAGCGCGCGCTCCATCTTGCCCCAGTTCTCCCGCCCCGAGGCCTTGACGTGGGCGATCTGCACGGGCACGCCGCCCTGCTCGCCGATCCTGATCGCCTCCTCGTAGGCTTTCTCGAGGGTGCCCGCCTCGCCGCGCACGTGCGAGAAGTAGAGCCCGCCGCGCGTGGCCATGCTCTTCGCGAGCGCGATCAGCTCCTCGGTCGAGCCGTAGACGCTGGGCGCGTACACGAGACCCGTCGAGTAGCCCCAGGCGCCGGCATCGAGCCCTTCGGCCAGGAGCCGCTCCATCTGCTGCTGCTCATCGGCCGTCGCGGGCCTATTGTCGCCGCCCACCGTCGCGAGGCGGAGCGCGCCGTGGCCGACGAACTGGACGACATTCACCGAGGTGCCGAGCCCGCGAAGGAAATCCAGATACTCGCCGAAGCTGTGCCAGGTGGCAGGCGGCTTGTTGCCGATGCCGCCGATCCAGTCGCGCACGGCATCCGCGCGGCCGGGGGCAATCGGCCCCGGCGAGAAGCCGCACATGCCGACCACTTCGGTGGTGACGCCCTGACGCACCTTGGACTCGGCGCCGGGGCACTTGTCATAGACGAGGTCTGAATGCGAGTGGATGTCGATGAAGCCCGGCGCCACCATCAAGCCCTTGGCGTCGATCGTCCGCGCGGCCTCGCCGGCGAGATTGGGCCCGATGGCGGCGATCCGATCGCCTTCGAGCGCCACGTCGGCCACGACGCCCGGCGCGCCGCTGCCGTCCACCACGGTGCCGTTCTTGATGAGAAGCGACCAGGGCATGTTAGGGCGCAGCCTCCAAGATCTTCACCGTCTTCATCTTGTCACCCTTCTTGACGTTGTCCACGATGTTCATCCCCGAGACGACCTTTCCGAAGACGGTGTACTTGCCGTCGAGGAAGTGCGCGGGGGCGAGCACGATGTAGAACTGGCTACCCGCAGAGTCGGGATCGTTGCTCCGCGCCATGGCGACCGCGCCGCGCACGTGCTGGTTCTTGTTGAACTCGGCCTTGATCTTGTATCCGGGGCCTCCCGTACCGTCGCCCTTGGGGTCGCCGCCCTGGATCACGAAGCCGGGCTCGATGCGGTGGAAGGTCAAGCCATCGTAAAAGCCCTTTTTCGCGAGCGTGACGAAGTTCTCGACGGTCTTGGGCGCGTCATCGGGGAAAAACTCGATCTTGATGACCCCGCCCTTCTCCATGGTGATCTCGGCTGTCTGGGTCACGCGCGCGGGTCCTTTCTGGGGCTCTGCGGGTTTAGGCGTCTGGGCCCACACGCCGGCAGGCGCCAAGAGCACAACGACGAGAACGGCCAGCAGCAGTCGGATTTTCACGTCTGGGCCTCCTGGAACGGGATAGGAAGGCCATTATGCCCCGCCGGGGGTTCCGGAGCAAGGTCAACGCACTGCGCTATACGAAAAATCCGTGCTACAGTGAACACATGCAGGAGCGTAAGGATATCAGGAACGTCGCCATCATCGCGCACGTCGACCACGGGAAGACCACCCTCGTGGACGCCATGCTGTGGCAGTCGGGCATCTTCCGCGCCAACGAGCACGTGGCCGAGCGGGTCATGGACTCGATCGATCTCGAGCGCGAGAAGGGCATCACCATCATGGCGAAGAACACGTCCGTCCACTACAAGGACATCAAGATCAACATCGTGGACACGCCCGGCCACGCTGATTTCGGCGGAGAGGTCGAGCGGACGCTGACGCTGGTGGACGGCGTGCTGCTCCTGGTGGATGCGGCGGAAGGCCCCCTGCCCCAGACGCGCTTCGTGCTGAAAAAGGCGCTCGAGGCGGGGCTCACGCCCGTAGTGGTCATCAACAAGATTGACCGCCAGGACGCGCGCGCCGCGGAAGTGCTCGATGAAGTCTACGATCTCTTCATCGACCTCGAGGCGGCGGAGGACCAGCTCGACTTCCCCGTCCTCTACACCGATGCTCGCAAGGGCATCGCCAAGCTCAGCCTGAACGACGATTCCAAGACCCTTGCGCCGCTCTTCGAGACGCTCGTCAACACCATCCCGCCGCCGCGCTTCGACCCCGACATGGGGCTCCAGCTGCGCGCGACGTCGCTGGACTGGGACGACTACGTCGGCCGGCTCGTGATCGGCAGGATCGTCAACGGCAAGATCCGCCAGTACGACCGGGTGGCCGTGGTCCACCGCGACGGCTCGACCGAGAGTGCCAAGGTCACCGTGCTGTACGGCTACGAGGGGCTCAAGCGCGTCGAAGTGGCCGAGGCCTCGGCCGGCGACCTGGTGGCGGTGGCAGGCACGGACAATGTCGAGATCGGCGAGACGCTGGCCGATGCCGAGAACCCCGTCGCCCTGCCCGTCATGCACATCGACGAGCCGACGGTCTCGATGCTCTTCTCGTCGAACGTCTCGCCCTTCTCCGGGCGCGAGGGCAGGTTCGTCACCTCGACCCAGCTGCGCGAGCGGTTGTGGAGAGAGCGGCGGACCAACGTCGGCATCCGCGTCGAGGAGACCGACTCGCCCGATACGTTCAGGGTATCCGGACGGGGGGAGCTCCAGCTCGCCATCCTGATCGAGATGATCCGCCGCGAGGACTTCGAGCTCGAGGTGAGCAAGCCCCAGATCATCACCAAGGAAGAGAAGGGCCAGACGCTCGAGCCCATGGAGCACCTCGTGGTGGACATTCCCGAGGAGTTCATCGGCGCGGTGACGCAGAAACTCGGGCCCCGCAAGGGCCAGATGACCAAGATGGTGAACCACGGCACCGGGCGCGTGCGGCTCGAGTACCGCCTGCCCTCGCGCGGTCTCATCGGCTACCGCTCGGAGTTCCTCACGGACACGCGCGGCACGGGGCTGCTGAACCACCTCTTCGACGGCTATGCCGAGTGGCAGGGCGACATCCCGCACCGGGCCAACGGCGCGCTCGTCTCGGACCGCTCGAACCGGACGACCGCGTACGCCATCGACCATCTCCAGCCGCGCGGCGTGCTTTTCGTCGGCCCGGGCGAGGCGGTCTACGAGGGGCAGATCGTCGGGGAGCACAACCGGGACAGCGACCTCGATGTCAACATCACCAAGGAAAAGAAGCTGACCAACATGCGCGCCTCCACCTCGGACGAGGGCGTGCGGTTGACGCCGCCCCACTTGATGAACCTCGAGCAGTCGCTCGAATGGATCCGCGAGGACGAGCTGCTCGAGATCACGCCCAAGTCGCTCCGCCTCCGCAAGAAGGCTCTCGGCGGCCGTCGGAGGTTCTAGGCTCCGAGGGTGAACGACCTGTGCACGGCCCACAGGTCCATGCCGTCCGTCTCACCCATCTTCTTGAGAATCGTGACGTTGTCGAGCCACGCCGTGAAGCGGCGCTCGCGCGTCTCGACGAACTCCCAGATCTCGGCGAACCGGGGCCGGCACCGCTCGACGATCGTCATGTGGGGGTGCAGGCGCTCGGCATCGAACTGGTCCCAGGACATCCACGGAAGCGTCCTCAGGGCCGACACGAGCGCCTCGAGAACACGCCGCGCCTCGGCCGAGAGCTGCACGTCGACGAAGACGACGTCCTCGGCGAAGTGTCCGAATCCGCCGACGCTGATCGGCGCCCTGCGATGCCTCCGGACGAAATCATCGAGCAGCGCTTCCATTTGTCCGATCTCCGGGGTCGTGAAGTGGTATTTCAGGGTGAAGTGCGCGGGGATTGCCTGTCGCTGGGTGAAGGTCAGTCCAAAGCGCTCGGCGACCAGGTCGACCAGCTCCTTGTGATAGGCCTGGACGGGCGGCGGGAGGAGACAAGGCATGATGTAGCGCACCGGGCTCAGGGTCCTGGCGCGCCGAGCACTCGGGTCTCCAGTGCCAGCTCGAAAGCCTCCGGCCACTCGCCGTAGCCCAGAAGGTCGCGGGCCGTCGCCCCCGGCGCCGCGGCCGTCGATGCCAGCAGCGCCCGATAGAGACGCGGCACGGGAAGAAACAGGGCCTGCTCGGCGCTCTCCGCCGACGCAAGCACGAGGCAAGGTTCGCCGTCGCGCACGTCGATGACCAGCCCGCGATCCGCCGTCCATCCCACCGCCTGACCGCCCAGCTTCGCCGCCACGCGCTCACGGATGAGCCTGACCCTCTCCACCCGGCCGAGCCGATCGCCGAGCGAAGGCCCGGCATAGCTCCAGCCCGTCCGATCGGTCGACCGCGCGGCCAAAGCCTCACGCTCCTTCGACATCACGAAGATCCGCCCTCGGCGCTCTGGTTCGACGAAAGAGCCGAGCATGTAGGCACGATAGTCCGGCAGCGCCTCGAGCTGCACGCGGCACAGCTCGATGCCGAAGGCGGGCATGACGATCGAGGAGATGCGGATGGCGGGGCCATGGGCGGGGACGACCACGAGGGCGCTCTTGAAGAGACCGGGCTCGAGGGACGAGGTGAAATCGGGCCCGGGCACGTAAAGGAGATCGCGCCAGGGCGCTCCGAGCTCGGCGGCCAGTGCGTGCTCGGCGGCTGGAAGGGCCAACTCGATGGTGTTCGCCGCCACCCTTATCTACTCAGCCCTCGCCTCGCGCCCCGAGGCGAGCGTCTCGGCTCGAAGTGCGGCCCTCTCCCTCACCGGAAGGAGAAGGAGAACTAGCGACCCCGGCCCTGGGGACGCCCGCCGCCGGAGCGTCCGCCGTGGCCCGCGCCCGGACGCCCGCCGCCGCTACGGCCGCCGCCCGGGCCCCCGCGCCCGCCGCCCGGTCTTCCCCCGCGCGCGGCCATGCGCGCGCGCTTCTCGTCGGCATAGCGCCGTCGCTCTTCACTGGTCGGCTTGATCTCGGGCAGGATCCAGTCGTCCTCCGCCCACTCGACGGGGATCTTCTCGCCGATGAATTTCTCGATGGGCTCGATCTGGAGGGCGCCCGTCTCGTCGGCGAGGCTGATCGATTTGCCGGTGGCGCCGGCGCGCGCGGTGCGCCCGATCCGGTGGACGTAGTCCTCCGGATCCTGGGGCATGTCCCAGTTGACGACGTGGGTCACCCCTTCGATGTGCAGGCCGCGCGAGGCGACGTCCGTCGCCACGAGAATGGGCAGCTCGCCGTTCTTGAAGTCGTTCAGGATCTTGAGCCGCTTCTTCTGCTCCACGTCGCCGGTCAGCGCCTTGGCCTGCCAGCCGTTGCGCGCCAGCCGGTCCTCGAGGCGGCGCGCTTCCTCTCGCGTGTTCGAGAACATGAGGATACGGCTGCCGCCCTCGCGCTTGAGGAGGCCCAGGAGCAGGCCGAACTTCTCCTCGCGCCCCGCGTGGTAGAGCACCTGGACGACGTTCTCGGCCGTCTTCTGGAGCGGCGTGACGGAGATCTGGGTCGGGTTGTTCATGAATTCCCAGGTCAGCTCCATCACGCGAAAGGACAGGGTCGCCGAGTAGAGGAAGGACTGGCGCTTCTCCGGCTTGGGCAGCTTGCGCAGGATGAACCGCAGGTCGGCGATGAACCCCATGTCGAACATGCGGTCGGCCTCGTCGATCACGAGCACTTCGACACGCTGGGGCGACCAGATGTGCTGCTTGAGATAGTCGATGAGACGGCCCGGCGTGCCCACCAGGATGTCGCAGGCCTCGGTCAGGTCCTCGCGCTGCTTGTTGTAGTCGATGCCGCCGTAGACGGCGCGGATCCTCAGCCCCGTGTGGGCGCCCAGGAGGCGGGCGTCGGCCTCGATCTGCACGACCAGCTCGCGGGTGGGGGCGATGATGAGCACGCGGGGCGCGGTGGGCCCGCTCTTGGCGGGCGCCGGGTGGCGCAGACAGCGCGTGAAGGCGGCGATCAGGAAGGCCGCCGTCTTGCCGGTGCCCGTCTGGGACTGGCCCGCAACGTCCTTGCCCTTGAGGGCGAGCGGCAGCGTGCCTTCCTGGATCGGCGTCATGGCGACGAAGCCCGCGTCCTGGACGCCGCGCATGACCGGCTCGGGCAGATCGAGTGACTTGAAGTCCATGGGGCTCATGGCGTGGCCCGGGGGCTCATGGCGTGGCCGGCGTCTCCGCGGGCGGCTCCGCCCCCGTCGCCTTGCGCTTCCGCACGGCCAGGCGCGCGCAGATGATGCCGATCTCGTAGAGGATGCAGAGGGGGCCCGCCATCAGGGTCTGGTTGATCATGTCGGGCGTTGGAGTGAGCACGGCGGCAACGATGAAGTTGATCAGGATGGCGTACTTGCGATTCTTGGCGAGGAACTGCGGCGTCACGATGCCGATCAGGCTCAGGATCGTGATCACCACCGGCAGCTCGAAGACGAGGCCGAAGGCCAGCGCGAACTTGATCACGAAGTCCGTGTACGACGACACCGTGATCATCGGCTTCCAGCCCTTCTCCTGCCCGAAGGTCACGAGGAAGTTCGAGGCATAGGGGATGATCACGAGCATCGCGAAGGCGCCGCCGATCAGGAAAAGCAGTGAGCCCGCGATGATGAAAGGCGCGGCGTACTTCTTCTCGTGCTCGTGGAGTCCGGGGGACACGAACTTCCAGACCTGGTAGAGAATGGCGGGCATCGCGATGAAGATGGCCAGCACCATGGCGACCTTCATCCAGGTCCAGAAGGCCTCGGTGGGCGAGGTGAAGACGAGCTCGGTCTTGAGACCGACGAGGGGGCGCGAGATGAACTGCATGACCCGGTCGGTGATGAAGACCGCGATGACGAGACCCCCGCCCGCGGAGATCAGGCTCCACATGATGCGGCTGCGGAGCTCGCCCAGGTGCTCCATGAACGACATCTTGCCGAGGCTGCGCTCCTCCGATGGATCGGGCGCGGCCTGCTCGTCGGCCATTACCATTCCGTGAGGAAGTGGCGAAGCGCGCCCACGCCGCGCCCGAGGGCGAAGCCCTCGCGGATGGCGCGCGTCACGTAGGCCTTGGCGTCGCGCACGGCCTCGCCGAGCGGCCGTCCCTGGGCGAGCCCCGCGGTGATGGCCGCCGAGAACGTGCAGCCGGTGCCGTGGGTATTGTCGGACTCGATGCGCGGCCCCTGGAAGGCCGTGAACTCGCGGCCGTTGTACAGGAGATCCACCGCGTCGCCCTTGAGGTGCCCGCCCTTGACCAGCACGTGGCGCGGTCCCAGCTTGTGGATGCGGCGCGCGGCTTCCTCCATGTCGGCCCGGCTCGACACCGGCATGCCCGCCAGCGTCTCGGCCTCGGGCAGGTTGGGGGTCACGACGAGGGCCAGAGGCAGGAGCGATGTCGTGACCGCGCGGACGGCACCGGCCTCGAGGAGCGCGTCGCCGGACGTGGCGGCCATGACCGGATCGATCACCAGCCGCTCCACCGGCCGCGCGCGCAAACCGGTCGCCACCGCGAGGACGTTAGCTTCGGTACCGAGCATGCCGCACTTGGCGGCGTCGGCGCCGAAGTCCTCCAGGACGGACGCGAGCTGGCTGGCGACGAGCGCAGGCGACAGGCACTCGACGGTCTGGACTCCCATCGAGTTCTGCGCCGTCACCGCCGTGATGACGGACATGCCGAAGACACGGTAGGCCGAGAAGGTCTTGAGATCCGCCTGCACGCCCGCGCCGCCGCCCGAATCCGAGCCGGCGATCGTCAGGGCTTTGGGGATGGACATGGGCCTCTAGTATACGGGATGACGAGCGTGAATTCTCCCCTGACCGCGCCCGCGGCGAAGCCTTCCCGAAGCGCTCCCGGCGTGCCGCGGACGATCTCCTCGAACTGCTTGGTCAGCTCGCGCGCGGCGACGATCTCGACCTCGCCGAACACCTGGCCGACCGCCTCGAGCGTGGCGAGGATGCGGTGGGGCGACTCGTAGCAGACGATGGTCATCTCGAGATCTCGGAGCGCTTCGAGCCTGTGAATCCGCTTGCCCGGCTTGACGGGCAGGAAGCCGTCGAAGACGAAGCTGTCGGCGGGTATGCCCGCGGCCGAGAGCGCCGTCACCACCGCCGAGGGACCGGGCACGGGCACCACGGGGATGCCGGCCGCTCTCGCCTCCCGCACGAGCAGGAAGCCGGGGTCCGAGATGCCGGGCGTGCCCGCGTCGGTGACGAGCGCCACCGACCTGCCCTCGCGGAGCGTCTTGAGGATGGCCGGCCCTTTGGCGAGCTTGTTGTGCTCGAAGTAGCTCGTGACGGGCACGTGGATGCCGAAGTGAGTGAGGAGCGTCCGCGTGCGGCGCGTGTCCTCGCAGGCGACGAGGCCGACCTCCTTCAGCACGCGGAGGGCCCGGAGCGTGATGTCCTCGAGGTTGCCGATGGGCGTGGCCACGACGTAGAGCGTGCCGGGGGTCATGGCTTCGCCTTCGCGGTGCGCGAGAACTCCGTAACCATGTCTGCCAGCCCGCGAAGCGTCTCGTAGAGCGCGCCGCGGAGCGCTTGTCTCACGTGCTCCTCCTCGCCGATGACCAGCCGCAGCGCCACGGCGCGCCGCGGCCCCGGATCGCTCGGATCCAGCTCCTGACGCGGCCACTCCTCGAGCCAGACGGTTGCATCGAGGAGCCGCGCCACCAGCGCCATGTATTCCTCCTGCCCGATCTCGCCCGCGCGCTCCCACGCCGGGGAAGTCACGCGCGAGCCGGCGAGCGCCTCGACCGTCGCGCGGCCGTTTTGCCCGACGAGCCTCACCACCTGGCGCTCCCACTGGCGGTCGCGCTTGCCCGCCTCGGGCATTTCGGCGCGCGCCGGAGCTGGCACGAGCATGGAGACCGCGATGAAGAGGAGAAACAGCGGTGGACGGCGGGCTCTCAGAATCGGCCGGCCTCGAAGCGCGCGTAGGCGCGCGCGAGCTCCCACTGGCGGTCGCGCTCGCCCGCCGCGGGCATTTCGGCGCCCGCCAGAGCTGGCACGAGCATGGAGACCGCGATGAAGAGGAGAAACAGCGGTGGACGGCGGGCTCTCATTCGAGGATCATTCTGACATGGAATTGACCCTCCGCACCCTCAGCGAGGAGCCGGCGCTCAGGGAGCGCTTCAACGAATTCCACCGCCAGGCGTGGCCGCGCTTCCTCCATGAAGGCAATGGCGCGGGCCCGCTCTGGTCCAAGATCTACACCGACTTCGCTGACTTCCAGTTCGGGCTCTGGGATGAGACTGGCGTCCTGGTGGCCGTGGGCAATTCCATCCCCCTGATCTGCGACGGCTCGAAGGCCGACGTCCCTCCCAACATCCCAGAGATCCTGGAGCGAGGCGTGGCCGTGAAGCGGGACGACCGGCGGCCGACGGCGCTCTCGGCGCTGGCCGCCATCGTGGATCCCGCCCACCGCGGGCGTGGCCTGGCCCGGCGGGTCATCGAGACCATGGCCGAGATCGCCCGGCGCCACGGCCTGAAGACCCTCGTGGCGCCGGTACGCCCGACGCTCAAGCAGCTCTACCCGCTCACACCAATGGAGAAATACGTCACCTGGACGCGCGCCGGCGGAGCCTTCTTCGACCCATGGCTCCAGGTACACCAGCGGATGGGCGCCGAGATCCTCCTGGTCGCGCCCAGGGCGATGGTCGTCACGGACACCGTGGCCAGATGGCAGGAGTGGACGGGGCTGCGCTTCCCCGAGAGCGGCCTGTACGTGGTGCCGGGCGCGTTCCAGCCGGTGAAGATCGACGTCAGGCGTGATAGCGGGCGCTACGAGGAAGCCAACGTGTGGATGCGGCACCCCTTGGGGGGGTGAAGCCTAGGAAGGCGTCAGGCGGACTGCTCTTTCGGCTCTGAGATCAGGATCGGTCGCTCGCGGCTCACGATGACTTCGCGCGTGATGATGCATTCCTTGAGGCCCGGCATGGAGGGTAGCTCGTACATCACCTCGAGCATGACCTCCTCCAGCACGGCCCTCAACCCCCGCGCGCCCGTGCCGCGCTTCATGGCCTCGCGGGCCACGGCGGCGACGGCGTCGTCGGTGAACTTGAGCCGCACCTTCTCGAGATCGAAGTACTTCTGATACTGCTTGATGATGGCGTTCTTGGGCTCTCTCAAGATACGCACGAGCGCCCCCTCGTCCAGGTCGTGCAGCGTCGCCACCACCGGCAGGCGCCCCACGAACTCGGGGATGAGGCCGTACTTGAGCATGTCCTCCGGCTGCACCATGGCCAGGAGATCGCCCACCCGCCGGTCATCCCGGCTCTTGATCTCGGCGCCGAATCCCATGCCGGTCTTGCCCACGCGGACCTCGACCATCTTGTCGAGACCGACAAACGCCCCGCCGCAGATGAAGAGCACGTTGGACGTGTCGACCTGGATGAATTCCTGGTGCGGGTGCTTCCGCCCCCCCTGAGGCGGCACGTTGGCGACCGTGCCTTCGAGGATCTTCAGGAGCGCCTGCTGCACGCCCTCGCCCGAGACGTCGCGGGTGATGGACGGGTTCTCGCTCTTGCGCGCGATCTTGTCGATCTCGTCGATGTAGACGATGCCCCGCTGCGCCCGCTCGACGTCGTAGTCCGCCGCCTGCAGCAGTCTCAGAATGATGTTCTCCACGTCCTCGCCGACATAGCCCGCCTCGGTCAGCGTGGTCGCGTCGGCGATGGTGAAGGGCACGTGGAGCATCTTGGCGAGCGTCTGCGCGAGCAGCGTCTTGCCGGAGCCCGTGGGGCCGATCAACAGGATATTGGCTTTCTGGAGCTCGACCTCGCCCGCTTCGCCTCCGGCCTCGATGCGCTTGTAGTGGTTGTGGACGGCCACAGCGAGAATCTTCTTGGCGCGCTCCTGCCCCACCACGTACTGGTCGAGCACGGTCTTGATCTCGGCGGGCTTGGGGAGGCCGCGCAGCTCCTTACTCTTTTCCTCCTCCCACTCCTCCGCGATGATGTCGTTGCAGAGCTCGATGCACTCGTCGCAGATGTACACGGTGGGCCCCGCGATGAGCTTGCGCACGTCGTTCTGGCTCTTGCCGCAGAACGAGCACTTCAGCGTCCCTCCACCATCGCGCGATCGAGCCGCCATGCCCCGAGCCGCCTATCGACCCGCCATCGCCGGCGCGTCGGGCACAGACCTCGGCGTGGGCTTGGAGGAGATGACCTCGTCCACGATCTTGTACTCCCTGGCCTGATCGGCCGTCATGAAGAAGTCGCGATCGGTGTCGCGCTGGATCTTCTCCATGGTCTGGCCCGTGTGGTGGAGCAGGATGCGGTTCAGCTCTTCCCGCATTCTCAGGATTTCCCTGGCCTGGATGTCGATGTCGGTCGCCTGCCCCTGGACTCCCCCCAGCGGCTGGTGGATCATGATCCGCGCGTGGGGCAACGCGAAGCGCTTGTTCTTGGCGCCGGCCGCCAGCAAGAGCGCCCCCATCGAGGCCGCCTGCCCCATGCAGATGGTGCTCACGTCGGGCTTGATGTACTGCATGGTGTCGTAGATGGCCATGCCCGCCGTCACCGACCCGCCCGGCGAGTTGATGTACAGGGCGATGTCCTTGTCCGGGTCCTCGGCTTCGAGGAAGAGCATCTGCGCGATCACGAGGTTCGCGATCTCGTCCTCGATGTAGGTCGGCAGGAAGATGATCCGCTCCTTGAGCAGCCGCGAGAAGATGTCGAACGCCCGCTCGCCGCGGGGCGTCTGCTCCACCACCATTGGTACCAAGCCCATCGGCCGTCTCCTGGTTGCCATGTGCCCAGTGTACCCTAGGCCGCCACAGTAGACTTAGAGATCAAAAACTCGAGCGTCCGGCTCTCGCGGAGCGAGTGACGCAGCCCGTCCAGGTCGCCGTTGTCCTGCATGATCCGCCTCACGGCTGGGACCGGCCGGTTGTTGGCCACGGCGATCTTCTCCACCTCGGCGTCGATGTCGGCGTCCGTCGGGGTGAGCCCCTCCTTCTCGGCGATGGCCTCGAGCACGAGCGACCGGCGCACGGCCTTCTCGGCCCCCGGCTTGAGCTCTTCCAGCAGCTTGCCATAGTCCCAGGGCAGCTTGTCGGGGTCCATGCCCTGGCGCCTGACCCGCTCGCGCGTGTGCTCGATGAGGTGGCCCACCTGCCGCAGCACCAGCGCCTCGGGTACCTCGACCGGATGTCCCGCCAGCACAGCCTCCATGACGGCGTCCTCGAGCGCCCTCCGGTTCTCCGTCTCTCGCCGCGTCTGGAGTCCCTTGCTGATCTCCGCCCTGAGAGCCGCCAGCGTATCGAACTGGCCCACGGTCTTGGCCAGCTCGTCGTCGAGGGCAGGGAGCAGCTTCTCCTTGACCTCATTGACCTTGACCTTGGCCTCGCCCGCCTTGCCGCGGAGCGTCTCGTTCCGGTGGTCGTCGGGGAAGCGGATGCGCACGGTGCGCTCGCCCCCCGCAGTGAGGCCGATCACCGCCTCTTCGACTTCGGGCATGACCGAGCCCGAGCCGACCAGGAAGCCGTAGCCGGTCTCGGTCCGCGCGTCCATGCCCTCCGGCGTCAGCGTGTAGTCCATGATCACGAGATCGCGGAGATCCGCCGGGCGCTCCACGGTGCGAAATTCGGCGTGCTGCTCGCGCAGGTGCTCGAGCGCCTCGTCCACCTCGCGCTCTTCGAAGGGCTTGGGCGCGTGGTGGACCGTCAGCCCCGCGTACTGGCCGAGCACGATGGCTGGCTTGATCTCCACCAGCGCCTCGAACTTGAGCGCGGCCCCCTCCTCGAGCATCACTTCCTTGAGATCGGGCTCCTCCACTGGGCGGAGCTTCGTCTCCTGGAGCGCCTGGCGGTAGACGTCGGGGATCAGGTGGCGGGCGACATCCTGGCGGATGTCGTCGGCGAAGTGGAGCTTGATCATGCCCGGCGGCACCTTGCCCTTGCGGAAGCCGGGCAGCCGCGCTTCCTTCTGGACGCGCTTGAAGGCCTTGTCCCAGGCGTCCTGGACAACCTCTGGAACTTCTTCCACCTGGAGACGGCGCTTGCATACGCCGATCTCTTCAACGGCAACTTTCATTCCGGCTCCTGAGTCGAAAGGCTGGTGCGAGAGGGGGGAGTCGAACCCCCACGGGTTTAGCCCTCTGGATCCTAAGTCCAGCGCGTCTGCCAGTTCCGCCACTCTCGCAGATGTAGCGGAAAGGATAACACAAGGGCCCATCTTGTTCGCCTCGGCGGCTGCCTGCAGGGCCGGTAACCGGGGTGTGGCCCGCGGAGGCTGCCCCCCGCTCCCACCCGGCGTGTCAGCGCAAGAAAACGCCAAGAAAACTCTAGGGGCGGATGAGAGCTGTCTTTGGGATCGGGGTCCAGGCGATCAGGGAGTCGAGCCAGGCGATGTCGCGCGCGGCGAAGGGTGGGGCGTGGAGATCGCGGGGGGTGAGCCATCGCTGGACGTAGAGCGCACCCACGAGGAGCTTGCGAAAGTCCTGCGAGCGCTCGCGGAGCGCCTGACCTTCGCCCAGAAGCAGCGATGCGGCCAGCAGGTGGTAGAGGAGGTCGGCCGCGGGCTTGGCCTCGAGCTCCAGATCTTCACGGGTGAGCGCCGGCCAGACATCGATGCGCCGCCTGAGCGCCTCGACTGCCTGTACCACGACGTCCACCCAGGGCTTGGCCGCGGGCTCCGCCACGTGTTGAAGACGGGCGCCGATGTACGCCAAGAAAGCCTCGTGGCAACGCTCGCGCATGATGGCGCGCTGGACGTCGAGGGCAACCACCGGAGTCGCGCCCTCCCAGATGGCGCCCAGGTAGCTGTCGCGCACGAGCCGCGCGTTGACCCACTCCTCGATATAGCCGTTGCCGCCGCGCACATTCATGGCCTCACTTGCCACCGCGCGCGCCCGAGCCGTGGTCCAGCACTTGGCGATCGGCGTCCAGATGCGGAAGAGCTTGCGGTCCTCGGCCGAGCTGCCGTCCCAGCGGTCGAACACCGACGCGGCGTTGAAGACGACCGAGGCCGCGGCCTCGACGTCGAGCAGCATCTCCATCAGGTTGGCGCGAAGCAGGGGCAGCGCGATGAGTGGTCCGCCGAAGGCCGCGCGGCCACTCGCATGGACGACAGACTCGAAGAACGCCCGCCGCATGATTCCCGCGGCGCGCATCGCGTTGGAGAGACGGGAGAGATTGACCATCTCCATCATCTGCTTGAAGCCGCGGCCGATGTCGCCCACCACATACGCCACCGCCCCCTGGTACGTCACCTCGCCCGATGCCATGGAGCGCGACCCGAACTTGTCCTTGAGGCGGTTGATGATCCACGCGTTCTTGGTGCCGTCGGGGAGGAGCCTGGGGACGAGGAACATGCCGAGCCCGCTCGTGCCGGCGGGGGCGCCTTCCGGCCGGGCGAGGGTCAGCGCGACATCCGCGTTGGCATTGGAGCAGAACCATTTGTCGCCCCAGAGCCGCCAGAGGCCGTCGGCGCCCCTGCGGGCCGCCGTAGTAGCGGCGCCCACGTCGGAGCCGCCCGTCTTCTCCGTCATCCACTGCGTGCCCTGGAGCAGCTGCGAGAAGTCGGCCGTCGTGAGGCGCGGGATCCAGGTCGCCTGGAGCTCCTCGCTCGCGTAGTGCTTCAACATCCGCGCGGTCGAGTCCGTCATGTTCACGGGGCAGAGCAGGCCGAACTCGGACTGGGCGAAGAGGTAGGAGAGCGCGTACTTGACCGTCTGCGGCACGCGACCCGGCCAGCCGAGCACGCCGTCCCGGTGCGACAGCGCGGCCAGACCGAAGCGGGAAAAAGCGAGCTTCTCCATCGAACGGTAAGACGGGTGGAAGACGATCTCATCCACGCGCCGGCCGGCCGGGTCGAAGGCGCGGA
>WNFD01001615.1_pt1 | contig 22819 bp, 23 predicted proteins | sample 5400491 | NCBI WGS metagenome assembly WNFD01 (sample SAMN13153343, study PRJNA577476) | soil metagenome | isolation source: 120 cm saprolite under Douglas fir tree site 2 hole 2 replicate 2 | place: USA:California | collected 2015-04-18
GCCCAAAGACCTATGTGCAGAATCTGGTCGCCGCGCAAAAGGACCGGGTCTGGAGCCTGATTGAATCAGGCGCGGTCGTCTACGTCTGCGGCGACGGCGGCAAGATGGAGCCGGACGTCAAGGCCGCACTGGTTGCGATCTATCGCGAACGCAAAGGCGCCGACGCGGACGCAGCACTGCGCTGGATCGACGATCTCGGCACCAGTAACCGCTACGTGCTCGACGTCTGGGCGGGCGGGTAAAGCGGATCTTTAAACGGGTCGTCCCGGCGAACGCCGGGACCCATCTGCCGTGTCGTCTTGCTCAATAACAACGTTGGACAATCTCCCTGACATCACGGACGCCAGGGGTTATGGATCCCGGCCTTCGCCGGGACGACGCTACGCCGCCTGCGCGGTCGCGCCATGGGCATGCTTGTCGATGGCGTCGATGATCTCCGGCCACATCGGAATCGGCAGCGCGTGGCCCATGCCTTCGATCATCAGGAGTTTCGCGCCGGGAATCGAAGCCGCGGTGTCCTTGCCACCCTCGGGGCGCACCAGGGGATCGACGGTGCCGTGAATGACCAGGGTCGGCACCTTGACCGATGCCAGCCGTTGCTTGCGGCTGCCTGAGGCGAGGACCGCGCGGAACTGCCGTCCGACGCCGGCCGGATTGAGGCCGCGCGCATAGGTGCGCTCGGCACGGGCGCGATCGAGCGCCTCGTCCTGCGGGAAGCTGCCGACGCGCAGGATCTTCCAGGTCTGCGCAAAGCGTTCGAGATACTCTTCCTTGGTGGCCGGGGGCGGGGCCATCAGCACGGCGGCGGCCTCGCGGGTTGGCGGCGGCACCCTTGGATTGCCTGTCGTCGACATGATCGAGGTGAGCGAACGTACCCGCTGCGGAAACGAAATCGCCAGTTCCTGGGCGATCATGCCGCCCATCGACGCCCCGACAAGATGCGCCGAATGGATGCCGAGTACATCCATCAGGCCGATCACGTCCTCCGCCATGTCACGCAGCTTGTAGGGCGCCGCGACCGGGATCTTCAGGAACCGCAGCTTGAGCAGTTCGATCGGGGTCAGGCGCTTGCCGCCGGTCAGCTTGCTGGACTTGCCGATGTCGCGATTGTCGAACCGGATGACGCGAAACCCGCGCGCCGCAAGCAGCCAGCAAAAATCGTCGTCCCAATGGATCATCTGGGCGCCCAGCCCCATGATCAGCAGCATCGGCTCGGCCCCGGCGTCGCCGAAGATCTCGTAACACAGGTCGATACCGTTGGCGTGGGCGATCTGCGGCGGCTGATGGGCGAGTACGTTCACCTTGGATTTCCCCTCAAGTCGGTTCTACGAGGATTTTATGACACGGTTTCGTGCACTGCAGAAGGCTTGCCTGCGGCAGGGAGGCTGACAAATCGGCGCCGCGATGTTGACCACCTTGGCGCAACAGTGTGGTATCACCAAAAACAGGCGAGGTATTCGTCGTCTATCCGGGGGACGCCAATGGCAGAGAAGAGCAACGATCCGGTCGCGATCTGGCAAAACATGCTGGGCGAGATGGAGAAGGGGTTCAACTCCTTTGCCAATCAGGCGATGGCGTCACCCGAGTTCAGCAAGGTCGTCAATCAGGTCGGTGGGGTTTCAGCGGGCGCGCAAAAGCAGCTCGGCGATCTCATGGAGAAATATCTCGTCGGCATGAATTTGCCGAGCCGGGCGCAGATGGTCAGCATGGCCGAACGGCTGCAATCGATCGAAGGGCAGCTCAACGAGATCAAGGCGCTGCTGTATCAGGCCCAGCAAAATTCCGGCGCGCCGGCAGGTGGGCCGGCGGCTGCGTCGCGACCGCCGCGTACCAAACGTCCGCCGCCCGCGGGCGGAGAGCAAAAATGAACGCGGCAGCGGACCTGGATCTTCAATCGATCCCGGACCGGATTCAATCCGAAGTGCAGCGCGCGATTCAACGCAGCATCAAGGGGGTTGAATATATCTCTTCGTCGGGCCCATCGCTCGGATCGACACCGAAGGACATCCTGCAAGTCCGCGGCACGATGAATCTGTATCACTACCGGCCGATCTCGGACGAAATCTATCGCGTGCCGATCCTGATCGTGATGGCGACCACCAATCGCGGCTACATCCTGGACATGGTGCCCGGCCAGAGTTTCATCGAGTTTCTGTTGAAGCGCGGCTACGACGTCTACATGCTGGATTGGACCGCGCCGAAGCCGGAGGAGAAGTCGCTGCGGATGGAGGATTACGTCCTCGACTTCATCCCTGATTGCGTCAGCCGGGTGCAGCGCGATTCCGGCGAGACCGACGTCACCGTGATCGGCTATTGCTTCGGCGGCGTGCTGTCGCTGCTGTACGGTTCGATCTTCGCCGACGGCCCGATGAAAAATCTGATCTGCTTCACCACCCCGGTCGACTTCCGCGAGATGAAGCTGTTCCAGAATTTTTCGGACCGGCGCTATTTCGACGTCGACCGACTGGTCGACAGCGTCGGCAACGTCCCGCCCGAGATGATCCTTTCATCCTTCGAGATGTTGCGGCCGGCGTCGCGCGCCGCAAGCCAGCTGCAGTTGTGGGAAAACATCTGGAACGACGAATACGTCAAGTCGTACCGCATGTTCGATCGCTGGGCCACCGACACCCTGCCGCTGGCCGGCGAGTATTTCCGCACCATCACCAAGGATCTGATGTGGGACAACAAGCTCTATAACGATAGGATGTCGGTCGGCGGGCGAGCGGCCGACATCTCCAAAATCAAGGTGCCGATCCTGCACGCGGTGGCGGAGCACGACCACATCGTTCCCTATGACGCCGCCAAGCCGCTGATCCAGAAGATCGGCTCGATCGACAAGGAAGAAGTGATGCTGAAGGGCGGCCATGTCAGCCTTGTCGCCGGCGCCAACGCCGTCAAGCGGCTGTGGCCGAAACTGGATTCCTGGCTAGGTGAGAGATCGACATGAGCGACACACGTTCCTACCCGCGACACGCCAAGACCGATGCCGGCGAAATTGAATTCCGCCTGATGTCGCGTACAGACGAAGTGGCGGTGCTCGATTTCGCGCAAAAGCTTCCCACCCACGATCTGTTGTTCCTGCCGCGCAACATCAGCCAGCCGAAGGTGCTGTCGGCCTGGATCAATGAGATCGAGCGCGGCGACATCACCAGCCTGCTGGCGGTGCAGGCGGGCAAGGTGGTCGGTTGTGGTACACTGGTGCGCGATCCGCATTCGTGGTCGCCGCATGTCGGCGAGATCCGAATGGTGGTGTCACAGGATGTTCGCGGCCAGGGCGTCGGACGTGCGCTGTCGCAGCAAACCTTCGCGCTTGCGCTGGGGGCCGGCCTCGAAAAGCTTTCGGTGCAGATGACGGTCGATCAGCAGGCGGCGATCGCGCTGTTCGAAAGCCTCGGCTTCAAGGCCGAAGCGCTGCTGCGCGAGCATGTACGGGATGTCGAGGGCAGGAAGCACGACATCGTCGTGCTCGGGCACAATGTGGCGCAGGTCCGGGCCCAGATGGAAGCCTATGGGCTGCCGGACGCCGTGCAGCACTAGGCGCGTTAACCGGCTACGACACCGTTGCGCAACGATACTGCCGGGGCCTGGCGCAAGAAGGTCACATATCCGGGTGATGATGCTCGACAGGTTTCGAGTGTCATGACCCAGAAGCTCACAGTTTGGTACAACACCAAATGTCCGGTCTGTAACGCCGGCATTGACTGGCAGCATCATCGGCTGGTTCGCGCGGCCAGAGCCGGCGCCATCGATTTTCGTGACATCAATCTGGAGCCGGATGCGCTGTCCGGCTTCGGCATCGGGGTCAACGACATCAGGCGCAGGCTGCATGCCGTCGATGCCGAGAACCGGCTTTACGCGGGGATCGACTGCGCGATCGCGATCTGGCTTCGAACGCCCGGTGACATCTGGCTCGGGCGGCTGGTCGGCCTGCCGGTGATCCGCCCGATTGCGGGCCTCGTGTACGACCGGTTTGCCGATCTGTTGTACGCGTGGAATCGTTGGAAGGGCCGTTGGTAGGGGCGGGAAAGCCAGATTGTTGGGCTAAACGCACAATTTAGTGGCCGATCACTAATTCGTGATATCGCACCGCAACATTGATGTTGCGATGCACCATTAACTATGGCACAAGGATCTCGCCCCGGGCCAATCCGGACGGGGTGAGCCCATAGCTCAAAACCTGAGGATGGAGAGACCCCAATGACCACCGAAACCAATTCAGTACTGAACACCGTCAAGGAAGCTTTCGCGCCCGTCACCGACGCGCTCAAGAATCTCCAGAACCTGGAAGTTCCCGAGGCTGCCCGTGAATTCGTCAAGCGCACTGCCTCTACCGCCAAGGACCGCGCCGCCGACCTGCATGCAGGTTCGGAGAAGGTGACTGCCGCGATCGAGACCGCGGTGGCCGATTCGGTCAGCGAGGCCGCCAAGATCAGCCGCAACATCCAGCAGGCGATCTATCAGGACACCGAAGCCTTCTTCGCAGGCATCGACAAACTGGCCTCCGCCAAGTCGCTCAACGAAGCGGTCCAGATCCAGTCCGATATGGTCCGTGCGCGCGGCGAAGTGTTCATGTCGCGGGCCAAGTCCACCACCGAATATCTCGGCAAGCTCGTCGCCGACGGTGCGAAGACCGCCCAGGACAACCTCTCGAAGGTCGCGTCTTACAGCAAGACCGCCTGATCGCTTTTCGGATCAGTCGACCAGCCGATCTTTCGAAGGCCCGCTCGATGCGGGCCTTCTTTTTGACCGGCAGCGTTGACCGGCGCATTGGGCGCAGCCTGATTTCTACCGTCATTCCGGACGACGCGAAGCGGCGATCTCAGATGCGCAATTGCGCATCGGGGAATCTCGAGATTCCCCGATGTGCAATTGCACATCTGAGGTTCGTGCTTCGCACGCCCCGGAATGACGGCGATGGGCACGTCGCGCTATGATTGAACCCAGTCGACTCTGCGGAAGTCTTCATGACCGTCCCCGGCACATTCTCGTTCGACGCTCCCGGCGATGCTGCGCGCGCGGCGGAGTTGCGGCGCGTCAAGGCGCTGGCCACGCTGGTGCTGGCGGGCACTCTGGCCGTGTTCATCGCGGCCAAGAGCTTGCTGCACGTGCATCCGGTGTTCGGCTTTGTCGCGGCGTTCGCGGAAGCCGCGACCATCGGTGGCCTCGCCGATTGGTACGCCGTGGTGGCGCTGTTCCGCAGGCCGTTGGGATTGCCGATCCCGCACACCGCGATCATCCAGGGCAATCAGCACCGCATCGCGGACAAGCTCGGCGAATTCATCGAGGTTCATTTTCTCGAAGCCGCGCCCGTCGACGCCAAGCTGCGCCAGATCGACTTCGGCTCCTTCATCGCCGACTGGCTGCGCGACCGCAAGCGCAGCACCGATCTCGCCCGCTTCACGCTGCGGCTTCTGCCCGAAGCCGTCTCGGCGACCGAAACCTCGGGCCTGATGACGTTCATCACCCGCCGCATCAGCACCCAGTTGCAGTCGATCGATCTGGCGCCGCTCGCTGCCGGTACGTTGCGCGGTTTCGTCGCCGAGGGCCGGCATCAAGGGTTGCTCGATGACATCCTGCGCGCCGTCCATCAGACGCTGACCCAGCCGGAAACCATGGCTGTCATCCGCGACAAAATCCGCGGTGAAATGCCGACGCTGCTCAAACTCTATCGCGCCGACAAGTTTCTGGTGAACAAGATCGTGGCATCGGCGACCACGTTTTTCGAAGAAGTTCGCAACGATTCCAAGCATCCGTTCCGTGGCGAATTCGATCGCATGATATTGTCGTTCGTGGACCGGCTCGGCAGCGATCAAAACTTTGCCGATCGTCTCGACGGGTTGAAGCGCGACCTGCTGGCGCGTCCCGAACTCGGCGCCCTCGCGCGCAATATCTGGTCGAACGCGCGATCGTTCATCGAACGCAGCGCCAGCGGCGAGACCCAGGTGCTGCAGCAGCACCTCGCCCGAATGTTCATGGAAGCAGGCGAGGCGCTCGCTGGCGATTCCGAGCTAAGGGGCGAGATCAACCAGGGTCTGGTTGCCGTGTTCAGAAGCTTCATTGCCGATCAGAAAAGCGGCGTCTCGAGCTTCATCTCCGATCAGGTCAAGGCCTGGGACATGGGGCAGCTGATTTCGCTAATCGAAATCAACATCGGCAAGGATCTGCAATACATCCGCTTCAACGGCTCGCTGATCGGAGGTTTGGCGGGATTAGGCCTCTACACCATCGAAGTCCTGCTGCGTTGGCTGTGACTTTTAGATCACTGCAAGGCTCCTAAGTGCGGCGATCCCTGGCCGCGTCAATGGGGGCGGCTTGAAACGCCAAAAGCGGTTCCTTAGCTTTAATAGCAGATTGCTGCATTGCGGAACGATGCTAACAGGTTTGCGTCTTCCTAATGGTCCATTGGCCGGCTGCCGAGACTTAAGGGGCCGGCTCCGAAAGGAGCTACAATGTCCGCCACTGCCCAGACGCTGCGCCCGCCGTCCAAAACCCTGATGTTTCTGGAGGGGCGGGCCATCCATGAACTTGGTGCGTTTCTCGGCGCATTGCCGCTGCTCAGCCTGGCGCCGAAAGGCGACGGTCATCCGGTACTGGTGTTGCCGGGGCTGGTCGCCTCGGATACCTCGACGCGCCCGCTGCGCAGCTTTTTGAAGAACCGCGGCTATGCGGTCAGCGGCTGGCGGCAGGGCCGCAATCTTGGCCTGCGCGACGGTGTGCAGCGTGCGATGGTCGATCTGGTGCATGAACTCAGCGACGCCGGTGGGCGCAAGATCAGCCTGGTCGGCTGGAGTCTTGGCGGTCTCTACGCGCGCCAGCTCGCCAAGATGATGCCGGATCGCGTGCGCTCCGTGATCACGCTCGGCAGTCCGTTCGCGGGTCACCCCAAGGCGACCAATGCCTGGCGGGTCTATGAGATGGCGAGCGGCCGGCGCGCCGACGAAGAGGACGGACGGTTCGGTGGATCGCTGGCGGGCACGCCGCCGGTACCGACCACGGCGATCTTCAGCCGCACCGACGGCATCTGCGCGTGGCAGGGCTGCATGGAAAAGAGCTCCGCGAAGTCCGAAAGCATCGAGGTCGAAAGCAGCCATTGCGGCATGGGCCATCATCCCGCAGCCGTTTACGCGGTCGCCGATCGTCTGGCGCAGCCCGAAGGCAAATGGGCGCCGTTCGACCGCAGCGGCTGGCGCAGCCTGGTCTATCCCGATCCCGCCAGGTGATCTGATCCCGCCAGATGATCCGATCCTGCCAGGTAAACGCCGCGCCACTGCGAGCCGGCATGCAAGGGCGGCGTGAAAAGATTTACCCCTTCGGCGGCGGCGCTGAGCCCAGGATGCCTTCGATCGAAAGTCCGAGCCCGAGCAGCTTCGCATCGCTGCCGACGGGACCATCGATCTCCAGTCCGACCGGCAAGCCGCCCGGCGTCATGCCTGCAAACAACGACAGACCGGGAATGCCGGCGTTGCTGCCGGGATCGGTGTTGCGGATCATGGTGTCGAACGTCGGCACCGGCTTGCCGCCATCGATCGACATCTCGCCCGATCCCTTCTCGACGTCGATCACAGGCGCTGTGGCAATCGTGGTTGGAAACAGGATGGCGTCCAGATCATGGTCGCGGAAATACGCCTCGTAGATCTTCTGCAGCGCCGGCCGCTGTACCGTGATCGCATCCTGATAGGCCGCGCCAAATGCGTCCACGGTGATGGCGCCGAATGCGCCCTGGACGTCGGGGCTGGCGATCTTGCCGGCGATGTCGGCCAGCGTGATGCCCTCGATGCCGGACGCCTGGAGATAGGCGGGGATATCCGCAATCGGTTCATGCAGCGCGACCACGAACGATACCTTGCCGTTCTGTTCGAACAGTCCAGTCATGTCGGCATCGACCAGAACGACGCCAGCGTCCGCGAGTTTTTCGCGCGCGGCCTTGGCGACGGCCTCAACGTCGCGATCGAGCCCGCTCCAGAACGATGCGGGAATGCCGAACCGCTTGCCGCGCAGTGGCTCCGCCTTGGCCATCGGGGTGCCGGTGATGACGGAATCCAGCAATGCCACGTCCGCAACCGTGCGGCCCATCGGACCGACGGTGTCGCGGGTGTGACTGATCGGGACCACCAGGTTGGCATCGTCGTAGCGCCGTTGCGCACCGCCATTGCCGACCGATGGCCTTAAGCCCACGGTACCGGTCAACGCCGCCGGCACGCGGGTCGAGCCGCCGGTATCGGATCCGAGGCCGCAAGCGACGATGCGCGCCGCGATGGCCGCCGACGTTCCGCCCGATGAACCGCCGGGAATCCGGGTCTTGTCATAAGGATTTTTCACCGGCCCTGCGAATGACGAAAGATTGGTGCTGGTGATCCCGAATGCGAGTTCATGCATATTGGTCTTGCCGATGATGATGGCGCCGGCATCCAGCAATTTCTGCAGCGACGGCGCATTCCTGGTCGGCCGCGCATTCTGCAGCGCCGGCGTGCCGCCCGATGTCGGCATGTCAGCGGTGTTGATGTTGTCCTTGACGACGATGGGCAGGCCGGCGAGGGCACCGGTCGTCTCGCCCTTGTCGACCCGGCCTGCCGCCGCCAGCGCGCCATCCCTGTTCAGGACAATGAACGCGTTGAGGTCTGTGGCTTGCTCCGCGCGTTCGAGCGCGGCCCGCACGGCGCTGACGGCCGTCATCTTCTTGCTGCGGATGTCAGCGACGATCGCAGCGGCGGTGGGTAGAGTGGTATCGGCCATGGCTGAACTCACAGATGCGAGGGAAGGAAGCGCCGCAGCACCGGCGGCGAGGGCTATCGACGATGTCAGCATATCGCGGCGTGAGGGACTGGTTGTCATGGACTCCTCCTCCCAATCTGCTGTGGTTCGGTGTTTACTCCTTCGGCCGCTTGTCGAACACGCGCTTGGCCTTGCCGAGCGAGCGCTCCAGGGTCTCGGGCGCCACGGCCCTGATGCGCGCGGTGATGCCAATGGTGTTCTTGATATAGGTGGTGACCCGCTCGGCGTGTTCGACAAGCCCGTCACCGTCCCAGCTTTCCGGTCGCGCTTCCGCCAGCACCGTCATCTCGTCCATCCGCCCTTCGCGCGTCAATTCGATGATGAAATGACCGCCGCACCAGTCGGTGGCGAGCAGCACTTCCTCGATCTGGGTCGGGAACACATTGACGCCGCGCAGGATGATCATGTCATCGGAACGTCCCGTGACCTTCTCCATGCGCCGCATGCCGGGCCGCGCCGTGCCCGGCAGCAGCCGCGTCAGGTCGCGGGTGCGGTAGCGGATGATCGGGAACGCTTCCTTGGTCAGCGAGGTGAAAACAAGCTCGCCCTTTTCACCTTCGGGCAGCACCATACCGGTCTCGGGATCGATCACCTCCGGGTAAAAATGGTCCTCCCAGACATGCAGGCCGTCCTTGGTCTCGACGCACTCTTGCGCGACGCCGGGGCCGATCACTTCGGACAAGCCGTAGATGTCGGTGGCGTCCATATCGAACGCCGCCTCGATCTCGGCGCGCATCGCGTTGGTCCAGGGCTCGGCGCCGAAGATGCCGAATTTCAATGACGACTTGCGAGGTTCCAGGCCCTGCTTTCTGAATTCGTCCAGGATTGCCAGCATATAGCTTGGCGTCACCGTGATGATGTCGGGCTTGAAGTCATTGATGAGCTGCACCTGCCGCTCCGTCATGCCGCCGGAGACCGGCACCACGGTGCAGCCGAGCCGCTCCGCGCCGTAATGCACGCCAAGGCCGCCGGTGAACAGGCCATAGCCATAGGCGTTGTGGATGATCATGCCGGTGCGGCCGCCCGCGGCGCGGATCGAGCGCGCCATGACGTCCGACCACATGTCGATATCGGCTCTTGTGTATCCGACCACGATCGGCTTGCCGGTGGTGCCGGAGGAGGCGTGGACGCGAACCAGCTTCTCGCGCGGTACCGCGAACATGTTGAACGGGTAATTGTCGCGCAGATCGGTCTTCGCGGTGAAAGGAAAGTTGCCGAGATCCGACAGTTGCCGAAAATCCTGAGGCTTCACACCGGCCCTGTCGAACGCCTTTCGGTAGTGGGCGACGTTGTCGTAGGCGTGCGCCAGCGTCCAGCCGAGCCGCCTGGTCTGCAATGCGATGATTTCATCGCGCGATGCACGCTCGGCATCATCCATCTCGGCGCGATAACTGCCGGGCTTGAATTGCTGGTTGGTCGAAGCCATCACGCGTTTCCCTAAAATCAGAGGTTCATTTCAGCTTGATATCGGCCAGGCATCGGCGTCAGGCCGGCACCCATGCGCCGCCGACGGTGCGGGAATGGCCGCGCAACTCGGCAATCGCGACATCATCGACGGTGACGCGCACATCGTAAATCCCGGAACGTCCGGTTCGCGAGATTTCCCGTGCCGTCGCTATCAGCCGATCGCCGAGCTTGCCCGGCCTGACAAAGGAGATGTTGCACTGCGCCGTGACAGCGCGCTCATTGTAGGAATTGCAGGCAAAGGCGAATGCCGAGTCGGCCAGGGCGAAAATGAAGCCGCCATGGGCGATGCCGTGGCCGTTGACCATGTTTGGCTTGACCGTCATCGTCAGGGCGGCTTCGCCTGCCTTGATCTGCAGGATCTCCATGCCGAGACCCTTGCTGGCGTCGTCTTCCTTCCACATCGCCTCCACACAAGCGCGCGCCAGTTCGTCGGGGGGAAGCGTGGCGTTGAGGTTCACTGCGGTGTTCTCGCGAATTTGCACGGCCGCCCGTCGATCAGGTTCGGGTACAAGACGTTCTCCAGCCCGTTGCAACAAGCCTCTTGAACTAAGCGATCAGTCGGTTAGTCATGATGCGAAGCCACCATGGTGTCAACGATCCCGGCAGGCGTCAAATCGCGTTCGAAAAGTCGCTCCAGAAATCGGAACAACCATGCCGTCAGCTTCCAAAAAACACCATAGTCCGCCTGTTATGGTCGAGGCGCGCTGCGTGCGCCTGCTCACGAAGGCCGACGATCCGGCGTCACTGGCGCCTGCGATCGAGCGGCGCGCGGTGTCGCGGGCCGCGAACGAGGTGCTGATCAAAATCGCGGCGGCGGCCGTGAATCCGTCCGACGTCAAGGCCGCGACTGGCCTGATGGCTTACGCCGTATTTCCGCGCACGCCCGGCCGCGATTACGCGGGCGTCGTGATCGATGGCCCATCCGGCTGGATCGGGCGCGACGTGTTCGGCTCGTCGGGCGATCTCGGCATCCGGCGCGACGGCACCCATGCCACGCACCTCGCGGTTGAAGCCGACGCCGTGGTGGAAAAACCGAAAAACCTGTCGTGGGATGAGGCCGCCGGCATCGGCGTTCCCTTCGTCACGGCAATGGAAGGTTTTCGTCGCGCCGGAATGCCAAATAAGGACGAGACGGTGCTGGTGATGGGCGTCAACGGCAAGGTCGGGCAGGCCGCGGTGCAGATCGCGAGCTGGCGCGGCGCGCGCGTGATCGGCGTGGTGCGCAAGAGTGAGCCCTACGAGGGGCACGCCAATTCCAGGGTCGAAGTAATCGACGCCTCCGCGACGGACGCCGCGACGCGCGTTCGCGAGCTGACGGACGGCAAGGGCGCCGACATCGTGTTCAATACCGTCGGCGATCCCTATTTTCAGGCGGCGCACCAATCGCTGGCATTGCGGGGGCGGCAAATCCTGATCGCCGCGATCGAGCGGATCGTGCAGTTCAATATCCTGGAATTCTATCGTGGCCAGCACACTTATGTCGGCGTCGATACGCTGGGGCTATCGTCGGTGGCGACGGGTGCGGTTTTGAAGGAATTGGTTCCCGGTTTTGCCAGCGGACATCTCAAGCCGTTCCCGATAAAGGCGGCTGCGATCTATTCACTGGAAAACGCCAAGAGCGCTTTTGTCGCGGTCGCCGGTTCGTCGCGCGACCGCGTCATCCTTCGTCCGGCGCAGGCACAATAATGATAGACCGTCATTGCGAGCCAACGGGTCGGCGCGAAGCGCCGCCCGATGACAGGCTCCGCGAAGCAATCCAGAGGCCGGGCAAGGCGCTCGGTTACTGGATCTTCGTCGCTCTGCTCCTCGCAATGACGGGTTAGACTCCGAGGAACGAACCGATGCCATCAGGTGCCAACGTCGTGGTCTATGCCGGACTGCTGATCGGCCTCGTCTATGGCGCGGTCGGGCTCTTGAGCGGGTTCTGCCTGATGAGCAGCCTGCGCGGCTGGTGGGCGCAGGGCGACAGCCGCCTGATCCGAAGTTATGCGCTGGCGCTTGGCGTGGCGATCGCGGCGACGCAGCTTTTGGCGGCACGCGGTGTTGTCGATCTCGGCAAATCGATCTACCTGCAGCCGTCGTTTTCAGCGCCGCTGATGTTCTTTGGCGGCCTGCTGTTCGGTTACGGCATGGTGCTGTCGAACGGCTGCGGCTCGCGTGCGCTGGTGCTGCTCGGGCGCGGCAATCTGCGCTCGTTCGTCGTGGTGATCGTGCTCGGCATAACAGCGCAAATGACGCTGAAAGGCCTGGTCGCGCCGACGCGGATCGCGCTGCTGCAGTGGTCGCAAATGACGCCATCCGTGACGACGCTGCCGGCGCTGCTGGCCAAGATCGGTATCAACGAGATATACGCGCGGATGGTCGCGGCCTCGGCGTTGAGTGGAGCCCTGATCATCTTTGCGTTCGCGCATGCGAGGTTTCAGCGCGCCTGGGGGCAGATCGCGGCGGGGTTCGCCGTCGGGATCCTGGTCGCGGGCGGCTGGTTCGCCACCGGTTATCTCGGCGCCGACGATTTCAATCCAGCGCCGGTCACCTCGCTCACCTTCATCGCGCCGATCGCCGATACGCTGCAATATGTGATGCTGTCGACCGGACTGACGTTGAACTTCGGGATTGCCACGGTTACCGGCGTGCTCGCCGGAAGCCTGGTGACGGCGCTGGCCACGCGTCGCTTTCATTGGGAAGGCTACACGTCGCCGCGTCATATGTTGCGCTCCGCCGGCGGAGCGGCGCTGATGGGAGCAGGCGGCGCGATGGCCTATGGCTGCTCGATCGGGCAGGGGTTGACGGGATTGTCGACGTTGGCGCTTGCGTCGTTTGTGGCCGTCGCCGGAATATTGCTGGGATCGGCCGCCGGTCTGCACGGAGCACTCCGCGTTCAGCCATTGGTGTCGGAAGCGCGGTGAGGCCCGCCGACGTGAGACTGCGAGCCGCATCGTGCAAGCTCGGTTCGTCAATCCGCCGCGTGTGTCACGATACGGATCTCCGAGGTGAGGGTGCGGTGCACCGGGCACTTGTCGGCGATTTCCATCAGTTTCTTGCGCTGCTCGGCGTCGAGCGCGCCTTCCATGGCAATGACCCGGTCGATCTGATCGAGCATCCCGGCCTTGGTTTCGCACTCGGCGCAATCTTCCGCATGGATCTTGCTGTGCTGCAGCGTCACCGTCACGCGCTCCAGCGGCAGCGACTTGCGTTCGGCATAGAGGCGCATCGTCATTGACGTGCAGGCGCCGAGGCCGGCAAGCACAAAATCATACGGCCCGGGTCCCGTGTCCTCGCCGCCGGCGGCCACGGGCTCATCGGCCACCAGGTGATGCGGTCCGACGGCAACATCCTGTTGAAATTTGCTGTTGCGGGTCTCGCGGACCACGACGTTGCGCGGCGCTTCACCGAGACCGGCAGTTTGCTCGGGCGCGGCCGGATCGAGGTAGCGCGAGCCCCAGGCGGCAATGACATCGGCGACATAGCCGGCATCACGCTTGCCCGTCAGCAGATGATCGGCGCCCGCCAGCGACACAAAACTCTTGGGGTGCTTGGCCGCGACGAAGATGTGCGTGGCGTTGTCGATGCCGACGGTGTCATCGGTCGGCGCGTGCATGATCAGCAGCGCCTTGTGAAGTTTTGCGACATGCGCCATCAGATTATGTTCGGCGATGTCGTCGAGGAATTCGCTGCTGATGGGGAACGGGCGGCCGGCGAGCGAGACTTCCACCTTGCCGTGCTTGCGGATGTCCTCGATGCGGTCCTTGAACAGGCCGGTGACGTGCGCCGGATCGGAGGGGGCGGCGATGGTGACGACCGCCCTGGCATCCGGGATTTGCCCGGCGGCGGCCAGAATGGCGGCGCCGCCGAGGCTGTGGCCGATCAGGATCGCCGGCGCCTTGCGAGTCCCGCGCAGATGATTGGCGGCAAGCACGAGATCGGCGACGTTCGAGGAGAACGTGGAGTTGGCAAAATCGCCTTCGCTGGAGCCGAGACCGGTGAAGTCGAACCGCAGCACGGCGATGCCTTTTGCCGCCAGCGCCACCGCGATGCGTTTTGCAGCCAGCACGTCCTTGCCGCAGGTGAAGCAATGCGCGAACAGCGCATAGCCAAGCGGCTCGCGCTCGGGCAGGTCCAGCGATGCCGCCAGTTGCTGGCCTTCTGACCCCATGAATTGGAAGCGTTCAGTTGGCACGGCGTTCTCTCCAGGATGATGGTGGTCCTTCACCTCTCCCTTTGGGAGAGGTCGGCGCGACAGCGCCGGGTGAGGGGTTATGTTACCTCGATAGACCGTAACCCCTCACCCGGATTTCTCGCTAGCTCGAAATCCGACCTCTCCCAATGGGAGAGGTGACGATGAACTCTGCCATCGCGTCAGTCGCCGGAATAGCGCTGTTCTTTCCAGGGATCGCCGCGGTTGTGATAGCCGCGGACTTCCCAGTAGCCCGGTGCATCCCGCTCAAGAAATTCGATGCTCTGCAGCCACTTCGCGCTCTTCCAAAAGTACAGATGCGGCACCACCAGCCGCACCGGACCGCCGTGTTCCTGCTCCAACGCTGCACCGGACCAGCGGTGCGCGAGCAGGGCGTCTTCGGCGGCAAAATCTTCCAGCGAAAGATTGGTGGTGTAGCCGTCATGGGAATGCAGCACCACATGCCGCGCTTCGTCGCGCGGCTGACAGGCCATCAACAGATCGTGTGTCGCCAACCCTTCCCACTGGTTGTCGTAGCGCGACCATGTGGTGACGCAATGGATGTCGGAGGTGAACTTGGTCTGTGGCTGCGCCGTGAACTGCGTGAAATTCCAGAAGATCGGAGTTTCGACCGCGCCATAGACGTCCAGGCGCCAGCGCTCGCGGGAAATGTTCGGCGTCAGGCCGAGGTCGAGGGTGGGCCAGTCCCTGGTCAGATGCTGTCCCGGCGGCAGGCGTTGCTCTTCGGGCCGCGAGGTTTTTCCGGTGAGGAAGCGGCCCGCGCGCGCCCAGCGTTGCTTGCTGCGCGTCAGTTTTGTGATCGGAGGTTCGTCGCTGTCGGCCATATCTCAAGCCATCATTATTCGTGACGGGTGCATCGCCGATTCATGCTTGGTGTCGCGCATGGTCGCGTAGATGATCAGCGACAGGCAGATCATGCCGCTGAGATAATAATAGAACCAGTCCTCGTGCCCGAGACTCTTGAAATACAGCGCGACCGCGGGCGCGGTGCCGCCGAACACCGACACCGTGATCGCATAGGGCAGGCCGACGCCGAGTGCGCGAACATTGGTGGGGAACAATTCGGCCTTTACGATGGCGTTGATCGAGGTGTAGCCGGCGACAAAAATCCAGGCCGCGCAAATCAGCAAGAACGCCGTGAAGGGCGACTTGGTCTGCTTCAGGGTCGTCAGGATCGGTATCGTCGCCAGCGTGCCGGCGACACCGAAAAAGATCAGCAGCGGCTTGCGGCCGATGCGGTCGGACAGCGCGCCGTAAAGCGGCTGCAGCAAGGTTGCAAAAATCAGCGAGCCGAAAATCACGAACGTGGTCTGATCCTCGGTGAGGCCGACCGACAACTTGACGAAGGTCTGCATGTAGGTCGTGAAGGTGTAGAACGCGGCGGTGCCGCCGGCGGTGAGGCCGACCACCAGCAACAGCTCACGCGGATACTTCAGCAGGCCTCGGATCGAGCCGGTCGGTTTCGCGAGTTTCTTCGCTTCGACGAAGGCTTCGGTCTCGTGCAGATTGCGCCGCATCACCGCGGCGAAAATGGCAAGCAAAGCGCCGATCACGAACGGAACCCGCCAGCCCCAGGCCCTCAAATCCTCCGGCGTCAGAAACACCTTTTGCAGCAGCAGCAACACGATGATCGCAGTGAGCTGGCCACCGATCAGGGTGACGTATTGAAAGCTCGAATAGAAGCCGCGATGTCTGGGATCCGCGACCTCGCTCAGGTAGGTGGCGCTGGCGCCGTATTCGCCGCCAAGGCTGAGGCCTTCAATGATACGCGCCAGCGCGAGAATTGCCGGCGCGGCGATGCCGATCGAGGCATAGGTCGGGGTTACCGCGATGATCAATGAGCCGAAGCACATGCAGACCACGGACAGCGTCAGCGACAGCCGCCGGCCATAACGGTCCGCGATGTAACCGAATAGCCAGCCGCCGAGCGGCCGCATCAGGAAGGTTGCGGCGAACAGCACGGCTGCGTTGAGCTGCTGCACGACGGGATCGCTGTTCGGAAAGAATGCCGGCGCGAAGTAAAGCGCGAACGCCGTGTAGGCGTAGAAATCATACCATTCGACGAGATTGCCGACCGACCCGATGAAGATCGCCTTGATCCGGCGTTCCACGTCGGCGAGATCGAGATGATCGGCCACCGGTTTCACAGCCTCGACTGTCATGTCCGGCCTCCGATCATTGGATCAATTCGGCGCAGCCCTCAATTTGCCTTGCCGAACAGCATCGGTAACTGGCGAGGGCCGCGCACGGTTCCCTCCGACCACGTAACACGGCCGGCCGGGTCTAGTCTGAAGTCTGGAATGCGTTTCAGCCATTCCTCGATCGCAACGGTCATCTCCATGCGCGCGAGGTTGGAGCCAACGCAGCGATGAATACCCAGGCCGAATGCGGCATGGCGATTCTCCTTGCGATCGATCACGACCCTGTCGGCATCCGGGAACATGGCGGGATCGCGGTTGGCGGCGGGAAACGACAGCAGCACCATATTGCCGGGCTTGACCGGGCAGCCGCTGATGACGGTCTCCTTCACCACCTCGCGGGCCATCGTCACCGGGGAATAGGCGCGCAGCAATTCCTCGACCGCGATCGGCATCAGCTCCGGCTCCGCGATCAGGCGATCGCGATCCGCGGGTGTCCTCGCCAGATGCCACAGCGAGGAACCGATCGCGCTCCAGGTGGTATCGATGCCGGCAATCAGCAATAGCCGCAGCGAGCCGAGCACATGGCCGTCCGACAACGGCTGACCGTCCTTGTCCCTGGCGTTCATCAGCGTCGAGATCAGGTCGTCACTGGGATGCATCTTGCGATGCTCGACATGCGCTGCGAAATAGGCGGTCATCTCGTGGACGGCCCGCATCAAGGTGTCATCATCCTTGATACCCAGTTCCAGAATTTCATGGATCCACTTGATGAAGAGATCGCCGTCCTTTTCCGGGATGCCGAGCATGTGAGCAATGGCGCGAACCGGAACATGCTTGGTGTAGCGTGCCGCGGCGTCGCACTTTCCGTCCGCGATGAATTCGTCGATCAGCTCGTTGCAGATCGCACGAACCCTCGGTTCCAGTTTCTTCATGGCGTCGGGCGTGAACGGCGGCAGCAGCAACTGCTTGGCGGGCTTGTGTTCCGGCGGGTCGGAGGTGATCGGTGGCGCCGTCGCCGTGACGTCGGGGCGGACGTCGCGCACAATGACGCGGCGCGAGGAAAAATGCTCGGTATCGTAGGCGATTTCCTTCACCGCTTCATAGGTGGTCGGCAGATAGCAGCCGAGGAAGCGCTTGGTGTGGACCACCGGGCATTCCGCCCGCAGTTCTTCCCAGATCGGAAACGGGTTTTCCGTCCAGCGCGGATCGGTGTGGTCGAAATCGCGGACCCAATCGGTGACCGGCGGATGTTGAGGCATTATCGGGGCGGGATCGGACATCGGGCTAATTTCCTCCGGCTTGGTTTGTTCACATCTGAACGGGCTGAATTTGTAAGATCAGCTATTCTTCGGTCACGGTGATTGCGATTTCCGGGCAATTGGATTGCGCAAGCCAGGCCTTGTCCTCCAGCCCCGCAGGCACCGAACCATCGCCGACTTCGTGCGCGTTGCCGAATTCATCGAGATTGAACAGTTCAGGCGCCAGCGATTTGCAGCGGGCATGGCCCTGACACTTCTCCTGGTCGACATGCAGCCTCAATTGGGGGGATTTCGACATTCGACCAAACTCCCTTTGTATCGCGGCTTGCGAGCGCTCTCGCGCCAACGCGGCAACTGGTCATGAGTAGCGCTTCGATCCATCGAGACGGCGCTTGTTTTTGTTGTTATGAATTATAGGCATGACTATAATATAGTCGTCAATACAAATTTGGATGATCGCGCGTGGCGGCAGATTCACAATCGATAGACTGGCTTGCCGTTCGGGATCTCCCGGGCGTGCTGCCGACGCAGCAGCGCCGCAGCCAGGAAACCACGGTCGCGCTGCTGGAAGCCGCCGCCGTGATGCTGCGGGATCGTTCGCTCGATGAACTCTCGATCGAGGATTTGTGTAAGCGCGTCGGCGTCACGATTGGCGCCTTCTACGGCCGCTTCGAAAGCAAGGACGCCTTCTTTAGTGCGCTGATGTCGCTTGCAGCGAGGAAGGCGCTGGCCGCCGTCCGCGCGGCGGTGGCCGATGAGGACAATCTCGGTACCGGGTTGGAAGAGGCTTGCCGAAGGGTGGTCGAGGTCGCCGTCGATGTGGTGCGCCATAATGTTGGCGTCGTCCGCGCGGCCTCGCAGTATGAGAGCATCTATCCGGAGCGATGGGGAACGATCCGCGCCACCGGAGGTGCCATGGTCGATCTTGCCACGCCGCTATTGCTGGCGCGGATGCGCCGGGGCCGGACCGCGGCAAAGACGCGGAGCATTGGCTTCGCGTTTCAGATGATGTTCGGCACCTTGCTCAACGCGGTCCAGCACAAGCCGAAACTTGTCGCGCTCGACGAACCGGAAATGGTCGACCGTCTGGCGTTGACGATGTTCCTCCAGTTGCAGCACGAAGCCCGGGCGGGCAGGCCGGCAAGATAGTCGCTCGCCATAAAGCCGTCATTGCGAGGAGCGAAGCGACGAAGCAATCCCGAACTGGCGTATCCGCGCATGGATTGCTTCGCTACGCTCGCAATGACGGCGGAGCCGGCCTCGGATCGATCGGCGTCGTGCCGCGAACGCCCAGCACATCCTCCAGCAACCTGGCGCCGGCGAGAAGCTGGGCCTCGCCGCGCGGCGGCGCCACCATTTGCAGTCCGACCGGCAGGCCTGACGGGGTGAATCCGCACGGCAACGACAGCGCGGGACAGCAGACCAGCGTAATCGCATAGACGATGCCGAGCCACTCGACGTAGTTGTCGAATTTCTTGCCTGCGCATTCGGCGACGTAGCGGTTCTCGACAGGAAATGGCGCGACAATGGTCGCCGGCGTCAGAAGCAGATCGTAGGTCTCAAAGAACTCAAGCGTGCGCGCGGTCATCGCGACGCGCTGCGCTTCGGCGCGCTCGAGCTGTTCGACCGTCAGCTTGAGGCCTTCCGCGATATTCCAGATGACTTCCGGCTTGAGCAGATCGCGCTTGCTGCGCAGCAGCGCCGCCTTGCTGAGGGCAAAATCGAACGCGCGCAGCACATGGAAGCACTCATGGGCCTCGCGCAGATCCGGATGCGCTTCCTCGACAACGGCGCCGGCCTCGGCGAAGCGCGCCGCGGCCTTTCGGGTGATAGCGGCAACTTCGGGATCGACCGGGGTGATGCCGAGATCGGGCGAATAGGCGATGCGTTTCGGCCCCTTGCCGGAGCGCGCGGCGGACAGGAACGATGCCGGCAGCGCGGGCAGCGACAGCGGATCGGCCGGATGCTCGCCGCTCATGGCATCGAGCAGCAGCGCCAGATCCTCGACATTGCGCGCCATCGGGCCCTGCACGGTCAGATTGCGGTCGATCTTGAAGGCTGGGCTGCGGGCAACGCGGCCGATACTCGGGCGCATGCCGACGACACCGCAGAAGCTCGCGGGGTTGCGCAGCGAACCGCCCATGTCGGAACCGTGCGCGAGCCACGCCATGCCGGTGGCGAGAGCGACCGCGGCACCGCCCGAGGAGCCGGCGGCGGACCGCGAAACATCCCAGGGGTTGCGCGTCGCGCCGAACACTTCGTTGAAGGTGTTGGCGCCGGCGCCGAATTCCGGCGTATTGGATTTGGCGTAGATCACACCGCCGTTAGTTTCGAGATGTTCGACCAGGATATCGGAACGGGCCGCGATGTTGTCCTTGAAGATCGGTGAGCCCTGCGTGGTCTTTACCCCCTCGACATTGGTGAGATCCTTGATCGGCAGCGGCATGCCGGCGAGCAGGCCGCGCTCGCCGACCGGCTTCTTCATCAACTCTTTGGCATGCGACCGGGCGCGATCGAAGCACAGCGTCGGCAATGCGTTCACTTGGCCATCGACCTCGGCGATCCGCCGCTCCAGCACGTCGAGCAGGTCGAGCGGTGTGATCTCGCCTGAGTTGAGCTTGTCGACGATGGCGCAGGCCGTCGCCTGCACCAGACCCTGATCAGATGCCACTTTGCGTCTCTCCTGTTGTTCCGCTTCTCGATAGCGGATTGTGTAGCCGTGTAAAACATTTTCCGGCAAAGTGGCAACGTACCGGCCAAGGGCCATGATCGGAGAGATTTAAGCATGAGCACACCGTCCGACGCGCCCGACTGGCGCGGTATGAGCCAGCAAGACCGCGACCTCGGGCTCAACAACGGCGTCGCCGTGGCTGGCAGCGGCGACATGGTCGCGGGCTGGGAACGGCGTTCGGCGGAGATGCGGGCGCAATATTCCGATCATCTCGACCTCAGATATGGCCCGCGCGAGCGCAATCGGATCGATTTTTTCAAGGCTGCTGAAAAAGGGCCGACGCTGCTGTTCATTCACGGCGGTTACTGGCAGATGCGGGCCAAGGAGGTTTTCGCGATATTTGCCAGTGGCCCGATGGCACATGGCATCAATGTCGCCATGATTGGCTACACGCTGGCGCCGGATGCGACGCTCGATGAGATCGTCGCCGAAATCCACCAGGGGCTCGATGTTCTGGCGGAGAAATTGCCAGCACTCGGCGGTGACCCGAGCCGGATCGTGGTGTCCGGCTGGTCCGCCGGTGGACATTTGACTTCGATGGCGCTGGCGCATCGCCACGTGAAGGCCGGCATGGCGATATCCGGCATCTACGATCTCGAGCCGATCCGCCACAGCTATCTCAACGTCAAGCTCGGCCTCGACGAAGCGATGTCCCGGCGGAATTCGTCCATGATGCAGGCTGGCGGCGCGATGAAGCCGTTGTCGCTGGTCGCCGGTAGCTCGGAATTGCCTCTGCTACGCAAGCAGACCGCGGATTTCGCGGGCCATCGCGCCAGATATGGCTTGCCGGTGACCTATGAAGAGATTCCCGGCGCCGACCATTTCACGATCATGAATGAATTGATGTCGCCGACGGGGCGGATCACGACGCTGATCCGGCAATTGTTGGAGCGGACGGCGGGCTAGTCGTCATTGCGAGCGAAGCGAAGCAATCCATGGCGCCACGAAGGAAGAGTGGATTGCTTCGTCGCTACGCTCCTCGCAATGACGGTAACTGAGGCAAGCTAACCCCACCCGGCGCTGATGCCGCCATCGACGGTGTAGATCACGCCCGAGGTGTAGCCGGAGCGGTCGGAGGCTAGGAACGCCATCAGGTCGCCGATTTCGCGCGCATGCGCGGGACGGCCGAGCGGAAGACCCTTTTGAAATTCCGTATAGCGGTTTTCGTCGCCGAACTGGTTCCTGGCGCGGGTCTTGAGCAGCGTGAAATGGCGATCGGTGCCGACCGGCCCCGGATTGATGCCGACCACGCGGATGTTGTCGGCGAGGCTCTTGCCGCCGAGCGCGCGGGTAAACGCCATCAGCGCGGCGTTGCCGGCGCTGCCGCAGATGTAGTTGGCATCGAACCTTTCCCCGGCGGCGCCGATGTCGTTGACGATCACGCCATGTCCGCGCGCTTTCATCTGCGCGTAGATCGCGCGGGTGAGGTTGATATAGCCGAACACCTTGAGCTCCCAGGCGTGACGCCAGGCCGGCTCGTCGATCTTGTCGATCGAGCCGCCCGGGATATCGCCGGCGTTGTTGACGAGGATGTCGATGTCGGAGGCATCCTTCACAAGCCTGGCGATGTCCTCTGATTTGCGCAGGTCAACGACATGAGCCGTCGCGTCGATCTGATGCGCAGATCGCAGCCGCTCGGCGAGGGCCTTGAGCTGTTCGCCGCTGCGCGCAGCTAACCGGAGATGGCAACCTTCCTCGGCAAAGGCCTCGGCGGCGGCAGCACCGATGCCCTTGGACGCGCCGGTGATCAGGACGCGCTTGCCGCGCAAATGGAGATCCATGGGATTGCTCTCTTGATGGGAGATATCTGATTGGGGGTTTGCGGGCGTCGGCGAACTTCTACTGTTAGGCTGTCGCCGCGGAAACCGTCAACATTGCACTGCAGCGTTGCGCCGTGACCAAGTTTGGTCCATTGCAATCCGGTCAAATAACCGGCGCTGCTGGCCCGGCAAGGCATGAGGAATCTCTCGATGAGCAATGAAAAAAAGCAATACCGGATCGCGGTCATTCCCGGCGACGGCATCGGCAAGGAGGTGGTGCCGGAAGGGCTGCGCGTGCTGGAGGCCGCCGCGAAGCAGCACGGCGTCAGCGTGCATTTCGATCACTTCGATTTCGCGTCCTGGGACTACTACGAAAGGCACGGCGAGATGATGCCGGAGGACTGGAAGGCGAAGATCGGCAAGCACGACGCGATCTATTTCGGCGCGGTCGGCTGGCCCGCGAAAATCCCCGATCACGTTTCGTTGTGGGGCTC
>WNFD01001673.1_pt1 | contig 22807 bp, 21 predicted proteins | sample 5400491 | NCBI WGS metagenome assembly WNFD01 (sample SAMN13153343, study PRJNA577476) | soil metagenome | isolation source: 120 cm saprolite under Douglas fir tree site 2 hole 2 replicate 2 | place: USA:California | collected 2015-04-18
ACAGGATCAGCTTCGCCACGGTCGCCTACCGCGCCTCCGACGGCTCCCAGCTTTGGGTGGGCTGGTACGCGCCGGGCAATCGTGGCGTACCCAACGCGATCGTGAGCCCGGGCGGCAACCGGGTGTTCGTCACCGGCTACGTCCAGAGCAAACTGGGAACAGCCGAGTACGGCACGGTGGCCTACAACGCGACCACCGGAGCCCAGCTATGGGCTCGGACCTACGCCGGCCAGGGCGCCACATCGATCGCGGCCAGTCCTGACCGGACTACGGTGTACGTGACCGGCGAGAGCCACTTCAACTACGGCACCCTGGCCTACAACGCCCGCACCGGCGCCCGGCTCTGGGCGCGATTCTACGGCAGCCGCCGCAGGATCGACGGCGCCAGCTCGGTGGCCGTCAGTCCCGGCGGGCGCGTGGTCGTCACCGGGACCAGCCACGGCTACGACTATTACGCCACGGTTGCCTACAGCCCCGCCGGCGACCAGCTGTGGGCCCGGCGTTACAACATCCCCGGCATCCCCCCGCCGCCGGGCGGCAGCGACTTCGCCCGTGCGGTGGCCGCTCCCGGCAACGGCAGGGTGTACGTCACCGGGGCCAGCTGGGGCGGCGCCAGCTCGCTGGCCGCGCGCGGCGGCCGGGTATTCGTCACCGGCGCCAGCGTCGGGACCACGTCGGGCGACGACTATGCCACCATCGCCTACAACGGCTGACCGCAAGCTCCGGCAGCCGCAGCCACGCATCAGGCCCCCGGCCGGAAGCCCCCGCGGCCGGGGCCTGACGTACGAGCCCCAAGGAAGCCGCCCGTCCCACCACGCCGCCAGTGCCGGCCCGCGCGATCTAGCCGCGATGGCTCCCGCACCAGGCCCGGCCTGTTACCTGTCCGGCCAGCATGCCTGTTTCACGTGACCGCACACCTGGCGGGCCGGGCGCATGCGCGAGGCGCGAGTCCGCAGGATCAAGCCGTACGATGCGAGCCGGCACGCCGCCGGGAGCTACCTTTCACGGCAGGGCGTCTCGCCAGCCATCATCGCCGCATGGCTCGGCCACAGCGATCCGGTCTTCAGCATGAAAACATACGTTCACGCGCGGCCCGAGGATCTGGCCTCCGCGCGTGACGCGCTCGCCAGGAAGATCGCCTAAGGAGTAAATGTGCAGCAGGTGTGCAATCGAAGCCCATAGGCGCGAGCTATGCGGTTCGATCAGAAAACTGAATCTTAGCTCTGACCTGCAGTGCCCGCGGGGGGACTTGAACCCGCGGATGCCAGCTCCCTTGCCTCGGACGTTACCGCGAAAGCGCAGGTCAGCCATCATGTCGGCGAGTGCTCAAGGCCGACGCGGGCCCTCAAGAGCGCCCGGTTATGCCATGAGGCACAACCGTCGCTGGCCTAGTGACCCTGTTCATGCGGGCGTGGTCGGGACTCGTCGGCAGGCGGCGGCAAGACCTGTCTTGGACTTGCCGGCCGCGAGCTCGACGAACTCCGGAGGGAGCGTCACGGTACGTCGGAGTCTCGTGGCCAGCCAGGTCGACGAAGACGTGAGCCTCGCGGCGGCTCGGCAGCACGGGCAGGAGCACCTGCAGAGCGTCAAGGAGCGGGTCGGCGAGCGCGTCACTGCCACTGTTTGCCTCAACGAGGGTGGCTGCGATGCGACTCCCGGTGACCACAATCGCGGCCAAAAGCTGAGAGAGCTGAGTGCCGAGTTCCTTACCGTCCAGAATCTGCCGTTGCGCGAGGCCGATCAGGGCGTCTACGGCGCGTGTGCGCTCATCGCCGTTCTTCGCCGATAGCCCCAAGCCGAGTGCCGAGCAGACGACCGGGCCGGTCCTTGACGTCGTACGGGCCAGCGCGTCGATCAGCGGTTCAGTGGCGTTGCGGTTCTTGTGCAGCCCCCTGTTGAGGCGAGCATGCGCGTGTGCGGCCAACAGCTTCGGGCTAGGCGCGCAGGCGGCTGGGTGTGATGATCAGAGCTTCTGAGTACAGCTCGGCGAACTCGCGTGCTGTGCCAAACATCGCCCCGATGCGTTCGGCGTACTTCGCCGCATACTGTGGCTGCTGGTCGGCTGGGGGGACGTCATCAGCGTACTCTGCGATGCCTTCGATGCGGATGATGTCTCTGCCCACGTCCGTCACGTCGAGCCCCAGCGTCACCTTGGGGTTCTCGCTGATGTTGCGCAGCTTGGTCTTTTTCGGCCGACTGTAGACGAGAATCGTCTCGTCATCACGCACCAGGAACCACACCGGCACGCTGTCGGGCTGGCCATCTGGGCGGACCGTTGTCAACCACGCCATGAGGTTGCTGCGCAGGCGCGCCTCGACATGCTCCCGACGTCCGGGAGGCAGGTGTGATGTCAGGTTCATAGACAGAAGCTATAGCTGGCGACATAGTTGGGTAATCCCGCAGCCGGAGAAGGCGCCCCGACGACGTCCATGCCGGGGGGCTCTCGTCCGGCGGCGTGGCGGCGGACGACCCGGACATTCGGTCTGAAATCACATAGCATCCACTCATGGGCGATCGCGCCGAGTGCGGGCCTCGGTTGCTGGCTGTCGTCCGGCGCCCGGGCAGGTGACGTCCACGGATCGGCTGCTTCCTTCCGACGCGGCGAGGGGCGCGACACCAGGCAGAGGGGAAGGGAAGCGCTGAAGCTAAGAGGAGTCACAGCGCGGTGACCGGTCAGTCGCGTCCAAGCCGCTCCCAAAATCGGACACCGGCGCTCCCAGATTCCGGCATATCGCCCCGGGGTAGCCTGAGATGATCGCCGGGCAGCGTGTTGACCTGCGATTATGCAGTCGGGGTGGCCGGATTTGAACCGGCGGCCTCTTCGTCCCGAACCAGGTACGCATGCGTTAGACGTTGCTGGTCCGGCGCGTCTGCGCAGGTCAACGGCGGCGTGCCGGTGCCGATAGCGGCATCTGACCGCACCTGACGGAAGACCTGCGCTCCCATGCCGCTCCCAGAATCGGACACCCGGATCAAGGCGACGGCTCGCGCTGACCGACGCTGTCGTGAACCGCGCGGCCGCTCCGACGGCAGCGACGGCCTAGTTCTTCCTCTAGGAAAAGCAGAAACTTCGTGCGAGAACTTCTTCCACCCGGCTCCTGTGCACGGGAGGCAAGTATGGCCCGGATAGCGATCATTACGGGGGCTGCGTCTGGCATCGGGCGGGCGCTGGCCCGCGCGCTTGTTCTGCGGGGCGACACCGTCGTGGTGGCTGACATCGACGGTGACGGCGCGGAACGCGTGGCCGCTGAGCTGGCCCGGCAGGGGCCGGGTACTGCCACCTCCGCGGCCCTTGATGTCCGCGACGCCGCCGCGGTCGCGGCCCTGGTGCGCAGCACTCACGACAGCCACGGCCGCCTCGACGTAATGGTGAACAACGCCGGTATCGCCATCGGCGGTGAGGCCCACGAGTTGCTGCTCGCGCACTGGGACCGCGCCATCGACGTCAACCTGCGGGGCGTGGTGCACGGCGTGCACGCGGCTTACCCGATCATGGTCAGGCAACGGTCCGGGCATATCGTGAACACTGCCTCGCTGGCTGGCCTCCTCCCGGCCCCGGGGGCGACGGCGTACGCGATGACCAAGCATGCGGTGGTGGGGCTGAGCTTGTCGCTCCGCGGGGAGGCCGCAGCCTACGGGGTGCGGGTGACTGCGGTGTGCCCCGGCGTGGTTGAGACGCCGATTCTCGACCAGGGCGGCCCCGATGACCTGCCCAAGCCGCCGGCCGCCGGGCATACGCGAGAGTTCTTCCGGCACGTGCAGCCCCGCTTCTACCCGGCGGATCGGATGGCGCACGACATCGTCCGCGGGATTGACCGCAACGCTGCGCTGGTCGTCGCGCCGACGTCGGCACGGCTGGCGTGGCGTATCTGGCGCTACACACCGCTAGTGGCTAACCGGATGACCGCGCGTCACGTCGCCTGGGCCCGCGCCGCCTTCGCCGCCCAGCCGGCCGAAGCCGACACCGGCGGGGCCGCAATCGAGGCGAGCGAGGGTCCCCGCAGACCACATCGGTGAACCTGCCGTACGAAGGCGCGAACGGCCGGTGGCTATGAAGCTCGCTCGCGGCTCGCCCCGTTCTGGCGGGGTGCTCCAACCATCCATGCCAGCCGCGGGAGGACCTCACCGCAGCAGGCCGCCGGGTCATTTGCTGAACCGGCATGACCGGCCGCCGCGCGCGGCCGCCTGGACGGGATCTTGACGCAGACCTTCCGGGTCGGTGTCGTCCACGCCGACCCGCATCCCGGCCACGTCCAGGTCACCACGGATGGCGACCTCGTTCTGCCCGGCCTGGGTCCGGCAGGACGGCGCGAGCATGCGCGCCGGCGTCGGGCTCGCCTGGTCCCTCGCCCTTGCTTGCTGTTGGCGGTGGCCGGCGGCCCGCGGGTGGAGTTCGACGACGGGGTACGTGCCCGCATCGCTGGGGCCCGGCTGTGGTGGACCGGGCCCTGGATGCGGGCGAGGCCGTCTACGGCCTGACGGCCCAGGTCTGCCCAGGCAAGGACACCCAGCTGAACGAGGAGGAGATCCGGCGGCGAGCAGCGCTTCCTGGTCATGTCGCCAAGCGGCGGAATCGGCCCGGCCAGGCCGGGCTGAGTCGCCGGGTCCGGCCATGGCGGCCTGCCTGCTTGGCATGCAGGTGATCGCGAGGCTCCAGGGCCAGAAGCTGCGCGCCTCGATCACACGCATGATCAGGCATTATGTCGCCCGACGGGTTAAGGCGATGCGCGAAAGCCTGACGGACGTGGCTGCTACCCCTAGAGCATCAACTCGCCGACAATCTCGCCGCCGAATACCTCTCCGGTCGGCGTGAATCCTATCCGCAGGTAGAAGCCTTCCGGGCCGCCATCACCCTGCTTCCACAGCACCGTGTTGCGCCGCGCCGCCGCGCCTCTGCGGCGAATGCCTCGACGGCATATCTGCCGTAGCCCCGCCGTTGCTCGTCGGCCGCGATGTTCAGCCGCCAGATACTGGTGCAGAACGCCTCGATCTCGCTGTCCGGATCGAAGTTGCCCATGACGAACCCCACGACGCGGTCATCGTCCAACATGAGCCGGGCCCACGCGGTGCCGTAGTGCACGTACGCCTGGGCAAGAGTGTCGACGACCGACGCAACGAATGTCTGCTGCTCAGGCTTGACGTCAACGCGGCAAGCGGCATCGATATTGTCCGGAGTCAGCTCGACCAGGCTCAACGTCATGACGGCATGCTAGCCAGGCATCCACAACGAATAAGCGTGCAAAATGGCCGGGCCGGGGCGAGGGCTTGCATCGAGCCGGAACCTGGAGCCGGGTCAGCACGGCGTGGTGCTGACGGTGCGGGGGGTCGGGAACCTCGCGGGCTCGTGCCGCCCAGGACGCCCGGCGGCGACGTTCCGGTTTACCGGCCGGGGGCTGGGATCGCCGGTGGTCACAGCGGTCCGGAAGCCGTTGGCGAGACCTGCTGGTCTTTACCTGTTGTTCGGCTTGCCGCCGCCGTCACCGGCCGGGGGCGAGCAGCAGTTCGCGTTCTTCCAGATCGTAGGGGGTGGCGAGGCTGCCGATTTCTCGCTCGTCTTGTGGGCGATGCTGACTCCTGTGGCCAGAGGCTGCGCATTCTCCGCGAACGGCGTGCTCCGGACTCGCGGACCGGATTTTCTCCACCGTCTCGGCTGAGAACGTCGCGACGGCGTACCGCCCTTCGGCCTGTGGCGCCTTCTCGCCGCGCCCACACCAGCCTCTCAGCCTGATGGCCAGGTGTGGCGATCAGATGACGATCCCACCCGCCGCCGGTGCCGCCGCAAACCCTCGGGCCGGGTTGAACCTGAGGTAGACCAGTTCGAGCGTTCAGTCCGCGGGGCGGCGTTTGGACATGCTAAAGGTGTGGCACTCGCACCACAGCGGCGTAGATCTCGGAGCTCTTGTGCTTCCTGATCGCGCTGCCCCAGCAGAGGGCAACCCGCTCAGGTCCGAGCGGGCCGTGCCCGCCTGGCAGGATCGACAGGCCGAAGGTGTCGCCCGGCCAGATCTTCGCGTTGCCGAACCGGCGGGAGACCCGGATGGCCGGCGCGAGCCAGCCCTCGCCAATGGAGAACGACCGCAGGTAGGTGGCATAGCCGCGCGGCGAGCTGTCGGACTGCCAGGCGACCACGGCAGCGCCAGGCCCGGCACCGACCACCTCCACATTGTGGTGGCGCTCGCCGGTCACTCCGTCCTCAGCAGCTCGGCCGGGCGGGACCGCGCGGCGATCAGGGCAGGCGGCACCGCGAGGGCGACCGCGACCGCCAGAGCCGCGGCGGCGAGCGCGGCTAGCGATCCGGCCTGCACCACCGAGACCGGCACGACGCCGAAGTTGGTGGCGAAGACCCGCCAGGCGACCTTGCCGGCCGCGATGCCGAGCGGCACGCCGGCCGCGATCCCGACCAGCGCGACCGCGGCCGCCTGCCAGCCGACCACCGCGGCGACCTGCCGCCGCAGGAACCCGAGCATCTTCAGCAGGCCGGCCTCGGTACGCCTGCGGGCCACGCTGACCACGAGCAGGTGAACCATGGTCGCCGCCCCGAACAGCGCGAGCAGCCCGCCGAACAGCAGCGGGAAGTTCACCGACTCGCCGAAGTTCACCAGCTCGACCGGCTGGTCTTGCACGGCCACGAATCCCGGGTACCTGTGGGTGTACCGGGCTACCGCGGCGGCGCCGGCCCGGCCGGGAGCCGTCACGAGCACCGAGTAGCTGGCCTCCAGCGCCGCTCTGCTCGCGCACACGGCGTGGCGGGCGCCCGGCGGGCACTGTGCGCTGGTGAGCCCGGCCACGGTCAGGGCGGCCCCGGTGCCGAGTCCGCCGGTGCCGAAGCTGGGCGGGAGTGCGGCGCGGCCGGTCACCCGGAACGTGGCCGTGTGCCTGGCTCCGGTCAGCGGGTCGGCGACGGTGACCCGGACCAGGCCGTCGGGCTGCGCTCCGACGCTGCGCATCGTCGCCGCGCCGAGCATGATCTCCCGGTCGCCGCGCGGCTGCCGCCCGTCCACCGTCGAGATCAGGGCCGGGCCGCGCACCCGGGTAAAGGCGACCGCCCGGACATGGCGGCCGTTGACGTCGATCTCGGCCACCGTGGTCTGCGTGATCTGGCGGATCGCGGGATCGCGGCGCAGGCTGGGCAGCAGAGTGCGGGTGATTGCCGCGCCGTTCCCGATTCCCTCGTTGGCGAACTGCGCCTGGAAGGGGGCGCCGTACAGCGCGGGCGTGAAGACTAGGTGGGCCAGGCTGGCGCCGAAAACAGCCGTCCCGCACAGCGCGGCGAGCGCCAGCACGCTGCCCAGCAGCGCGGTTCCTACCGGGACCGGCTCGCGGCCGCGCCCGCGCTCGAGCGCGTACCTGATGCCGATGACAGCGGCCGGCGGCGCGCCGCCCCTGGCCGCGGCCCTGACCACCGCGGCCGGCAGCGGCCGCGGCGCAGGATCGTGGCCGAGCAGCCGGGCGCTGCGCACCGCTGGCCAGGCAGACAGCGCCACGACGCTCGCCAGGGTGGCCAGGGTGCTGATCACGGCGACGAGCGGGTCGACCGCTACCGCCCCGGGCTCGCTGATCGCCAGCCTGGCTTCGCCGACCGGCGTGAGCGGGGAGAGCGACGCGGCGAGACCCACCGCGCCTGCGGCGCCGACCGCGCCGATGACCGCGGCGCGCGCCAGGCCGAGCGCCACGAACTGCCTGGTCCGCAGGCCGAGCGCGGCCAGGGTCTGGCGGTTATCGGCATCGACGACGAACTGCCGGGCGGCGGCCTGCCCGATCACCGCCAGCCCGGCCAGCGCGGCCAGCCAGGCCAGCGCCCACCAGCCGGCGGCCTGCGGCCTGATCCCGCGCTGCACGGCGCCGGCGTCGGCGCCCAGGTCGTCGGTGCCGAGCGGGTGCAGCGGGCGGAGCCGGCTGTCGAACCCGGGCAGGTCGGCGGCTCCGCGCTTGAGCCGGACGTAGTAGGAGTCCACCACCCGCGCGTGCGGATTCACCGCGGCCGCGTAGGCGCGCGTCGGGAACAGGTCGTAGCGGTCTCCGTAGCCCGCGGGGAACTCGTTCTCGGTCACCACGAATCCGACGACCCGCAGGTTCTGGGTGGGGACGTCGGCGATCCTGACCTTGCCAGGACCCAGCCGCATCTGGGCCCTAGTCGGTGTCCGCACCGTGATCACCGAGCCGATCCGCGCGCCGTTGTCCCTGGCCAGCGTGTAGGAGGCGAGTGCCTCGTCCGGCTTGGACTGATCCGGCATCCGCCCGGAGAGCAGCTTGACCACCCGGGACAGGCCCGAGGGTGGGATCTCGAAGACCCCGAACGAGCCGGAGTCGATCCGGCTGGTGCACGTGTCGCAGCCGGGCCGGAAGTTCACCGGGCCCAGGGCCGGCGTCACTTGCGCCACCTCAGGGATGCTCGCCAGCGTCGGCAGCGAGTGCGCGCTGTAGACGATCGCGTCGTAACCGTGCTGCGCAGTGAAGTCGGGGAACGCCGCCGCGGTTCGCCTGGCGGTCGACGCGGCGGCCAGCACGAACCCGCCGGCCACGGTTGCCAGCGCGGCGAGCGCCAGCCAGGACTTCCAGTGCTGCCGCAGTTGCGTTCGCAGCAGCATCGCGACAGCGCGCATGGCGTCCCTCCCAGCCCGGCGTCCTCCTAGCCAGGGTCCTTGCTACCGTCTCGCGCGCGGGCGAGATCGACAAGGTGGTCAGCCACCTGCGGGAAGTCGTGCTAGCACCCTGAGTTTGGCCTGCCTGTTCCGGCGCGGCTCGCGCCTGGCCGTACTGTCGCCGCATGGAGCGTTACGCGCACCTTCCAGGTTTCGCCGCACGGCGCTGAGGTGCCTCGGGCTGGACCTCGGCTACAGCGAGCGCAGCCCGTCGAGCACCTCAGCGCGTCCTCGTCCTGGCAGTGGCCTTTCGCCGGCCTGACCACGCTGGGGCTTAGGGCCGCCACCCTGCTCTCTTCAGCTGATCGGCGGCGAAGCGCCCGACGCTGCCCCGCTCCCGCCCCGGTTTCGCCAGTTCCTCCGTCACCACCTCTGCGGTACACCGCGGGTACCCGGACTCGCGCAGGTACTCGGCGATGACGGCCGCGCGGCCAATGTCGACCAGGAACGGCCGGCTGAAGTCGAACTCCCCCTCGTCGGCCCGCCCGATCGGAAACGGCTGGCTGAAACCGAACTCGGCATCCTGACCCGAGTCGCCGGTCTTGGCGTGCCGGCCCGCGGAAGCGGCCGGTACCGTCGGCACGAGGTCGCCCAGGGCCCGTGCGTGTGCACGCATATGCGCCTCCTGTACAGCAGGTGACGATATGTTGACGCGCGAGGCCGGGCCACGGTGCACACCTCGCGGGGGGCACCCCGATCCGCTCCGGCAGTCACAGAACGAATGGCCGGACAGATTCTGGTCAGTGCGGGCGCTCTCCCGCCGTTGTATCTTCCGCGCCAGCGCGCCGAACTCGGCTTGCAGCGCGGGTACGCCCGCGGTGCCGCGGGTCAGGCGCAGCCCGATCCACGCGTAGAAGAACTCCGCCGGCTCCTGCCGGGTCGCGTCTGGCGGCAGGACGCTCCCTTCCGGATGGTCGGACTCGTCCACCAGTGCTGGCGGGATCTCCGCTATCGCCGCCACCCGGTAGGACCGGATGAGCTTCCGGCCGGCCTGCCGGTCCCCGGGGCAAACGCGAGCCGCACGCTCCCGCCGATGCCGGCACCGAACAGCCCGGCCAGTGCGGGAGTGAGCACGATGTCGGTGGTCGATCGCTGCGGCGGAAGCCTGCCCGCCAGGACAGTCATCCGGTCCTGGCTGGAGTACTGGCCGTCGAGGCTGCCGTTAAGGCTGTTGGTAAGGAAAGAGCCATTGACACGGCCATGGATCGGTGGCGCTCCATTCAGGCCAACGTACTCGGCGTGGGAGACGACGCCAGGCAGCGATGAAATCGGCCTTTTCGGCCGTGTGAGCGGCATGCCAGGCAGATCGCCCGGCACGTTCACGAAAACGTCGCTGGCGGCAATCGAGATCAGGTAGCGGGCATAGGCAGTGGACGCGCGCTGCGCCCCCCAAGGCCCCCAGGGATACCGCGCCCAGCAAGCCGCCCAGCAGCGCCAGCGCCAGCGCCCGCGCGTGCCGCCAGGAATTCCGCGCGGCCAATGGCAGCCAGTAACGTGCCAGGTTCACCGCTGCACTCTCACAGCCTGAGTCTGCCCTTCTCCGCCGCCACGGTGACGGGCACCCCGGAACGAGCGAGCCGGCCGCCGAGCTCATCGAACTCGTCGTCGGTCCGGTCGGGCCGGTGGTGGAACAGCACGACCCGCCGTGCCCCGGCTGCCGCGGCCAGGCCGACCGCGTAGTCCGCCGCCGAGTGGCCGAACGATGCCTCGGCGGCAAGCTCGGCCGGGAGCAGCGAGGCGTCGTGCACCAGGACGTCGGCGCCCCGCGCCAGAGTGACGGCAGCGGCGTGATATTCGCCCCAGCCATCGGGCCCGGCTCCCAGGCTCGTCGGGCAGTGATCGGGGATATAAGCCAGAACGGACCGGCCGTCGCCGATCCGGTGGCCGAACGTCCTGCCCCCCTTGTGCGGGACCTCCAGGGCCTCGACGGCGAAGCCGCTGGCACCGTATCGCCCCGGTGCCAGGCTGCTGAAATTCCAGGTTCCGCGCAGGTCACGCGGCCGGATCGGGAAGTGCGGCGGTGACATGCCGCGCTCGAGCACTGTCTCGGCGCAGCTGCCGTCCTCCTGCTCGGGCAGCAGCAGCGTGACCCTGGCCCCCTCGGTGTCCCCGCCGCGGAAGAATGGCAGCCCGTGCACGTGATCCCAGTGCAGGTGCGAGAGCAGGATTCTGCCGGCGAACGGCTGCCCGGCCAGCAGCGACGTTACCTCGCGCAATCCCGTTCAGGCATCGAGGATGAGCGTGGCTCGTCTGTGTCATGGGCAACGGCCTCGCACGAGGTGTGCCCGCCGTAGCGCAGGAACTCGGCCCCGAACGCCGGGGTGGACCCGCGGGTACCGCAGAAGTGCAGCCGCACCGGTCAGGCCTGTCCGGCGTCTTCCCGGCGATGCCCGCCGGACAGCTCCTCCAGGTCCGTCCGGGCGAACTGGCTGGCGTCGACCGCTGCCACCCGGCAAGCCGTGACGGCGACCAGCGACGAGGTCCGGATGCCGCCCTCGAGATGGGCTCGCTCTTCGAGTAGGGCACCTGGCCCGCACTCGGCCAGCGGCTCGTCATCCCGCTCGACCCGGATGACCCCGTCCAGGACAAGGTAGGCATCGGTCCCTGGCTGTCCCTGGCGCACGAGTACGTCACCAGCCGGCAGGCTGCGGATCCGGGGCCTGGCCGCCCCGTGCATCAGCTGCACGGACAGAGATCGCTCCAGCGCCGTCTCCACCGCCGTGACCAGGGCCGGTGAGTCCTCCTCCCCCCACGGGCTGTGCCGGCCGAAGGACTTGGCGAGCCAGTCGGCGAAGTCGGTGAGCCCGGACTTGTGCGATAGCTTGCCGTCAGGGTCGTAGACCCAGTGCCGGGGAAAGGCGCTCGCCCCGGTCATCACATAGTCGCAGCGGCCGTCGGCGTGCAGCGTGAGCGACAGGGTGGTCCATACCAGCGGTGCCTGCCATTGCACGTACGGTCGCCGCCGCACCCGCCGTGGCGCGGGCAGGCCGGCCAAGCCGCCGGCGGTCTGCGAAAATCGCACCCAGCCATGTCCCGGTTCCGGATCACGCCGCAAGTCGGGCAGCTGGACCGCCTGAAAACGGTACTGCAGCCCGGCCAGCCGGATGGTGCTGGAGCCCATCAGGCCTCTCCCGCTGTAGCCGGAGCCGGTGTTCTGGCCGGCCTGGTCGATGTCGATCCAGGCGCGAAGAACATTGGCAAAACGGAACCTGTCCGCGGCCCGCAGCTCCACGATGTCGCCGAGGTCTGACGGCGGCGGAGCGTCGTAGTGCGAGAATCCCGAGTCGAAGACGACCCTGGCTGCTCCGGTGACTGCCTCGGACGGGATCCAGGACAATGAGGTGACGCAGCTTTCATAACGCGTACCCTCACGGTCGCTGTCGGCGTTCCGATCGGCCAGGGTGGTGGCTGGCGTCCGCGAGCGTGCTAGCACTACCGGCCTTGCGGGGGCCTGCTCACTGGCCAGTACCCGCCGTGATGTGCGACAACTGACTAGATGGATCACACAGCCGCGGCGCACGGGCGCCGCATCGAGGTCTTCCTCGCAGACGACAACCTGATCGTCCGTGAGGGAGTGCGCGCGCTCATCGAGCGCAACGCCGACCTCAGGGTGGTCGGAGTGGCCGCCGACTACGACGAGACCGTCGCCGGCTGCGACGCCACCGAGCCGCAGGTGCTGGTCACCGACGTCCGCATGCCGCCTTCGTACAAGCGCGAGGGCATCGATGCGGCCAAGCACGTGCGCATGCGCTATCCGGGAACCGGGATCGTGGTGCTGTCCCAGTATGACGAGCCGGAATACGCCATCTCACTGCTCGCCGAGGGCTCGGCGGGCTACGGCTACCTGCTGAAGGACCGCGTCGCCGAGGGCAACCAGCTGGCCGACGCGATCCGCCGCGTGGCCGCCGGCGGGACCGTACTCGACCCGGCGATCGTCGAGGCGCTTGTCCGGCCGGTAGTCGCACCGGGAGGCCTGCTGCCGGCGGAGGAGGAACTGCTGGCCATGGTGGCGGAGGGCAAGCCGATCAAGGCGATCGCAGCGGCCAGGCGGGTGCCGCCCGAGGCTATCGACACCGAGGTGGAGGCGGTGTTCGTCAAGCTGGCCACGGGAGTCTCCACCGGCGATCCGTCGGCGCTGACCCGGCTCCGGCTGCTGCATCAGGCCATCGTCGACCGCGAGGAGCAGGGAGAGACGCTGTCCCGCCTCCTACCTGGCGGGCTGGCAGAAAAGCTCAGGCACGGGACGCACCGCATCGGCGAGACTGAGCGCGTCGTGGTCACCGTACTGATGAGCGACATCAGGTCATACTCGACCATCGCCGAGCATGCCGACCCGGCCCAGCTTGCCGGGCAGCTCAACACTCACCGCGCGGCAATGAACCGGGCCATCCTCGGCGAGGGAGGCACGGTGATGCAGTTCGTGGGCGACGCGGTGATGGCCGTATTCGGCGCCCCGTTCCCGCAGCCACATCACCCGGACCGGGCAGTCGCTGCGGCCGCGGCCATGCACACGCTGCAGGACGAGATCAACAGGGCCTGGGCGGAGGACGGCCTGCCCGCCTTCGGCCTGGGCATCGGCATGTCGACCGGGGAGGCGGCCGCCGCCCTGCTGGGCTCGGCCGAACGCCTCGAGTACACGCTGGTGGGCGACACCGTCAATCTGTCCCAGCGACTACAGCAGCTCGCGGCGGCCGGCGAGACCGTGCTCTCCGATGCCACCTGCCGAGCCCTGACCAGCCCCGCCAGGACCATCGCGCTTCCCGCACAGCTGGTCAAGGGCCGAGACACCCCGATCGCCGCCCATAAGATCACCAGGGAGAACCCAGAGTCCGCCACCTCGCCGCCCTGGCCAGGCAGCGCAACCGCTGCCGGCGACCCGATGACAACCCGGACGGGGACCTGATGAACGAGAACCTGCCTGCGCTAGCGATGCTGGGCGTGCGCAAGACATTCGAGGCCGAGAACGCGCCCGTGCGTGCACTTCGCGGCGTTGACCTGAGCGTGGCCTCGGGTGACTTCGTCGCCCTGATGGGACCGTCCGGCTGCGGCAAGTCGACGCTGCTGAACCTCGTGGCCGGGCTCGATGTACCCGATGAGGGCACCATCACCGTCGCTGACGAGGAAGTGACGGGGCGAAGCGAGGACGATCTCGCGCGGCTGCGCAGGAAGCACATCGGCATCATCTTCCAGTTCTTTAACCTGCTGGAGGGCATGACGGTGCTGGAGAACGTCGCCCTTCCGGCGGTCATCGCCGGCAGCAGGCGGCGGATGGCCGAGACCAGGGCCAGCGACCTGCTGGACTTGCTGGGCATCGGCGACAAGGCGGCAGCCGTGCCTGGCGTGCTGTCCGGCGGCCAGCGCCAGCGGCTGGCGATCGCCAGGGCGCTGGCCAACGAGCCGACCCTGCTGCTGGCCGACGAGCCGACCGGGGCGCTCGACTCCGAGGGCGGCGCCGAGGTCATCGAGCTGCTGAGCCGCCTGCACGCCGGCGGCCAGACCATCGTCCTAGTGACCCATGATGTCCAGGTCGCCAGCGCGGCCGAGCGCATCGTCAGCATGCTGGACGGGCGCATCCTGCCGCCGGCCGGCGGCGATGCGGATCTCGGCGTCAGCGTGACCACGGAGACGCGATGACAGCTCGCCGCCCTGCCCGGCGCGGGCGGCCCGCGACCGCCGGCCGTGCGGCTTGGCCGGGCGGAGCGATGATGACCGCTGCCCCCGGCGTTCACCCGGCAGTGCTCCCGCCGCTGGGCGGGAGCAGGACGCAGCGGATGCTGGCCGGAGTGCTGGTGCCCGTGCTGACCATCGTGATCGTGGTGATCGGGCTGCGCGTGCCGGGCAGGTCCGGCCTGCCTGCCCTGCAGGCCGTCGCCTTCGGCCTGGTCGTGGTCGGCGCGCTGTCGGCCGCCGTCCTCGGCCGCGCGCCTGAGCGGGTCCCGCTGTGGCAGGCAGCTCTTGGCCCGCTGGCCGCCGCGGCCGCGCTGACCGCCGCGCGGATCGGCAGCCAGGCGCCCGCCGGGCAGCATCACGCAGCGCGCGGAGTTGCCACGCTCGGCGTCCTGAGCGTCATCGCGATCTGGGTTCACTTGCTGCTCGCGCTGCCCGACGGGCGGCTGCGCAGCCGATCACGGCAGCTCTTGGCGAGCCTGGCATATGCCGCCGCTGCCGCGGCCGGCCTCGGCCTGGCGACCGCCGGGCAAGCGCTCACCGCCGGGGCAGTTGCGCTGATCTGGCCCCTGGCTGCGGTATGTGCCCTGCCCGCGGTGCGACTGCGCTACCTGGCAGTCGCCGGGCGGGACCGGGAGCGGATGCAGTGGATGAGCGTGGGCGCGGTGCTGGCGGCCGACACGGCCCTGGTGGCCGTCGTCTTGCACGTGCTCGTAGGGTGGCCGGAGCCGGTGGCCGCGGTGGCGGCGGGCTGCGCGATCTTCCTGCCGGCCGGGATGATACTCGGCGAGGTGCGCGGGCTAGCGTCCTTCGGCGGACGCGTCCTGGTCCAGGTGCTGTCGATAGCGGGATTCACCACGGTCGTAGCGGCCATCTACCTCGTGATCGTGTTCGGTATCGGGACGCCGCCCAGCAACTCGGGTGACCGAGACGTGCTTGGGCTGTCGATGCTGGCCGCAGCGGTGGCTGCGATCGGGTACCTGCCGGCCAGGGATCGGCTCATCGCCTCGGCCACGCGCTTTGTCTACGGCGCCAGGGAGGCGCCTGACGAGGTGCTCCGCACCTTCGGCAGCCGCCTGACCCGCGCGATCCCGATGGATGAGCTCTTGCTGCAGCTAGCCGAGTCGCTGCGCAAGACCATGGGCCTGACCAGGGCAGAGGTCTACACCGGCTCGGGTGACGTGCTACAACGGGCGGTGTCGGTGCCGGACGCCGGATCCCGCTCGATTGTCGTCACGGCCCGCGAGCGACCCGTCGTGACCAGGGCAGGGGTATCGGGCAGCGCCTGGGCATCGGTCTGGCTGCCATCGCTGCTCGAGGACCGTGAGCAGGCACAGCTTCGGGTGGCGCCGGTGAGTCACGGCGGGAGGCTTCTCGGCCTGATTGTCGTGGAGCGGCCCGTGGCTGGCGACAGCTTCTCCGAGGATGACGACCGCGTGCTGACCGGCCTAGCCCGGCAGGTTGGCCTTGCGTTTCACAACGCTCAGCTCGATGCGGCCCTGCAGACGACCCTGGATGAGCTGCGAGGCCAGGCCGAGGCGCTGCGGGAGTCCCGCGCCCGCATCGTGGCCAGCGGCGACGCCGAGCGCCGCCGGGTGGAGCGTAACCTGCACGACGGAGCGCAGCAGAATCTCGTGGCGCTCGCGGTACACCTGCGGCTCGCCCGCGACATCGTCACCGAAGATCCGGCCGGCGCGGCGCAACTGCTTGACCAGATCGCCGATGAGGTGAAGCGGACCATCCAGGAACTGCGTGAGCTCGCCCACGGCATTTACCCGCCGCTGCTCGCCGACAGCGGTCTTGGCGAGGCGTTGCGGGCCGCCGCCGGCCGGAGCCCACTCCCCGTCGAAGTAGCTGACCAGGAAATCGGGCGGTACTCCCCCGAGGTCGAGGCGGCTGTCTACTTCTGCTGCCTCGAGGCGCTGCAGAATGCGGCCAAGCACGCGCCGGACGCGAGCGTCAAGGTGCGAATCTGGGCGGAGTCGGGCGGCCTGCTGTTCTCGGTCACCGACAACGGCCCCGGCTTTGACGCCGAGCGGGCACGCAAGGGCCACGGCTTCGTGAACATGGCTGACCGGCTGGGCGCCATCGGGGGAACCGTCCGCTGGCAGTCCGAGCCCGGCCGTGGAGCGCAGATCCGCGGCTCGATACCCCTGATATGACCGCCTACCCGGACCCGAACGATCGGGAGCCTCTGTCCTCCCACAGCTGGCGCAGGGTGTGGGTGCCGAGCTGCTCCTTGTTCAGGTAGCCGCTGGCGCCGCTCGCCGCGGCACCGCTTGGCAGGTCACTCACCTCATAGGTGGAGCACAGGATGACGACGACATCCGGATGGGCTGAGGTGATGCGCCTGGCGGCCTCGATCCCGCTCATCTCCGGCATGTTGATGTCCATCAGCACCATGGCCGGGCGCAGCCTGTCGATGAGCTCGATGGCCTCCGGCCCGCTCACCGCCTCGCCGGCCAGCTCGAAGCCCTCCATCCGGCCCAGGACTGCCTTCGCCGCCAGGCGGAACGGCGCCTGATCATCGACAACGAGGACAGCACACGGGCAGGTCACGCTCTCAGCTTGTCATGCGGGCCGCGCCCTGCCGAGGGTGCTGCCCCCCGGTGCCCCGGTGTGGTCACCTTCCCCGCGGCGACAGCTTCCTGCTATCGCTGGCTGAGGAACAGCAGGACCGCCTTGACCCGGCGGTTGACGTCTTTCTCTTCTGATAGTGCGAGCTTGGCGAAGATCGAGTTGGTGTGCTTCTCCACCGCGCGCTCGGTCACGAACAAGGCGGTGGCGATCGCGGAGTTGCTCTTCCCCTGAGCCATTTCGGAGAGGATCTCCGACTCCCTGGGCGTCAGCGACGCCAGGCCAGGCTGGCGATCTCGTGACCGCGCCCGCACGAGCTCATCAACCACTAGGGGGTCGATCACGGACCCGCCCTGGGCCACGGCGCGGATGGCGCGCGCCAGCTCGTCGACGCTGCCCACCCGCTCCTTGAGCAGGTAGGCCCGCCCGGACGAGCCGTGCTCGAGCAACGTCACCGCGTAGCCGGGAGCGGTGTACTGGCTGAGTACGACCACCCCGGTGGCCGGGTGATTCTGCCGGATCCATGCGGCCGCCTGGATGCCCTCGTCCGTACCGGTGGGCGGCATCCGAATGTCCGTGACGACTACGTTGGGAAGCTGCTCGCCGACGACGGCCAGCAGCTGAGGCAGGTCAGACGCGACGCCGACCAGCTCGAAATCCTCGTCGGCCGCCACCAGGCGGGAGATGCCTTCCCGCAGCAGGGCATGATCCTCGGCCAGCGCGACCCGGATAGGTGCCATTAAGCCGTGATCGTAGCGTGCCGCCGGACGGGGTGCTAGCACGACTTTCCCGCTGGTGGCTGGCTACCTTGCCGTTCCGGCAAGGTGCGCCAGACAGCACTCAGGAGCCTGGACAGGGAGGTTGCTGTGCGTGCTGGCTGGCGAACTAGTTGTCAAGGAACAGCGCTGTTGCCTCGCCGAGTGGCTCCTCGGCATAGGCCCCGGTGAACAACAAGGTCTCGGGGTCGGCGGTGGCGAAGAACGCCGCCTCAACCGGCATCAGCCGGCGCACTGATCGCAGCAACTGCCGTTGCAAACCGGGCACATCCAGCCCGCTGTGGCACTGGCGGACCAGGTCGCGCACGGCCCTCGTCGTACTGGCCTTCCTCGGCACAACCCAAGTGCCCGCTCGCAAGAGCCGGGTGTACAACCCCAGCTTCTTGGGATGGGTCTAGCCACCGCCAGCTCGACGATCGGGTCATGACGACCACTACCACCGGACGGAACAAGCAGCTCGTCCGGACCTTCATCCAGGAACTATTCACCAACGGCGATCTCGACGCCGTCGACCGCTACCTCGACCCGGAATTTGTCAACCACGACGCGCCGTTCCCCGGCGCCCCGGACGGGCCCGACGGGATGCGGCTAGCAGCCGCGGTGTTCCGCCAGGCGCTACCTGACTGGCACAGCCACGTGGACCAGCTCATCGCCGAGGGCGACATCGTCGTCGAACGCTGAGGCCGGCTCGACGAGGTGGGACTGGTGCGCCAGCTCGGGCTAATCCCCGGCTGACCAGCGCCGGTGGTGCTGGCATCCGGGCCAAGGGGGGCCGAGCCCAGCGCGAAGATGCCAGGCATCACCCGGGTCGTGAGATGGCGTGACGGCGAGCATGCTTCATATGACTCAGCAGCCTGAACGTCTTGGATCTCGCGCTGGGCGATCGGGCGCCAGCCGCCTAGGCGCCGTCAGCTCGCTGGCGGATAACAAAGCACTGATGCGCGTTCTGGGGGATACGCGCTGTTTATTCTCACCGAGTACACGGTGTGGATTGCCATGCTGGTCTTCGCCTACAGCCACGGCGGCGCCACGATGGCCGGGCTGATAGCAGTAGCGCAGTTGGTGCCGGCGGCGGTCCTGGCCTCGGTAGCCGCGGCCGTCGCGGACCGGCGCTCGCCGGTAGTTCTGCTGGCCGGGGGTTACCTGGTTCAGGCGGCTCGCCGCGACCGCCGCGGCGGTCATCGCGGGCGCGCCAGCGGCCGGCTTGCTGGCCGGGGCACTGATCACGCTCGGTGGCGTGGCGAGCGTGTTCGCGGTGTGCGCCGGCCTCGACGTGGTCGCGGCGTTGCTGGTTGCTCGGCTCCAGGTGGCGCCGCTGGCACCGCCGCCTGAGCATGCTCCGGCGCTGCTGGCCAGCCTCGGCGAGAGCCTGCGGCTGGCTGTCGGCCGCCCGCGGCTGCGGCTGATGCTGGCTCTGCTGACTGCGGAGGCAGCCGTGGTCGGAGCGCTGGACCTGCTGTTCGTCATCCTGGCCGTAGCCGTACTCGGCCGCACGCGAGCGTGGGCCGGGTACCTCAATGCCGCCTACGGCGCGGGCGCGGTGCTGGCGGCAAGGGCGGCGCCGCGCTCGTCTCGAGTACCCGCCTGGCCGGCCGCCACGCCGTCCGGCTCTGCGTACTCAACCCGACCAGCTCGGAAGACGACGTACGGCGAGTCATCGAGCACTTCACTGGCGCACCGACCCCTCCGGCCCCGCCGCGAAGCGCCGGAGTCCTTGCCGATCCCAGAGACGGCCCCGTAGCGGATCCGGACAAAAGACGAGCTGCGCACCGTGGCCTTGCTCTCGCGGTGCCCGACTCGACCGTCCAAGCTGTCCGCGCCCGCGCCGTCTGTCACGATACAGCCGCCGGCGAGGAGGTCATTCACCGGTGGGATTCAGACCGGTCGTTTTACATCATCCTCTCCGGCCGCGACAACGTTTTCATCGACGCCCGGCCGATCCGCGCGCTCGGGCGGAGTGACCACTTCGGCGAGCTCGCGGCCCGTGACTGGGGCGGCGGCTATGGCTACGCCCGCCTCGCCACCGTGAGGTGCGCCGAACCCGGTCGGCTCCTCAGACTCACCAGCAAGGACTCTCAGTGGCTGGTCGACGCGGAACCGGCCGTCCAGACTGAACTCGCCAAGATCCTGGCCGAACGGCTCCAGGAGCGTTAACCCGAGGCGCCCTGGTATGCCAGCGCGCCAGCTCTGGTAAGGCCAGCCTCCTGGCATAGGTCGTCCCAGCACCCTTGTGACGGGCCCGCAGCAGGACATCTACTGGGCATCACGCATGGGCACGGCGGATCGCGCGATGCGCTCTTGATAGGGGTGAGCAGGCTTGCGTATCACCTTGACCTGGCTGCGGCTGGAGTTGCGGCAGCGCTGGCGGTCGCTAACCGTGCTTGCCCTGCTCGTGGCGCTCGCCACCGCGACGGTGCTCGCGGCGGGAGCAGGAGCGCGGCGCGGCCAGACGGCGTTCGGCCGGCTGTGGGCGCGCACGCTGCCGGCGACCGTGACCGTGCTGCCCAACCAGCCGGGCTTCGATTGGGCCAAGATCCGCGCGCTGCCCGAGGTCATCGCGCTGAGCAGGTTCCCGGTCGGCTTCGGATTCGCGCTGAACTGCTGTCCGGGCGTGAGTGCCGTAAACCTGTCCGCGGACAAGGAGCTCACCCGGAGCATCGAGCGGCCGGTCGTATTGGAGGGCCGGCTGTTCAACCCAAGCCGCGCCGATGAGGTCTTGGTCACCCCCCAGTTCGCGGCGAACTACGACAAGAGCCCTGGCGACATGCTCACCCTGCACCTGGCCAGCCCGCAGCAGATCAACGCGGGATACGACGGGTCCACTGGACCACCGCGCGGGCCGAGGATCCGGGCCCGCATCGTCGGGGTGATCCGTTCGGTCTGGGAGTCCCTTGACGTGGAAGGCCCAGGGCAAAAGGGAGGCGTGCTTGCTTCTCCGGCCCTGTTTACCAGTTACCGCGCCAACTTCATCGGCACGACCGGCCAGGTATACATCAACGCTCTGGTGCGGCTGAAAGGAGGCGCCGCCGAGATCCCCGCGTTCCGCGCCGACATGGCCCGAGTGACCGGGCGATCCGATATCGACGTGTGGAACAACCTTGTCTTCTTCGGCGATCCTGTCCGCAGGGTCACCGAGTACGAGGCCGCCAGCTTGCTGGCCTTCGGGCTAGCCGCGCTGCTGGCCGCGATTTTCCTGGTCGGCCAGTCGGTGGCTCGCTACACGTCCGACACAGTCGCGGATCTCCAGGTCCTGCAGGCAGTGGGCATGACGCAGCGGCAGGCCGTCGCCTCAGCTTCGGCCGCGCCTTTCCTGGCCGCGGTCGTCGGGGCGACGATCGGCGTCGGCGCGGCGATCGTGGCCTCGCGGTGGATGCCGATTGGCGCAGCAGCATTCGCAGAGCCGCACCCGGGCATCGACGTGGACTGGGTCGTGCTGGGCGCTGGGTGGATCACCGCCCCGCTGCTGGTGCTCGCTGGTGCCGCGGCCACCGCAGCGTCGGCGCTCACCGCTCGCCGGCGGCACCAGAACCTTCGCCGGTCCGTCGTCGCGACGACCGCATCGCGGGCGGGCCTGCCCGCACCGGTGGTGGTAGGCGCCCGTTTCGCACTTGAGCCGGGTCGCGGCCGTTCCGCCGTGCCTGTCCGGCCGGCGGTGGTGGGTGCGGTCGGGGGCGTGCTAGGCGTGCTAGCCGCCTTCACCTTCGCGGCCGGAGTCTCCGATGCCGCCGCCAATCCGGCGCGCTTCGGGCAAACGTGGCAGCTGGCCACTTTCTTCGGTTTCAACGGGCATGACTTCGGGCCGGCCAGCCGCGTGCTGAGCGCCGTTGCTGCTGATCCGGACGTGATCGGGATTGATGACGCGCGTATCGGGGGGGCGCAGTCCGGCCAGGTCTCCATCGAGAGCTTCACCTACGACCCGGTGGCCGGCAAGCGGCCCGCCATCATCCTCACTGACGGGCGCATGCCCGCCACGCGGAACGAGATAGCACTGGGCCCGATAACCGCTCGCCAACTGCACGCGGTGACCGGCTCCGCGATCCGGCTCACTGGCGGCTCGACGCCGCGGGTGATGAAGGTAACAGGTATCGGCTTTGTCCCCGCGGGGCCGCACAACGGCGACGCCGACGGCGCCTGGCTCACGCCCGCCGGATACGACCGGATATTCGCGGGCGCGGACTACTCCTTCAAGTTCCACGCTGCGACCGTGGCGTTGCGGCCCGGCGCTGACGTGCGGGCTGTCGCGCGCAGGCTGGATGCCGCCGCCGCTGCCATCCCTGGCGGCCATGCCTTCACCTTTTCCCCCCCGTCCGCGCCGCAGGAAGTCCAGCAGATCAAGGACCTGGAGGTGCTGCCGCTAGCGCTAAGCGCCTTCCTTGTCCTGCTGGCCATCGGTGCTGTCGGGCACGCCCTGTCCATCGCCGTGCACCGCCGGCGCCACGAACTGACGGTGCTGCGAGCGCTCGGGATGACCCGGCTGCAAACGCGGATGGTGGTCGCCACCCAGGCCAGCGTGCTCGCCGTGATCGGGCTGATATTCGGGGTGCCGCTCGGAGTCGCGCTCGGCCGCACTCTCTGGCACGTGGTCGCCGACTTCACTCCCGTGGCCTATCACCCGCCGATGGCCGTGGGGACGCTGCTACTGATAGCCCCCGTCGCCTTGCTGGTCGCGAATACCCTGGCCGCCTGGCCGCAGCGGCAAGCCACGCGGCTACGCGCCGGACAGGTTCTGCGCGCCGAGTGATTTTGAGCTGGCCGGCACCGCGATGGACGTTGCCGCGAAACGATTGGACAAATAGCAACTAATCTTGTCGGCGCGTTCTCGGGCGTGGCCGTGCGTGAATATTCGGCGCTCACTGAGCGTGAGCTGAACGCCATCACCGAGCGTGATGTGCGGGCCGGATGCCGCTTGCTGGTCGTGGAACGAGTCGTGGACCGGGTCATGGAGACGCTCAAACGCTCACAATGCACACGTTGACCGCTGTTGATGACTATTGGTCGCTTTCTGTAATCGGCGTCGGTCGGGTGGCCCGGGGGAATCGCACCCCCGGGCTCCCACAGATCCCGGCGTGACAGTCTCCCGTCACCGGGCTCTTCTCATCCTTCCCGCCAGTGCCCGCGGATCCATTGCCAGTGCGCGAAATAGCC
>WNFD01006966.1_pt1 | contig 22805 bp, 15 predicted proteins | sample 5400491 | NCBI WGS metagenome assembly WNFD01 (sample SAMN13153343, study PRJNA577476) | soil metagenome | isolation source: 120 cm saprolite under Douglas fir tree site 2 hole 2 replicate 2 | place: USA:California | collected 2015-04-18
TCCAGCTCGGCGATCTTGAAGCCGTCCGTCGTTTCGCAGAACGCCTGCAGCCGCGGGGCCGCCTCGGCGGAATCGGAGAGCAGGATGCAGTGGCTTGCCGCCGTCCCCCGCCCGACGCGCCCTCGCAGCTGGTGCAGCTGCGCCAGTCCGAATCGCTCGGCATGCTCGATGAGCATCACGGTCGCATTGGCGACGTCGATGCCCACTTCGATGACGCTGGTCGCGACGAGAATGTTGACGGCGTTGTCGCGAAAGGCGCGCATCGTCGCGTCCCGCTCGTCTGCCTTCATCCGGCCGTGCACCAATCCGACGCGAAATTCGGCAAACGTTTTGGCGAGCTTCTCGGCCATCGTCGTGGCGGCCTTGAGGTCGGCGCGCTCCGATTCGTCGATGACCGGATAGACCACATACGCCTGCCGCCCCGCCGCGCACTCACCGCGGATGAACTCGTAGATCTTCGATCGCGCGGCGTCGGTCCGGAGCGCGGTCTTGACCGCGCCGCGGCCCGGCGGCCGCTCGCGGATCTGCGTGACATCGAGATCGCCGTACAGCGTGAGCGCGAGAGAGCGCGGAATCGGGGTCGCCGTGAGCAGCAGGACGTCGGGAGCGTCGCCTTTTTCCACCAAAGCGGCGCGTTGCTCGACGCCGAACCGATGCTGCTCATCGATCACCGCCAGGCCCAGCCGCCGAAACGTGACCGACTCCTGAATCAACGCGTGCGTGCCCACCACGATTCTCGGCGCACCACTCGCAATGCGCTGCCGGGCCTCCGTCTTCTCCGCCGCACTCATCCGGCCCAGCAGCAGCTCCGGACGGATCGCCAGTGGCTCGAGCAGCCGCGTCAGCGTGGCGCCGTGTTGCTCGGCCAATAACTCCGTCGGCGCCATGATCGCCGCCTGATAGTCGTTCTCGGCAGCGAGCAACATCGCGAACAGCGCCACGACCGTCTTCCCGGTGCCCACGTCCCCCATCAGCAACCGGTGCATCCGCAGCGGCGCGGTCATGTCGTCGGTGATTTCCCGGACCGCGTGGCGTTGGTCGCCCGTCAATTCGAACGGCAGATGTTCTTTGAGCCGCGTGGTCAGCTCGCGCTTGAGCGTGAAGCGGATGCCCGCCCGCGCGCGCTTGGCCAAATGACGGGCGCGCGCCTGCACCAGCTGCTGATCGAACAGTTCGTCGAAGGCCAGACGACGTCGCCCCAGCTCGGCTTCCTCGACCTTCTTGGGGCGATGCATCAACTCGAGCGCGCGACGCAGCTCGATCAAATCGTGACTGGCACGGAATGCGGCGGGATGTGGATCGATGACGAGGGGCAGGAGATCGTTCAGGTGCTGCTTCACGAGCGCGCGAATCTGACGGTGGGTGAGGCCCTCAGTCGCGGGATACACCGGAAGCACGAGGCCGGGATTGCTCTCATTCTCGTCGTCCGGCTCGGCCAACACGATGAACTCCTGCGGCACGAGTTGTTTGCCGTGGTAGTAGCGCACCGGTCCAGTCACCAGCAACAGCTGCCCCTTCTTGATCTGCCGCTCGAGAAATGGGCGACCCGGCCAGGCGCATTCGAGCAGACCACTGTCGTCCTTCAGCACCGCGCGGAACACGCGCAATCCCCGTCGCGTGGGCAAGACACCCGTGCTGACGACTCGGCCGACGCTCGTCACCTCCTGCCCGACGGCGGCACGCGCCAACGGCGTAACCGTCGTGGCGTCGAGATAGCGGTGCGGAACGTGATAAAGGAGGTCGCCGGCGGTGCGGATGCCGAGCCGCTGCAACGCCTCGGCGCGTTTGGGCCCAACGCCCTTGAGAAACTTGACGGGAGAATTGAGCTGGAGCTTCACCCGCTCACCAAGCGGTGCGCAAAACGCACGGGATCGAAGAGCTCGAGATCGTCGAGCGTTTCACCGGTGCCGAGGAAGCGGATCGGCACAGGGACCGCGCGACGCAGCGCGACAACGCTACCACCCTTCGCCGTGCCATCCAGCTTGGTGATCACGAGGCCTGTGAGCGGCACCGCGGCGGCAAACGCTTCCGCCTGGCGGACCGCGTTCTGTCCCACCGTGGCATCGAGCACGAGCAGCGATTCGTGCGGCGCGCCCGCCTTTCGTTTTCCGACTACGCGCACGACCTTCTTGAGCTCTTCGCGCAGACGCTCATCGGTATGGAGCCGGCCCGCCGTATCAACGAGCACCGTGTCCACACCCCGGGTCGTCGCCGCTTCGACGGCGTCGAATGCGACCGCCGCGGGATCGCCCCGTCGCGATGCTCCAACGAACGGCGCGCCGAGGCGATCAGCCCACACTTTGAGCTGCTCGGTGGCGCCTGCACGAAATGTGTCGGCTGCCGCTAGTAACACGCTCCTGCCTTCCGCCTGGAGGTGCTTCGCGAGCTTCGCGACCGACGTCGTTTTGCCCGTGCCATTCACGCCGAAAATCAGGATGACCGTCGGCGGCGCTGGAGCGCGGGCGAGCGGCGCGGCCGCGGGACCGAGCTGCTCGACGACGATGCGCTCCAGACTCGCTTGATCGACTTTGTCGGCGCGACTCAGCCGTTCCACGGTCTCGTTGGTCGCCGCGACACTGAAAACAGCTTCGACCAGCAGGCGCTGCACGGCTTCGATGTTGACGGCGTCTGCCGCGCCGCCGGTGAAGAAGCGACCGACCTTCTTCCAGAGCCCCACTACGGAAGTCCCTGGCGCCGGCGCAACGCCCATTCCGTCGCCAGTGCCGCAATCGCAATGACGAACAGCCACCAGCGGTCGCGCAGACCGACGGAGCCGACGCGCGCTGTCGCCTCACCTGGCTGGGCGTTGAGCGCTGGCGCGCGCGGCAGCCACTCATTGGAGTATGTCTCGACGGCAACGACGCCGCGCTCGACGCCGCCGCTCAACGCGTACCGATAGACGCCGGGAGGCAGGAGCAGCTCCGCTCGACCCGCAGCATCGAAGCGAAGGGTATCGGTGCGCGTCGTGTCATCGCTCCGGAGCGTGACAGCGATTGGACGCGGCGAGTCGGATGATGACCATCGCCAGGCAGTCGGTAAGCCGTTAGGAACCTCGAGAGCTTCCGGTAAGGCCCGCTCCCTGCTCCCTGCTCCCTGCTCCCCGAGCAGCCAGTCCACCAGCGCCGCCACGACGCTGCGATACCCTTGTTCGGCGGCACCGCCGCGAAACGCCCAGCGCCATAGCCCAGCCGCCGTGACGGTGGCGATGCGTTGCCCCCCCCCGTTGTGCTGCTCGAGTTGGACGATGGGACGCGCCTGACCGCGTCGCGCCAGCCGAGCGGTGAGCGCGACCGTCGCCGTCGGACTCGAATCTCGTGCCGGCACGGCGACGGCGGTCGCGGGCGGCAGCGAATCCCACAGCACGCCGGCCAGCGCCGCGGTGAACGGGGAGGAGAGTGGCCGCTCGACGTACCAGTCCCCCGCCTGACCGTTCGTCGGCCACAGCAACACCGCGTTTCTCGGTGCGGTGGTGAACGCGCGGGCGCGCTCCGGATCGCCCATTGCAACCACCAGCCGCGCACCGCGGGCCGCGCTGCTGAGCTCGCCGGCCGCAACGGGACGGAGCGTCGCTCCGTCACGCCAGCGTCCCGCTTCCGTCTCGACGAACACCTTCACCGGCACGCGCGCGACGTCGCCGAGGGTGCGGGCGAGGAAGCGCGCTTCCCAATCGGGGGGCGACGCGAAGATGACGGCCGCCGGCTCGAGGCTGACGTCGATCGCGAATAATCTCGCGTCGTCCCGAGCCTCTTGGTCGCCCACACCCTCGATACGCACCTCGAGAACGGTCCACCCGGGATGCGGGATACGCGATGCGGGAAACGCGATCTCCTGGGAGAGCACGCCGCTGTCTGGAAGGGCCACGCGTCTGGAGGTCAGACTGCGGCCATCCGCGCTCACCGTTAACGTCGCAACCCGAATCCCCGCGGTACCGACACTCACTCTCAGGCGGACAGTATCGGTGCGGGTTACGTGTCGCGTGCCTTCGACGCTCGCGACATACGCATCGAAGAACGGGGCGCGGGGCCGCACGATGACACGAGGCCGCCGCAATAGATCGACTGGGATACTGGCCAGGTCATCCACATTGCCGTCGGTCACGACGACCACCTCGCCGGCCCTGCCGGCTGCCGCTTCCAGCGCCGGGCCGAGGTGGCTGGCGCCGGCGGCGGGCGGCGCGGTGTCGAACGCCGTGACGCCGGTGCCGAACCGCCACACGACCGCGCGCCGCCGGGCGAAGCCGCGGGCGGTGTCGAGCGCGGCGCGCCAGGGTGCGCCGGTCATGCTGAGTGACGCGTCGAGCAGCACGATCGGCTGGTCGCCGGCGGGGAGCAGTCGCGAGCTGGTGGGATTCCACAGCAGGAGAATCAGAGCGAGCGCCGCGATGACCCGCAGCGTCACGAGAGACACGCGAGCGCCTCCGCGATGGTGAATTTGCCGTCGTACAACGCCCGTCCGACGCAGGCGCCGGCGAGCTGTGCCGCGCGCGCGGCGCGCAGGTCATCGAGCGAACCGACTCCGCCCGAGACGATCACATCCAAGCCGAGCTCGGCGAGCTGCCGGGCGCCTGCGATGTCGGGACCGGTCAGCTTCCCGTCGCGTGTGACTTCGTTGTAGATGATCGTGCGGATTCCGAACCGCGCCACCCGCCTCGCGAGCTCGCGGGCCGTCAGGTCGAGAATGTCCGCCGTGCCCCCCCCGCGTGGCGCCACGCGGCCGTTCTTCGCGTCGATACCGACGGCGAGTCGCGTCGCGCCGTGACGCGCGACCAGCCGCTCGACGAGTCCCCCCCCGTTGTCCACGGCGCCCCGCGGGCCGATGACGACGCGGGTCGCGCCCAGCGTGAACATCTGATCGATATCGATCTCCCGGAACAGGCCGCCGCCGACTTGCACGCGGACGTTGGCCGCCTTGAGCACCGCGCCGATGACGTCGTGATTGTCCGGCCGCCCGTACGCGCGGTCCATATCGACCAGATGGATCCAGCGGGTGCCCGCGCGCGTGAATGCGTCGAGCGCAGCGAGCGGCTCGGCCATGGCGCCGTGGGCGCGCGCCACGCGCCCGCCTTCTATGTCAACGGCGGGATAGAGCTCCACTGAGTTCTGTGCGGAAAGGTTGGGGGGGGTGGGGGGCTAGTCGTCGCGAGCTGCGGCGGCGGCGCCGACCACCGGTGTCGCGGCGGGCAGACCGGTGGGGGGGGGCTCGAGCTCCGCCAGGAGCTGAGCACGCACGGTGTCGAACGCCGATCTCAGCTTCGCGGGCACGGGCTCACCGGCGCCCGCGTCCTTGCGCTGCGGATTGGTGGGCCGGCCGTTCACCAGGAACTCGTAATGCAGATGCGGGCCCGTCGCGAGACCGGTCGCGCCCACGTAGCCGACGACCTGCTCCTGGCGAACGCGCTGTCCCACCTGGACCCCTTTCGCAAACTTCGAGAGATGCCCGTAGCGGGTCCGGATGCCGTTCGCGTGCCGAATCTCGACCAGGTTGCCGTAGCCGCCGTTGCGGCCGGCGATCATGACGACGCCATCGGCGGTGGAGCGCACCGGCGTCCCATACGCCGCCGCGTAATCGGTCCCCTCGTGCGTTCTCCAGCGCTTGAGAATCGGATGGAAGCGCCCGCCGAAGCGACTCGAGATATGGCTGAAGCGCAGCGGCGCGCGCAGGAACGCGCGGCGCATGGAGCGGCCACGATCGTCGTAGAACCCGCCGTGACCGGTGCTGCCATCGAACGCGAAGGCGAAGCTGGGCGAGCCCGCCACGTCGACACGGGCGGCGAGAATGCGGCCGAACCGCTTCTCGCCTTCGGGCGATTCCAGGCGCTCGATCAGGACTTCGACGCGGTCCCCGGGCCGCAGATCGCGGGTGAAGTCCACTTCCCAGTCATAGACGTCGGCAATGGCCCAGGCGAGGGCGACACGTTGACGGATGGGGAGGAACGAGTCGGGGATCGCCGCGTCGAGTGCATCGTACAGATTCGATTGAATGACGGCGGTGGTGCGGAGCCGCTCGGCGGTCCAGGGGATCTCTTCGACCGTCTCTGTCCATCCGGAGTCGCCGCCGAGGCGGGACATGATCAAATTGTTCTCGGGACCGAGCCGCACGCCGAGGCGATTGGCGACCGCGGCGCCTTTCAGGCGGCGCAGCGCGAAGATCAACCCCGGCTGCATGCGCCGGGGATTGAGTGTGTGCGTGGCCTTCATGAAGCGGACGTACTCGCGGCCGGTGATTCCGCCCCGCGCCAGCACGTCGGACAAGATCTCGCGGCGACCGAGCGTATCGGCCCACTCGTCGTACGCGCTCGTCACCACGATCGGCAGCGCGATCGGCAGCTTGCGCGACGGCCATGCCTCATGCGCTGCCCACACCAGCAGACACGCGGCGAGTGCACCGGCCGCAACGTAATGACTCGCTCGCCCCCCCCACGGCATCAGTCCATCTGTCTCCGAATGAAGGTCGGAATTTCCATTTCGTTCAGCTCAGGATTCAGCGGCGCTTGCGGGCCGGTGCGCTTAGGCGCGACCTCGCCCGGCTTCGCAAACCCGGGAGGCGGCACGGGCGTCGGCCGCGCAGCGCGGTCGCGGAACGGCAGCACACCCGCGGCGGGGCGCTGCACGCCGGCCAGTGCGTCGGCCATCGCACCAGTCTTGTCGAACCCGGTCGCAATGACCGTGATCCGCACTTCGCCGTGCATCGCGGGATCGTTCACCGCGCCGAAGATGATCTCGGCTTCATCGCCCGCGGCGTCGTGAATCGCCTCGCTGATCTGCGTCACTTCGCCGAGCGTCAGGTCCTCGCCGCCGGTGATGTTGATCAGCACGCCCGTCGCGCCGGCGATCGAGATGTTGTCGAGCAGCGGGCTCGAAATCGCCTGCTGCGCCGCTTCCATCGCGCGGTTCTCCCCGCGCCCCTGGCCCGTCCCCATCAGTGCCGCGCCGCCATTCTGCATCACGGTGCGAACGTCCGCGAAATCTACATTGACGAGACCGGTGACACAGATGAGCGCCGAAATGCCCTGCGTGGCGTGCAGCAGCACCTCGTCCGCTTTCTTCAGCGCATCCTGGAACGGAATGCCCTTGCCGACGACCGCGAGCAGCCGCTCGTTGGGCACGACGATCATCGTGTCCACGTGCTTGCGCATCTCGGCGATACCCATCTCCGCCTGACGCATGCGCTTGCGGCCTTCGAACAGGAACGGCTTGGTGCAGATCCCGATCGTCAGCGCGCCCATGTCGCGGGCGATCTGGGAGATGATCGGGGCCGCGCCGGTGCCGGTGCCGCCACCCATGCCGCACGTGACGAAGACGAGGTCGGCTCCCTGGAGCGTGTGCAGCACTTCGTCGCGGTTCTCCTCGATCGCCTGGCGGCCGATCTCGGGTCGCGCGCCGGCGCCGAGCCCGCGCGTCAGCTTCTTGCCGATCTGGACTTTGACGTCGGCCTTGTTGTTGAGGAGCGCCTGGGCATCGGTGTTCACCGAGATGAACTCGACTCCGCTCACGTGCTCGTCGATCATGCGGTTCAGGGCGTTGCCGCCGCCCCCGCCGACGCCGACGACTTTCATGCGCGCGTTCTGCGTAACGGTTTCTTCGAGTTCGAAGATCATGGGTCTCCCCTAGGGCTCAGAAGAAGTCCTGCAACCATCTCTTGAGAGGTCCAAACAGCTTCTCCGGGGCGCCGCTGAACAGCACTCCCGGGGCGGAGCCGCCGCCCGCGCTCTTGCGCGCCGCATAGAGCACCAGGCCGACGGGCACCGCGTAGCGCGGCGCCTGCACACTGTCGACAAGCCCGGAAATACCCAGCTCGGGATGGCCGGCGCGTACCGGCACCGCGAACACTTCGCGCGCCAGCTCGACCATGCCCGGCAGATGCGCCGTGCCGCCGGAGAGCACCACGCCCGCGGGCAAGCGGCCCGCGGCGTACCCCGCGCGCTCGAACTCGCGGCCCACGAGCTGAAAGATTTCGTCCACGCGCTGGTGAATGATGTGCGCGACCAGCTCGCGCGAGGCGGTCCGCGCACCCTGCCCCGCCGTCGACGGCAGGCTCACCATCTCGCCCGCGTCGACCAGCGGTGTGTACGCCGCCCCGTGCCGCTCCTTCAGTCGCTCGGCGTCCGACTGCGTCACGCCGAGACCCTGCACCAGGTCGCTCGTGACGTGCGAGCCCGCGTACTTGAGCGACGCGAGGTGGCGGATCTTTCCTTCGTGGAAGATCGCGACACCGGTCGAGCTGCCTCCCACCTCGACCAACGCAACGCCCAGCTCTTTTTCGTCGTCGGTCAGAATCGCGTACGACGCGGCGAGCGGCTCGAGCACGATGTCGGCCACGCGGTAGCCGGCGCGCTGCACGCTCTTGCGAAGATTCTGCGCGGCGGTGGACTGCACCGTCACGAGATACATCTCCACTTCGAGTCGCGTACCCGTCATGCCCACCGGGTCGGAGATGCCGTGCTGCTGATCGACGACGTATTCCTGCGGGATGTCGTGCAGCAGCTCGTGATCGCGTCCCAGCGACACCGCGCGCGCGACCTCATTCACCCGCGCTACATCCTGTGGGCTGATTTCCTCGCCACTCACCGCGACCACGCCGGTCGAACCGCGCGCCGACACGTGCTCGCCCGCGATGCCGCACGTCACGTCCGCCACGCGCGCGCCCGCCATCCGCTCGGCGTCCTTCAGCGCGGCGGCGACGGAGCGCGTCCTTTCATCGATGTCGCGCACCATGCCCCGGCGCACACCGGTGTTCTTCGCGAGACCGACGCCGAGAATTTTCGCCAGCGGCGCGCGCGGCAGGTCGCCCGCCAGCTCCGCGATCACCGCGCACGTCTTGGTGCTCCCGAGGTCGAGTCCGGCGACGAGGCGGCGATCGGGCATCAGACGCGCCCCCCCCCCCCCCCCCATTCAACAGCACGCGATGAGCGCCCAGCTCGAGAAGCACGTCTCCGCGCTGCGCTTCCATCCGCCGCGCGGCATCGATCGTCTGAAACAGCGCGGGATCGACCGCCTGGACCCGCGCTAACAACCCTACCACACCGGAGTCGCCCGCGCCCGCCCCGCCCGCCCCGCCCGCCCCGCCCGAGCGCACGATCGGCAGGTCGAGGCCGGCCAAATCGAACGGCAGCTTTCGCCCATCGGCATCGACCGGTTCGAGCGCGCCGCGCCCGCTCATCACGAGCGCCACCGGTTCGATCTCGCGCACGATCACCTGTAACGAGCCGGGCGGACGGCGGTTGACCGAAGCATCGGCAACACCATCCAGTCCGCGCAAGCGCTCAGCGAGCACCTTCGTGTCGTCGAACACGCTCGCATGCTCGGGCAACCGCAACGCCGCCAACACCTGATCGGCATCGAGATAGCGGATGCCGACGATTTCGACCTGCCGCACGCGGAAAAACCGCAGCCGGCGGAGCCCGAGCGGCGCCGTCATCCAGATCATCATGACGAGCATCGCCGCGCTCGCCCACGCCAGGACCCGCCACGACGCGCGCGGCAGCCGCGGCACTCGCAACTTCCATTTCACGCGACTGCTCCCTGCTCCCTGCTCGCTGCTCCTCCAAGAATTCCCAGCAGCTCAGGTCCGACCTTCGTGATGTCGCCGGCGCCGAGCGTGAACACCACGTCCCCCGCGCGCACCGCGCGCGCGACGTGGGTCGTCAGCCCGGCACGATCGCGCACCGCAACCGTCGCTGCACCGGCTCGGGTCGCGCCGCGCACGACCAGGTGATGCGTCACGCCCACCTGCGGCTGCTCGCGCGCCGCATAGATCGGTGCGACCACGACGACGTCCGCCGCCGCGAGCGCTTTGCCCAACGCGTCGCCGTGCAATGCCGTCCGCGAGAACAGGTGCGGCTGAAACACGGCGACCACTCGCCGGCCCGGAAACGCCTGCCGCGCCGCCGCCAGCGTCGCCGCGACCTCGGTCGGGTGATGCGCGTAATCGTCCACCACCGTCACGCCACCCGCCGCACCCAGACGCTCGAAGCGCCGGCCGACGCCGTGAAACTGGGACAGCGCACGCGTGCCGGCCTGTACATCCGCGCTCAGTGCCTGCAGCACGGCGAGCGCTACCGCCGCGTTGCGCACGTTATGCAATCCCGGCACCACCAGTTCCAGCTCGACGCTGTGACCGCCCGGCAGCGAAATCGTGGCACGCGAGCCGCCCGGCTCGAGCCGTACTGCGCGGATGCGTATGTCCGCCGTCGCACCGTGACCCACGCGCCACACGGGCGCCTGCACACGCAACGCGACGCGGTCCGCTCCCTCATCGTCGGCGCCGATGATCACGCGCCCCGCTCGACCCGCGAACTCGGCGAACGCTTCCTCGAGGGCTTCCATGCTGCCGTAGCACTCGAGATGATCCGCTTCCACGTTGTTCACGACCGCGATCGTCGGCCTCAGCGACAGGAAGGCCTTGTCGTACTCGTCGGCCTCGACGACGAACAGGTCGTCGCCGCCGATCCTGGCGTTCCCTCCCCACGCAGCGACACGGCCGCCGGCGAGTCCCGTAGGATTTCGCCCGGCGGCCGTGAGCGCCTCTGTCACCATGACTGTGGTGGTCGTCTTTCCATGCGTGCCTGCGACCGCCACGACGCCCTCTCTCCCGCCAGCGACCAGCTCTCCCAGCGCATCGGCGCGACGCACAACCGGCAGACCCAAGGCACGGGCCCGCTCCAACTCCGGGTGCTCCCGTGGGACCGCGGCCGTAACTACAACGGCCCGAGCCCCTTCCACGTGGCTCGGATCGTGGCCCCTCCAAACGGGAACTCCCAAGGCGGTCAGGTCATCGGCACCTGTCCCGGAAGTGTCGGAATCACAACCAGTTATGGCGACTCCCCGGTGCCTGGCAAGCATCGCCAGGGCGCTCATCCCCGCCCCGGCAATGCCCATGAGGTGGATGGGTCGGGGATCCCCGGTTCGAAACAAGGTCATCTGTGGGCAGCTAATATACGAAATCTACGCAACTTGCGAAAGCTCTAAAACCTTTTCGATGATGGTTCGGGCGGCGTTCGGGTGACCCCTTCCGCGGGCACTCCGGGCGAGGGCGTCCAGCTTTTTGTCGTCGTGGACCAGCGGGACGATGGTCTTCGAGAAAGCGTCCGCGGTGAACTCCTGCTCGAGGAGCAACACGCTCGCGCCGGCGTTCGCGAGCGCTCGCGCGTTGAAGGTTTGGTGATCTGCGGCGGCGGTTGGCAGCGGCACCAGTACGCTGGGCTTCCCCCAAGCGCACAGCTCCGACACGGTCATCGCGCCCGCGCGGGCGACCACGAGATTCGCGGCGGCGTAGGCGGAGCCGATCGGATCGAAAAACCCCTGCACCACCACTCGGCCCGGCACCGCGAGCGGCGAGTAGCGATGCACGTGCATCGCTCCTGTTCCCCAGAGGAGATTCACGTCGCCCAGCAGTCCACGCTGCAGCACCCGCGCGATCGTCTCGTTCAATGCGCGCGCGCCCTGACTGCCGCCGAAGACGAGCACCGTGCGCCGCTCTGCGGGCAAGCCGAATTCGGCGCGCGCCGCGCTTGCATCCACCGGGCCTGGTGGTGTGATCGGATTTCCGAATACGAAGACTTGCGTTTGCTTCCCCGGTGACAGGCGGAGACGCGCTTCCGGGAATCCGAGGTGGACCTGTCGCGCGGCGCGGGCGAGCAATCGCGTCGTGAGTCCGGGAAACGCGTTCTGGCGTCCCGCGGCCCGCCACGCGCGCACGGCGATCAGCGGCCAGCGCGCGTTGCGCCACCATGCGTTGCGATACAGCGGCTCCATCGGCAGGAGATGAAACGGAAAGGGGTGACGGGGCAGAATCTGTGCCTCGATACCACGCGCGGCGCCCACCAATACAACGTCGTGTCCTTGATCGGCAGCGCCGCGCGCGAGGGCGAGCGCGGGCATCAGATGTCCCCCCGTACCCCCGCCGGCGATGAGAATCTTCACGGAACGAGAATTCGAAATGCGGAATGCGGAATGCAAAATTCATAGGCGGGGTTCGAATACGATCGTCGCGCTTCGACTCCTCCCCTGACATTTCGCATTCCGCATTCCGCATTCCGCATTAGGCTCTCCGGGCACGACCAACGCTAGCGAGTACACCAGTGGCGGCGAGCGCCACGATCAATGAGGACCGGCCATACGACATGAACGGCAGTGTCACGCCCGTTGCCGGAATCACGGCAAGGCTCACGCCGATATGCAGCACGACACTGAGCCCGATCATCACGCTGATTCCGGTCGCGAGCAGCTGCCCGAAGGGGTCCCTGGCATTGCGCGCGATACGGAAGCCGAGCCAGACGAACGTGCCGAACAGCAGCGCGATCGCGAGCACGCCGAGGAAGCCCCACTCCTCGCCAATGGTCGAGAAAATGAAATCGGAGTACGCGTATGGCAGGTAGCCGAGCTTCTGCTGGCCCTGTCCGAATCCGGCGCCGAGCAGCTGCCCCGCCCCGATACCGGTGAGCGATTGCTGTACCTGCCACGTGGCTTCCTGGGGTGCCGCGCCGGGGTTCAGGAATGTCAGCACCCGCGCGATTCGGTACTGCGCGGTGGCGACGGCGCCGAACAGCAGCGGTCCCGCGGCGACACCGAGGGCGAGGAAATGCCCAATGCGGGCCCCCGCGGTAAAGAGCACGCTGCCGGCGAGCAACGCGACGAGCAGCGCCATCGACAGGTGCGGCTCGAGGAAGATGAGCGCAATCACCGGCACGAGGATGACGACGAACGGCAGAAGACCCTGCTGGAAGCTGCGCACCTGCTCGCCCTTTTTGGCGGCGAGCATGGCACACCACACCACCACGGCGAACTTTGCGAGCTCGGACGGCTGCAACGTGAGAAAGCCAAGGTTCACCCAGCGTCGCGCGCCGTTGATCGTGGGTGTGATGGGGTGAGTGAATGGCAGCAGTGGAATGACCAGTAACAGGGCGGTGACGCCCAGGAGCGGCCAGGCCCAGCGTCTCCAGCGATGGTAGTCCAGGCGCGCGAACACGATCGCCAGCAGACCGCCGACCGCCGCGCCGATCGCCTGGCGCAGCGCGAAGCTCGCGCCGACCTGGCCGCCCGCCGTTGTGACGAGACTCGACGCGCCATAGACCGCGGCGAGCCCGAAGACGACCAGCACCGCCGTGACGACGGCGAGCAGCCGGCCCTCCCAGGTCACTGCGCTTCGACTAGTCGCCGGAATGTGGCCCCCCGCTCTTCGTAGTTCTTGAACATGTCGTAGCTCGAACACGCGGGAGACAGCAGCACCGCGTCTCCCTTCCGGGCGGCTCGCCGCGCCCGCTCCACCACGTCCTCGAATGTCGTTCCGCGCTCGAGCGGCACTTTTCCTTTCAGGTCCTGTTCGACGAGCGGACCAGCTTCCCCATACGCAATCACCAGGCGACAGCGATCGGCTAACAGCGGCGCGAGACTCGTGTAGGGCTCGCCCTTGTGCCGGCCGCCCAGCAGCAACACGAAGGGCCGCTGCATCGCGATCACCGCCACCGTCGTTGCCGCGATGTTGGTCGCTTTGGAATCGTTGATCCACAGCACGCCGCCCGCGCCGCCCACTTCCCGGACCGGCTCGAGGCGGTGCGGCAGCGGCCGGAAGGAGCGCAGCCCCCCCGCAATCAGCGACACCGAGACGCCCGCTTCGTGAACGGCGAGCGCCGCCGCGAGCGCGTTTGCCACGTTGTGGTCGCCGAGCAGACGCAGCTCCTCGCGTTCGATCAATGTGTCGCCGCCGATCCGGAGCACGCGCTGCCGCGCGTCGTACGAGGCATCCGCCGACTTGGCGAGCGAGAACAACACTCTCCGACCGGCCACTCCGCGCGCCAGATCGAGTACCAGGTTGTCATCCGCATTGAGCACCCACACATCGCCTTCGCTCGCGTTGCGAAACAGCAACCGCTTGTCGGCGTAATACGCGTCCGCCGACGGATAGCGGTCGAGGTGGTCCGGCGCGAGGTTCGTCAGCACACCGATTTCCGGCGCGAAATTGGGGCTGTCGTGCAGCTGAAACGATGACACCTCGAGGCTCAGCCACTGAAAGCGCTCCGGCGCCATCGCGAGATCCGTCACCGGCCGGCCGATGTTGCCCGCCGTCGTCGATTGCAGACCGGCTGCGCTCAGCAGATGGGCGACGAGCGCGGTCGTCGTCGTCTTACCGTTCGTTCCGGTGATCGCGATGCTGCGCGTGCCGGGGTGCAGCGCCGCGAGCGCGCGGAATCCCAGATCGAGCTCGGAGACGATCTCGACGCCGGCATGCCGGGCGGCGGCCAGCACCGGCGCGTCGGGCGGCACACCCGGTGACACGACCACGCCCGCCGCCGCGCGGATCTTGTTGAGATCGTGGCGGCCGATTTCGACGTCCACCCACGGCACACCCTTCAGTGCCTCGGCGGCTGCGCCGGCGTACGGATGGTCCGACGCGTCACTGGCGTAGACCCGCACGCCTTCGCGCGCCAGCAACCGCGCCGCTGCGACTCCACTCTTGCCGAGCCCGATGATCGCGACGACGCTGCCCGCGCGGCGCCAGGTGTCGGGCACCAACCCGCCCCGAGCCTGCTCGATCATCGCACCTTGAGCGTGGCGAGCGCGATCATCGCACACAACACGCCGAGGATGTAGAACCGCATGACGACCTGCGGCTCCGCCCAGCCGAGTTTTTCAAAATGGTGGTGCAACGGCGCCATGCGAAAAACCTTGTGGGCATCGGCGTACTCTTTGCCGTAGCGCCGCTTGCGCCACTTGTACGTGCTCGTCTGGATCAGGACCGACAGCGTCTCGGCGGCGAATACGGCGCCGGCGATGAGCAACAGGAATTCGGTTTTGAGGAGAATGGCGACGGTCCCCAACGCCCCGCCGATCGCCAACGCGCCGGTATCACCCATGAACACCTGCGCCGGATGCGCGTTGAACCAGAGAAACCCGAGCGCCGCGCCCATCAGCGCACCGCAGAAGATCGTGAGCTCGCCCGCACCAGGGAGATAGAGCACGCCCAGGTACTTCGCGGCGTCCACACGGCCGAACAGATAACAGAAGATCGCGAACGCGCCGGCGACGATGACGGTGAGTCCCGCGGCGAGTCCATCCAGCCCGTCCGTCAGGTTCACCGCGTTCGAGCTCGCCGTCGTCACGAACGTCACGAAGGCGAGATAGATCGGCCAGGCAAGAATCCACGTGTAGTACTTGAAGAACGGGAGCTGCGTTGCGTTCGGGGCGACGCTGGTCGTCAGCGGCAACAGGAGGAGATACACGCCCAATCCGATCCCGAACGACACCTGGCCGACGAGCTTCCACCGCGCGACGAGTCCCTGCGACTGGCCGCGGACGATTTTCAAATAGTCGTCGAGAAACCCGATCAGCCCCATCCACAGCGTCGCCACGACCGTGACGATGACGTAGCGGCTATCGAGTCGCGCCCACAGCAGCGTCGGCACGATGGTCGCGAGGATGATGATCAGGCCGCCCATCGTCGGCGTGCCGCGCTTCCCGTGGTGACTGGTGGGCCCCTCGGCGCGGACGATCTGACCGATGCGATGCTCGCGCAGCTTCCCGATGATCCAGGGACCCACGATGAACGCGAGCAGCAGCGCCGTCACGGTCGCGCCCGCGGCGCGGAACGTGATGTAATTGAAGAGATTGAAAAAGATGTGCTGGCGTGCCAGTGGCGCGAGCAAATGATAGAGCATCAGGTCAGGTAGTTAAGGACACGTTCCAAGGCCACTCCCCGTGAAGCCTTCAGCAGCACGAGCTCGTTGCCATGCAGCGCGGATTTCAGCTTCGGTCCGAGCGCCTCCGCGTCGGCCGCGGTAATCAGCCGGCCGCCGAGCGCTTCCCGCAGGGGCTCGAACACGCGCGCAAACGTCCCCACCGCCGCAACGAGCGCAGGCTTGCGTTGGGCAATTTCGCGCGCCGCTTCGGCGTGCAATCTTGCACTTTCCGGCCCTAACTCCAACATCGTCCCCACCACCACCACGAACGGCCGCCGCTGCCGCCGGGCCAGCCAGTCCCCCGTCTGCACGGCCCGGCGCATCGAGGCCGGGTTGGCGTTGTAGGTGTCGTCGATCACCACCAGGTCGCCGATTTCCCGGACATTGCCGCGCCCTTCCGGAAGCTGCAGACCCGCCAGGGCCCGCACGGCGGCATCGTGCTCGACACCCGCCCGTTGCGCGACGGCGAGCGCAATCTGCGCGTTCTCGAGCTGATGAATGCCCAGCGCCGGGAGCGTAACCTTTTCTCCCGAGTCCAGCGCCAGGCGCGGGTGGCCGTCCTTGTCCAGAAAACGGTCGAGCAACGCGTCGTCGCTGCTTTTTCCCGGCAGTGCGGCCGGGATCACTTGCGTGCGACGGCGCGCTTCGGGCCACATGGCGTCGGGTCCCGGGCCAATGACGGCCACCGGAGCGCGATCCAGCAAGGACAGCTTCTCGGCCATCACGCCTTCCAGCGATCCGAAGCCCTCGACATGCGCGTAGCCGATGTTCGTGATCACGGCGATCGTGGGTTCGATGATGTCGCGCATGCGCGCGATCTCCCCCGGCTCGCTCGCCCCGGCCTCGACGACCAGCGCCTCGGTGTCCTGCGGAGCGCCGAGGATGGTCAGCGGAACACCGATCAGATTGTTGAGGTTGGCGCTGGTCGCGTGGACGCGATAGCGCGCGCTCAGCGCCGCGCGGATCATCTCTTTCGTGCTCGTCTTGCCGCTCGACCCGGTGATCGCGACGACCGGCGTTCCCTCGGGCAGCATCCGCCGGCGCGCGCGGGCGAGCAGACCGAGCGCCGTGAGGGTGTCATCCACCTCGAAGAAGGGCAGACCGGCGACAGCGGGCGTACCGCGCCGGACCACCGCCGCCGTCGCCCCTCCCGCCTTGGCTTTATCGAGGAAGGTGTGGGCGTCGAACTTCTCGCCCGTCAGGGCGAGGAAGAGCGTATCAGGTGTCAGGTGTCTGGTGTCAGTAGAAATGGCCTTGAATTTGAGTTTCGCAGGCACCGGAACACCCAGTGCGTCCGCGACCTCATCACTCGTCCAAGGCCGTCCGACCGTCAGACCGTCCGTCCGTCCGCCCCCGCCCATCAGTTCGCTCCCAGGCTGCGCACGACTTCCCGCTCGTCGAACGGCTCCTTGGTGGTGCCGACGACCTGATAGGTCTCGTGCCCCTTCCCGGCAAGCAGGACCGTGTCACCCTCGCGTGCCAGCTCCAGCGCCTGACCGATCGCGGCGCGTCGGTCAACGAAGCGATAGTGCTGCCGCGCGGTCATCCCGGCTTCGACGTCGTCGAGAATTCGCTCGGGATCCTCCGTGCGCGGATTATCCGACGTCGCGATCGCGATATCGGCGAGCCGCACCGCGATCTCGCCCATCGGAGCCCGCTTGCCGCGGTCGCGGTCGCCGCCCGCGCCAAAGACGACGATCACCCTTCCTGAAGGCGACGTCACTTCGCGCACCGTTTCCAGCGCGCGCTCCAACGCGTCGGGCGTGTGCGCGTAGTCGCGCAGGATGACACACGGGTCCACCGCGATGCGCTCCATGCGGCCCGGCACCTGAGGCGACGTCGAGAGCCGCTCGGCGACCACTCGTGACGGCACGTCGAGTCCCACCGCACAGGCCGCGACGCCCAACGCATTCGCGACGTTGAACCGTCCGAGCAGCGGCAGCGCCACCGGGTGACTTCCCTGCGTCGTCACCAGCGTGAAGCGCGCGCCCTTCGCGTCTACGCGCACGTCCCGGGCAGTGACGTCGGCCGACTGCTCGGTCGCCGAGAACGTGATGCGTCGAGGAGCGCGTGGTAGACGAGCCCAGGCCGAGTCGTCGGCATTGATCACCGCAAGGCCGGCGTCAGCCAGGTACCCGACGAGCTTGGCCTTGGCGGCGAAATAGGCGTCGAACGTCTCGTGATAATCGAGATGATCCCGTGTCAGATTGGTGAAGATCGCCGCGCGAAATACGAGCCCCTCGATGCGGTCCTGATCGAGGCTGTGGGAAGAAACCTCCATGGCGACTCCGGCCGCTCCGCGATCGACCAGGGCGGCGAGCGTGGCCTGCAGGTCGATCGGCCCGGGCGTCGTGAGATTCCCCGCTTCACTTTCGACGGGCTGCCCCGCCGGATCGACGCAACCCAGCGTGCCAATCGCCCCCATCGGCCAGAGCGCGCTCAACACGTGCCGGGCGAGAATGACCGAGGTCGTCTTCCCGTTCGTCCCCGTGACCCCGATCATCTGCAGCCGTGCCGCCGGCCGCCGATACCACGCCTCCGCGGCGATTGCCGCGGCGCGCCGGCCGTTGCGTACCAGGATCTGCGGAATCGCCACAGACTGCCGGACCTCGACCAACGCGGCCGCAGCGCCGCGCGCCGCCGCGTCGGCGACGAAGTTGTGGCCGTCGAGCACCGCCCCACGGACGGCGCAGAACAGCATTCCGCGCTCGAGCCGCCGCGCGTCGGCGGTGAGGCCCGTGATCTGGGGCATGGGACTGACGCGCGCGTCCGGCCCGTCGACCAGAACGCCGGCGCGCGCCAGCGCGTCCACGACCTCCTGCAACGATCTGCTCACCGTCGAGATGCGGGAGGGGGTTCCGCAAACACCGTGACGGTCGTCCCCACCGCCGTGTGCTCACCGGCTGCGGGCCAGGTGTGGTGAACGACGCCCCACCCTTTCACGACGACGTGGAAGCCTCGGCCGTGCAGCGTGCGCGCCGCTTCGCGCAGCAGACGACCGGTCACGTTCGGAACAATCCGGTCGGGTTGAGCGGCCACCGTGTCGGGGAGATAGGGCCACTGCATGACGTAGGGCACGACTCCGTCGGGCTCGTCGAGAGGTGCGCGATCGGCCGTGGCGGCCACGTTGGAGAGCCGGGCGCGATCGAGCGCAACCGTGCGCGCCGCGAGTGCCTGTTCCAGCATCGAGCGTGTGACCGGTGCGGCCGTCTGCGCCGCGAAGTAACTGCCCCGCTGCGGATTGTCGATCTTCATCACGACCACGAGCTGCGGCTCATCGGCTGGAAACAACGCCGCAAACGACGCGGTGTACTGCCCCGCCGCGTAGCGCCCGCCGACCACCCGGCGGGCGGTGCCGGTCTTTGCGGCGAGCTGGAAGTTGGCGAGCGCGGCCCGCTCCGCCGTTCCGCCGGCTTCGACGACGCCCCGCAGCAAATCGCGCAACTTGGCCGCGACCTCGGACCTCACCACCCGGCGCACCGGCTCCGCATGGTGGCGGTAGAGTACCGCGCCGTCGGGCGCACGGATCTCACGAATCAGCGTCGGCTCGAGCAGCACGCCGGCGTTCGCGATGGCGCCATACGCCGCCGCAAGCTGAATCGGCGTCACTGCCAGCTCGTAGCCGATCGCGAGGCTCGCGGAGCTGGGACGCGACCACTCTCGTGGCGGCCGCAGCCGCCCGGGCGACTCAGCGGGAAACTCGACCCCGGTCGGGGCCCCGAAGCCGAACGCGCGGAGCACGCCGTACTGCTCGTCCGGATGCAAGCGCGACGAGAATTTCACGAGCGCGATGTTGCTGGATACTCTGATCGCGTCCGCCAGTGTGAGTGATGGCAGCGGGTGCTCATCCGTCACCACGCGATCGGGCAATCGGTAACGCCCCCCCTCCCCCGAGACGTGCTCACCGGGTCGCACGCGATTGAACGTGATGAGCGCCGCAGCCGCGAAGATCTTGGCGAGCGATCCGGGCTCGAACGTTTCCGTGAATGCGCTCGGCCGCATGGTGCCGTCGGCCCGCCGCGACGCCGCCGCGAGGATCTCGCCGGTTGCGGGATCGAGCATCACGACGTCGCCGCCATCCGCCTCCATGTTGTCGATCGCGTCGTCCAGCGCGCGCTGCGCGATCTCCTGCAGCTCGGCATCGAGTGTGAGCACGACGTCGTTGCCGGGCACGGGGTCGGCAATCACGCGCGCGGGCGATTCGTATTCGCGCCCCTCCCGATCCTTCAGCACCACGGCGGCTCCTGGCGTGCCCGCCAACAGGCTGTCGAGGAGTCGCTCCAGACCTCCTCCACCACCTCCACCACCTCGACCATCCTCCCCCACCCTTCCTATCACCGCGCGCGCAAACTCGGATGACGGATAGAAGCGTCGCCGCACGGGCTCGAGATGAATGCCGCGCATGCCGCGCAGCGGCTGCACGTCGAGTGTGGTAAAGGGGCCGGCGAACCAGGCGTAACGGCGGTGCAAACCGCGGTCCACGTCGCGCGGCGCGAGCCGCAGCCGGCGCGCGATCGTCGCGGCATCGCGCGGCGGATCGCGCAGCTCGTTCGGCGCGACGCCGACATGATAAGTCTCCTGAGTGAGCGCCAGGCCCAGACCGTGGCGGTCGAACAGCGTGCCGCGCCGCGCCTCGAGGACGACATGCTCGGTGCGCTGTGCCTTGGCGGCGGCGGCGTACCTGGCACCTTCCAGCAGCTGCACCTGCGCCGCTCGCAACACCAACGCAAGCAGCGCGACCCCGACACCGATCTCCACGACGCGGAGCCGTACCAGGGGCTTGGCCATCAGTGCGGCCGTTCTGGAGGCTGCGGAGGTGCTGAAGCTCCCGCAGGGGCCGGGATCAGAATGATTTCCGTATCGGCGGGCAGTCGTAGTCCCAGCCGCCGGGCGCGCGGCAGCAATACGGCGCGGCTTTGCGCGGTACGCACGCGGCGCTCCAAGTCAGCGCGCCGCCCCTCCAGCGACGCCCGCGCGTCCCGCAGATCCGCCAACGCGCGTGCCGAGTTGAGGGCGGACGTCTGGCGGGCGATCACGGCCCAGAGCGTCGCCAGCAACGCGACGAGCCAGAACGCGATCCAGTGGCGGCCTCTAAACGTCACCGGCGGTCTCAAACGCGCGAAACTGCGCCGATCGAGCGCGGGGATTGGACGCGATTTCGTCGGACGAAGGGGACACGGGCTTCTTCGTGAGCACCCGCCCCAGGGCCCGCCCGCGGCAGGTGCATATCGGCTGGCGCGGCGGGCAGATGCAGTCCTTGCCCCACTCCCGAAACGCATTCTTCACGATGCGGTCTTCACCCGAGTGGTAGGTGATGACCCCTAAACGACCGCCGGGGACGAGCGCATCACGGAAGGCGGGCAGCGTCGTGACGAGCGTCTCGAGCTCGTCGTTGACAGCGATCCGGAGGGCCTGAAACAGGCGCGCGAAATCGGGCGGACCCGAGCGCGGGCCCAGGACGGCGCGGATCGCGTTGACGAAATCATCACTGATGGCGAACGGGGCGGACAGCCGGCGCCGCACGATCTCTTTCGCGAGCGCCCGCCCACGACGCTCATCGGCGTAATCGCTGAAGACGGCGGTGAGCCGTTCGACCGGCCACGTATTCAAGACATCGCGCGCGGTAATTCCGCTTCCCTCCATGCGCATGTCGAGGGGCGCGCCGGGCCGGAAGGTGAACCCGCGCTCCGGCGTGTCGATCTGATGCGAGCTCACGCCGAGGTCGAGCAGAATGCGATCAGGATGGAACTCTCGAATGGCGGCGATGGCGGCAGGGTCGGCAGAGGAGGCTTCGAGATACTCCACGCCGCCGGCGCCGAGGCGGCGGCGGGAGGCGGCGATCGCATCGGGATCGCGATCGATGCCCAACACGCTCGCGCCGGTCTCGCGGAGAATGGCGGCATGGCCGCCGCCGCCAAGTGTCGCATCGACGGCGCGGGCGCTGCCGCTGGCCCACGCGCGCACGGCCGCGGCGAGAACCGGGATGTGGTATGGAATCGACGGGGAGCCAGAGGCTGCCGTGGGCACCCTCCATAATAAGAAAACCCCCGCCATTCAGGGGCGGGGGTTCAGGTAGTCGCGAACTCTCAGGCGGGGCTGACGGGGCTCGAACCCGCGACCTCCGGTGTGACAGACCGGCACTCTAACCAGCTGAGCTACAGCCCCAAACCCCTCACGGAGCGCCGGAATATAGACCCGCGGTCAGGTCAATTCAACGGCGGCTTGCACTTGAACGCCGCCTGCACGGACGGTTTTGCCTTCTCGTACTGCGCGACGAAGTTGAGCATCTGGTCGGCGGTCGGGGGATGCACGCGCCGGCCCAGTAGCAGGGCCGCCTTCGTCCGCGCGAGGCGATCGAACACCGCGCGCGCGTCGGGGCAGCGGGCCGCGCCCTTCGCCTTCGTCATCTCCTGATACGGCCCGTTCAACGTCAGCACGGACGACAGGCCATACCAGAAGCTCGCGTTGATCCGGACCTGTTGCTTGGGTCCGAGCGTGTCCCCAGGGTTCTTCGGTGCAATAATCATGAGCAGCGAGTCGAGCCAGTTGTAGGCTGCAGGATACGCACCGGCCTGCGCGATTTTGGACGCGCCCGTCAGCATGATCACCGACGCTGCGAGGCGTTGCATAGAGTCGGGGGACGTGATCCCTGGCCGTAAGTAGGGACGCGCCGAGTCCACCTTCTGCGCGAACGCCGCGCGCAAGCGATTCAAGGCCGCGGTATCGCCTTTGAGCCGGTTCGCGGCCGCCGTATCCCACACCGCCGCGTCGATGATCTGTTTTCCGATCTGCAGACTCGTGCCGACGTCGTTGGGCTCGAGCGCCAGCGCCTTCTTGTAGTAGACGAGGGCCGAATCCGTCTTGCCCGCCAGCCCCAGCGCACCCGCACGTGCCCGTACGTAGACCGGATTGTTCGGGAAATGGCGGATCGCGGCTTCCGTGAACTTGAGCAGGGCCTGCGTATCGGAGACTTGTTGCGCCGCGCCGAGCGCTGGTTTCAAGAACGTCGTGTCGCCGCGCACCGCGGTGTCGTGGTCGAACTTCGCGACCCACACGTCGAGCGCGCAGCGGAAATTCGACGCTTCATTGCAGATCGTGAGCTTCATGTCGAGCAGCTGCGCGTCACCGGGCG
>WNFD01002476.1_pt1 | contig 22803 bp, 17 predicted proteins | sample 5400491 | NCBI WGS metagenome assembly WNFD01 (sample SAMN13153343, study PRJNA577476) | soil metagenome | isolation source: 120 cm saprolite under Douglas fir tree site 2 hole 2 replicate 2 | place: USA:California | collected 2015-04-18
TGCTCATGACCGTTCCTTGCTTCAATGCGCATATTCATGAGCATACCGCACCCAGATTCAGTTGGTAAGGTACGAAAAATTTTGCTGTTTTGGACCGTTTTTCATGCTTCGGCCTCTGATTGCACAAAACTTACGCTAGGTTTTGCAAATTCTGCAAAATCCTGATTACCTTCGGGGTCTTCTTACAACCAAATATTGACAAAAAGCCAGGCATCCTTTACTGTAGCGTAAACGAAGCATTCGTAAGCAACGGAGAAGGAGTGGTGGCTGATGGAAGAAATCCACAATCGGGAAGAAGGGTCGCCTGCCTCGTCCATTGATTTCACTATAGGTCAGCTTGTAGCCTTGCGCTCAGACCCGACCCGTGTAGGTGTGATTATTAACGTCTTGCCTGGAACTCCCGAAAATCGGTATCACGTCTTTTTAGATAACACTCCAGCGACCTATTATGCCAGTCAACTTCAACGATTTGAGCCGCCTTCTCCTTCGTCTGTTATTACCCCGCTGCCCGCGTTTCATGCCTATATGACCGCCCTCCAACTCAACCACCCCAGTATCGCTGCGCTTTACTCCCTGAATGCGGCCCGCGTTAACTTTGTCCCCTATCAATTTAGACCCGTGCTCAAATTCATTCATGCAGATCGACCTCGTCTCCTCATTGCTGATGAGGTCGGAGTAGGCAAAACCATTGAGGCCGGCCTTATTCTACGTGAACTCCAGGCGCGGAAGGACGTACATTCCGTTCTCATTATTTGCCCAAAGCCACTCGTCAGCGAACGCAAATGGCAAATCGAGATGAAGCGCTTCGACGAACACTTCATCCACCTTGATGGCCCTTTTTTGCGGCATTGTATTAAAGAAACGGATCTGGATGGAACATGGCCTGAACAGTACTCCAAAGCCATCTTACCCTTTTCTCTCTTCGATCAGGCGCTCCTCTTCGGCGATACTCTCAGAAAAAACAGAGGAGGCATGATCGGACTGCTTGAATTGAGCCCACCCCCGCATTTTGATCTCGTTATCGTAGATGAAGCACATCATCTTCGTAATACAAATACGGCTACCCATCAAGGAGTGCGCTACTTTTGTGAACAAGCAGAAGCCGTCATTTTTCTCAGTGCCACGCCTATTCAGATGGGTACGAATGATCTCTTTGTCCTCTTAAACCTCCTGCGGCCAGACCTCATTCTCGACAAAAGCAGTTTCGATCATATGGCCGAGCCCAATCCTTTCATCAATCAGGCAATAGAAGCCGCGAGGGCAAACACGCCGGATTGGCCCCGGCAAGCGCGAGAATTCCTTCAGGCATCAATACAAACTCCCTGGGGACAAGCACTGTTCCGAAATAACCCAACATTTCAACGACTATCCACAGATTTGGAAACTGAGCAGCTTACTGAACAAAAGCGGATTGCGTGCATCCAGGAGATGGAACAACTACACACCTTTTCTCACCTTCTCAATCGTACAAGAAGGCGCGATATCGGAAATTTCACAACACGCAAGCCGGAAACTGTCACTGTCCACTTTACCCCCCAGCAACAATACTTCCATGATAGGTTATTGACCATCCAACACAACATCTTGCGCCGTACCTATGGCGATATCAATGTCAAATTTCTGATGACGACCATTCGCCGGCAGGCAGCCAGTTGCCTGTATGGTCTTGTCCCCCTCCTACAGAGTATCCTCAGTCGCCATATCGACTCGATGATACTTACAGAGGCCGATGATAGCGGAGAATCTCTTTTTGAGACAGTATTTACCTCTCTCGAACCAATTGAAGAGCAAATCCGTTCAGTTTTGTCGTTGGCTGAGCATTTAGACTCGACTGACCCGAAATGGGAGGCACTGCTCACTATCATTCGAAACAAACAGCAGTTGCCTAACAACAAGTTACTCTTGTTCAGTAGTTTCCGCCATACGCTTTTCTATTTACTCGAGCGCTTGAAGCAAGAACATATTCGAGTGGCTCTCATTCACGGAGACACGCCTGATGAGGAGCGACGGACGGTACGAGAGCACTTTAGCCGTCCCAAAGAAGATGCTACGGCTCTTGATGTGTTGCTTTCTTCAGAAGTAGGATGTGAAGGTCTTGATTACCAGTTCTGCGATTGCCTGGTAAACTATGACCTCCCCTGGAATCCTATGCGTATTGAGCAGCGTATCGGTCGTCTCGACCGCTATGGGCAAACAAGTGACACCATTGCTATCTATAACTTGATTACTCCTGGCACGGTCGATGCCGAGATTTATGAGCGCTGTCTGGTCCGCATCGGCATATTCCACCAGGCTGTGGGAGGAAGCGAAGAAATCCTGGGAAGGATAACCAACGAATTGCATGAGGTTGCCACGAATCTGACCCTCACACAAGAGGAAATCCGAGCGCGGCTACAACAAATTGCAGATAACGAGGTCCGCTTCATTCGGGAACAAGCCCTACTCGAAGAGCGTCAGAAAGACTTATTCGGCATCAGATTACCAACGCAACAATTTGAAAAAGAGATTCAGCAAGTGACAAGTTTCTGGCTCTCGCCCTGGGCCTTACAAAACCTCATCCAATACTACTTAGAGCAGCATTGCGGAACCGAGCAAACCTATATTTTAGGCGAAAAGCCACAGAAACGCCTCCGGCTAAGCCAGGAGGCACGTAATATTGTCCTGAATCATTTGCAGCAGCTCCCTCGTCAGCCTTCACCCGTCTTCCGCGAATGGGAAAAATGGCTGAAAGGTTCTTCCCCGAATCTTCCAGTCACATTCGAGGCTACGTGTGCTGCGGACAAAAGGGAGGTTACATTTCTGAATGCCATCCACCCCCTGGCCCAGCAAGCAGCTCGAACCTTCAGGAAAAATGAAGTGCTCTCTACCGCTTTTTCAGTGATCGATCCTTCCTTTACCCCGGGAATTTATCACTTTGGCATCTGGCTTTGGCAAAAGATTGGCATCCGCGATGAGGTCGTCCTTCAGCCGATTTGTAATAATCAGGCAATAACAGATCGTTTTCTCGAGGTACTTGAGCACGGATTGCCCATCCAACCAGGAGAAATACAATTACCCGATCAGGCCGTCTTTGATCAACTCGACGTCAACCACCAGAGTCTATGGAGTAAAGCCCAAGCAGGGCATAAAGCAGACAATAGACAACTTGCCCAGTATCGCAAAGAGAGTCTCCAAATAAGTCATCGTGCTCACGTCTCACAATTACGCACCCAACTCTCACAGGCAACGGAAGAAAATATCAGGCGCATGCGACTCGCACAAATCAACAACGCCGAAGCGGATTTTCATCGACGTATGGATGCACTCGATAGAGCGGCTCAACGAGCTGATATCAGTACTCAGCCGGTAGCCTTCGGCCTCATTGTAGTAAAAGGGACAGAAAGATATGGATAGTTGGTTTGAAGAGCTCTCTTTTAGACGCAAAAGATTTGACGAAAGTGTACGGGAAAACAACTTTGAAGAGGGCATACGTCATTCAACCGTTGAAAAATATCCTGATCCGGTGCATTTCGTCTATGAATTGCTGCAAAATGCGGAAGATCAGGGAGCCTCGGAGGCGCAGTTTCAATTATCCAGTACTCATCTCGTCTTTTGCCATAACGGCAACCCTTTTACCAGACAAGATGTAGAAAATATTACGGGCATCGGAAACAGTAATAAGCCACAGGAAGACAACAAGATTGGCCGCTTCGGTATGGGCTTCAAATCGGTCTTTGCCATAACCAAACGACCAGAAATTTACACTGAGGTCGAGGGCAATCCGTTCGCCTTTGCTATCGAACATTTAGTAGTACCGGTTGCCATCCCAGGAAACCCAGAGAGACACCATCAATTTAAAACCCAATTTCTCTTCCCGTTTAAACCAGGACAGGAGCGTTCGCTTTATACAAAAATCAGAGAACGATTATCCTCGCTGGGCCTCGAAACCCTACTTTTCTTGCGCAACCTGATCTCAATAGAGTGGCAAGCAGGAACAGATCACGGAGTATACCTCCGTGGGGTAAAGGGCTCGCGTTACGAATTATGCGGCGAGAGTAGCGAAGGTGAGCAGGTCCGACAGAGCAGCGCCAATTATCTAGTATTTACCAGGGAGGTTAACCTGAGTGACAGCGATAGAGCGTTAGATGTCCGCATAGCTTTCAGGCTTGATGAGGAGGGGAGGATGCGATCAGAAGAACGCAGCCCCAATCTGGCTGTGTACTTTCCTACAGAGCAGCCAACCGGGTTGAATTTTCGCTTACATGGTCCTTTCTTGCTAACCGATAACAGGGCAAATATTAAACGTGATAACGATACGAATAGCCAGCTAATACAAGAGTGTGCTGTTTTGCTGGGTGAGAGCATTCTACAGATAAAAGAAAAAGGTTTGCTCACTGTTGACTTTTTATCCCTGCTCCCTCTAAGAGAGAACAATATACCAGAACTATTCCTGCCATTATATGATCAGGTGCTCCAGATGCTGGAACGGTATCCTCTCTTGCCAACCGCGGATGGAATGTTTGCTAGAGCCACGCAGGTAAAACTAGCGGGCAGTGCGGATCTCCGCAAGTTGCTAAAGAAGCAACAATTATCTACACTTTATGGATCACAATCTCCATTGCATTGGCTATCTACAGAAATTACGGTTAAAAGAACGCCAGACCTTTATCGCTACCTAACCAGAGACCTTCAGATTGAAGTAATAGATCCAGAGGCTTTCGTTGGAAAATTAGAAGTACCTTTTCTGGAGCAACAAACAGACGAATGGCTTATGAAGCTTTATATCTTTTTGAGTAAACAGCCAAGCCTCAGAGATATCATTAGAGAAAAGCCAATTCTCCGTCTTGAAGATAACAGCCACGTTTCCCCCTTCAGCGATTCTTATGATTGGAATGATACACCGAATGCTTATCTCCTTCGTGAAGGGGAAAGCAAGTTTCCGCTCGTAAAAAGGGCTTTGCTAGCGGATGATATAGTCTATGCTTTTCTCAAGGGAATTGGCCTATCTGAACCGGACATTGTTGATGAGGTACTGGGCTTTATCTTACCGCCATATGAAAAAGGTGAAGTTGCTCTTGACGATGAGGGGCGCAATTCGCAAGACCTGCATCATATTCAAGGGGCATTAAAATGTACAGGCCATCGTGCCAGACAGGAGCTTATTGATAAGCTCAACGAGACACCGTTTCTTCAAGCGATCAATGCAAAAACATCTGAACGAGCATGGAAAGCTCCCTGTGAAGTCTATCGTGAGACACAAGAACTGCTAATTTGGTTTGAAGGAAATGAACAAGCCTGGTTTATAGCAGACTCACTCCCTGAATCTTTATGTGCTGACTTGAAAATTCGGAGTCAACTCCAACCGAAAGCGGAGACGGGATACGCAGGGTATGTAACGATTCGGAACTGGCATGGCGATCATCAACGGGGTCTTCATCGTTTCGATCCTGATGCGAGTTTAGATGGACTTCCACATGCTCTCGATTTTATAACCCCTGATAAAGCACGAATGCTCTGGAATATCTTGCTTGAACACCGCCATCTCATTAAAGGATTTGTGGAGACATCAACCCACAAAGATTTTAGCAACCTGCGCAGGAAAGAGAAGCTTTCTTCGATAGGACACCTTTGTAGCCAGAAAGCGTGGCTCCCTGACAAAGATGGATACTTTTGTGTTCCCCAAGAACTGTTCCTAACGGATCTACCAGAAGGTTTTGAGAAGGATACCCAGGAGGCACAGGAACTTGCTATAAAATTAGGCATGAGAAAAGCTGAGGAGTTACAACTGGCCGATAAACTGGGTATACCACATGAGGATATCTCGCTTATTCTACACAATCTTGAAGCTTTTCGTGCTTGGTGCGAACAGCAACAAACAAAGGCAGCCGTACCTTCGAGCATTGCCAACGATCCGGCCCGAAGACGAGCAAAGGCAGCAGAAGCGGCTCACGCTGCAGATGTGAAGACCTATAAACCAGTGACTATAAACAGGCGCATTTCAGCAGGATATAGTGAGCCAAGAATCTACCTCCGCAGCCATAATACCAATGAAGAGGGTCAACTGATCTGCCAATTATGTGACCAACCGATGCCGTTCAGGCTTCCCAATGGGGAAGAATACTTCGAAGCCTACCAGTACATCGATCTGCTTGAGAAAGAGTATGATGCTAACCATCTGGCGCTTTGTCCAAACTGTGCAGCAGAATTCCAGCATGCCTGCCGAACAGATGAGAACAAGAGAGCGGAGCTTATTCTTGGCATGAACATGATGACAGAGGAGAAAAATCTTGTCATAGACCTTGATATGCCAGTTCATCAGCGCTTACGCTTCACGCAGAGCCATCTCATAGACCTACAAATAGCTATCAAGGATTGGCTGGAAACAGATTCGAGTATGGGATCACGTCTCCGCGATGGTGACATTGGGCTGCGTTAGGGAAGAAAGACTCGCGGGTTTTCGACTACCTTGTCCGTCCTCTATCCGCCTCTCGGTTCTCCCATCACTTTTGACTTTTCTGTAAGGCTGGGCGTGCCTGACTCTAATGGAACTCCAGAACTTGAGCCATTCGGGGCAAGCTCGTACATGAAGGTAAGATGGAGGTAGATTACTACTATTCCTGAAGTTTTTCTGCAAAACCATGCTTCCCCATCAAAACAGCAAATTACCTAAAAGCCCAAAATCGTAGGTAGCCGTCTCTTTCCTCAACCTCAGACGGCTACAACTTTCTGCAAAACTATCGTCCAATCTGCAAAACCATCGGTTAAATGACACGCGAGAAGGCCACTGTTGCCTCTGGTGATCAGCCTATACAGGTAGTTTGAGCACCATTGTTCTATGCTCTACACATGTGCAGTCAAACCTACACACATGTACCGGCAAGGGGCGATGCAAGCATCCCCACCCCTACGCGGTTTTTACCGGCAAGGGGCGATGCAAGCATCCCCACCCCACTCCACACCGCCCCCGCCCCTACGCGGGTTTTTAGAGAACGATTCTTAGACTTCCTTTCTCTTGGTACCATGCGTGAATAAATGCGTTGACTTCTTCCTGGTTGAGCGAGCCATTTTCAGCTCGCTCCTTGAGGTCCCTGGTCAGGTTGCAGACTTCGTCATTGCTGAGATGCAGTCCCAGGGCCTCAGCGCGGTGCTCAACGGCATGACGCCCTGTGAAACGTGATCCAACATCAAGGTGGCGCATCAGTCCAAAATCCGTTGGAGCGAGCACCTCATATGAGCGCGGGTTCCGCAGTACCGCGTTTGTATGCACCCCAGCTCTGTGCGTAAATGCCCCCGGGGCGGTAATCGGCATATTAAAAGGAATTTGAAGGTCGAGGCACTCTGCCACATAGTGATCGAGTGGGGCCAGTTGTGTAAGGTCGTAACCTGCCAGTAGTTCGGGGTAATGGATGTAGAGTTGCGCGATTAGCCCGCTGAGCGAGGCGATACCATTGCGCTCCCCGATACCTAACACGGTGACATCGGGGCAGTCCGCCCCGGCCTCCAACGCGGCAACGGTATTGGCGAGGGCACATCCAAGATCATTGTGACCATGAAACTCGATACCCACCTGCGGATAGCGTTCAGCGCAGAGACGCACGAGTCGTTCAACCTGGCGAGGTGTGGCAATACCAACCGTATCTGGCAGACCGATGCGCTGAGCGCCTGCCTCGACGACGGCATCAAAGATGGTCAGCAGATTTACCAGGTCGCTGCGAAATGCATCCTCCGCGGAGAAACGCACGTAGCGCCCGGCAGCACGGATGCGCCGGATCAGTGGTACGGCTTCAGCGAGTATCTGATCGATGCGGCGACCGTGACTAAATGTGCGTAGTTCTGTGGATGTCCCGTAGAAGAGATTCAGCCCGAAAACGGGAGTATCCAGCGCGGCCTGTATATCAGCTTCAACACAACGCACATGTGCCACGATATGCGCGCGCAGGCCAAGCTCACACAATGCGTGCGCCGTGCGCCTTGTCTCTGCCGAGATGCCAGGCGAGGGGATCTCTATAAACGTTACGCCTATAGCATCAAGCTGATGAGCTATCGCCAGTCGTTGTTCCAGGTTAAAGAATGCCCCGGCGAACTGTTCGCCCTCGCGCAGTGTTGAGTCAAGAATAGCAGGTGATCTCATGGTGTCGTCCCTTCTTGTAGTGCAAGTTCTCTCAGCACCAGTTCAAGTACATTGATGGCGTGGATATACTCCGCGATGTGTATGTGCTCCTGGGGTGTATGATCGAGGCGCGAATCGCCAGGCCCATAGGCGACAATGTTCGGTCCCCAGGCTGGCCCTACGACGTTCATATCCGAGGTGCCCGTTTTTCGTTTGAAGGATGGTTGCCCGCCGGTCGCGCGAATGGCGGCGATAAAGGCCCTGGCAAGGGGCGTCGTTCGTGTCCCCTGGAACGCCGCCTCTTCGCCTGAAAAACTGAGGTGCGCTCCATCTTCATCGGCCCAGTGCTCCAACTGTGTGCGCAAATCTGTTGTGCCGTAGCCGGGTGGTAAACGGTAGCCGGTGCAGAGCTGCGCCCGTTCCTCTAACCCATCCTGGGAGTTGTTGATACTGCGCAATGATGGCGTGAGCGCAGCGAATGTGGAGTTTGCCGCGTATTGCCGGTTCCAGTTAGCGGCATGGTCGCGTATGCGATTCCAGAAAGCTACGGCCACTTCTCCTGCGCTTTGCTGCGGGCCAGCGCTATGACTCATGGGGCGCTTTAAGCAGTACTCCACCAGCAATCTTCCCTTGTAGCCAATCGTCACCGCCTGGCTTCCGCTGGGCTCTCCGATGATGCAAGCAGGCGGTTGATAGCGCTCCACGATGGCATGCGCACCACGCGAGGTCGCAGCCTCCTCTTCAACGGCTCCGATCACGACGATTGGATGCGCGAAAAAGCCTGAAGGCTCGAGAGATGCAAGCCTGGCAGCAGCGCAAAGGAAGGCCGCCAGTGGCCCTTTCGCGTCTACTGCGCCCCGGCCATACAGCGCGCCATCTTGAAGTCTCACTGGAATGACGCCGCCCACGGTATCCATGTGACCAAGTAAGATGATAGGCCGCATGCTCACACCACATTTAGCAGGATGAGTGCTGGCTACGAGGTTGCCGGTATCGTCTATAGAGGCGTACAGGCCCATCTGCTGCGCCTGCTCAACCAGGTAATGAGCAAGTGCGCTTTCCTGGCGCGAGTAGCTTGGGATGGTCAACATATTGCGGAGGAGAGTCACCTCGGGCGCTGCATCCGTGCGAGGGACATCCCCTTCCCGTAGGGGCGAGGGTGGTGTTGACAAGGGTAGGTTTTTGGGGCGTACGAGGAGGGACGGGGCCTCACCCCAGCCCTCTCCATCTCCGATGGAGAGGGAGTCAGAGGGGTGAGGTGCGATGGAGAGGGAGCCGGAGGGTGCAAGGAACGGAGCGTCCCCACCACTCACCCACACCGCTCCCGCCGCTCCTTTCTGAAAAAAACCTACCCTTGTGAACGAGGGAGGTGAAGGGTGGTTGGGAGGGCCTTTATGGTCGCCCGCCGCCCCCCTGAAGGATGGAGATTCCAGTAGCTCTTCCAATACATCCAGCACGTGTTCCAGTTGCTCGTCTGTAATCACCAGCGGAGGTAGCAGCCGGATGACGTTTGGCCCGGCCTGGAGGGCAAGGACGCCTCGTTCGAGCAGCGCTTCGAGGTAGGGCTGTACACGCCGGCTGAGTTCGATGCCGAGTAATAGTCCTCTCCCACGGACTTCGCGGATAAGTGGAGTGTGCCATGCTCTGAGCCGTTCCAGGGCACGGGCGCCAAGAGTCGCGGCACGCTCCGCCAGAGCTTCTTGTTCAAGAATGTCGAGTGTAGCCAGTGCCGAGGCACAGGCTAATGGATTACCGCCAAAGCTGCTGCCGTGGATACCTCTGGTGATGCGGCCGCTCTCTATCACACGCGGCCCCAGGCAGACTGCCCCCATCGGGATGCCACCGGCCAGGGATTTTGCCACGCAGAGGATATCCGGCCGCAGATCATAGTGGTTGCATGCAAAAAGGCTTCCTGTACGGCCAAAGCCGGTCTGCACCTCGTCAACGATAAGCAAGGCCCCGCGTTCACTACACAGCCTCGCCAGGCCCTGCACGTACTCCTCAGAAGCGACATGCACACCTCCTTCTCCCTGCACTAGTTCGATAATCACTGCCGCGGTCTGCTCGTTGATCGCTGCTTCTGCTGCCGTGAGGTCGTTGTAACGAAGATGGGTAACACCAGGGATGAGCGGGGCGAAAGGTTCGCGATAATGCGGCTCCCACGTGGTCGAAAGCGCGCCCATCGTGCGGCCATGAAAGCTGCGCAGCGCGGCGACAATCCCGGGGCGGCCGGTGGCGAGACGCGCAAATTTGAGAGCGCCTTCAACAGCTTCGGTACCGCTGTTGCAGAGGAAGATGTGCGAGAGCCCCTCCGGCGTGAGGCCTGCAAGACGTTCCAGGAGGCGAGCACGCACGTCGTTGTAGACAATTTCTGGACAGGTGATGAGGCGCTGTGCTTGTGCCGCGATGACAGCGGCAATTTCTGGCCGTCCATGCCCAATATTCGCTATGCCATAGCCCGCCGTGCAGTCTATATACTCGCGCCCCTCGGCATCCCATAATGAAGCGCCGCTACCGCGTACGATTACGACAGGACGCTTACTGTACACACCGCTGCCGTACATATTTTCCAGGTCAATAGTTGCAATCATTTGAGGTTCCTTTCTGCTCCTACAATAGTTGTTCCTGCTCCTTCGAGCACACTGAGCAGCGAGGTACTGCCAATGTAGACCCGTGGTACCCCGCCCTGGAGGGCTTCCCTGGCCCCAAGCAGTTTCTTGCGCATACGCCCCTGGGCGTATTCCAGGTAATCGGCAAGCTGATCGGCAGGGATGGCGTGGATGAGTGTTGCATGGTCCTCCGGGTTGGAAAGCAATCCGGGAACGTTCGTCATGATGACCAGCGCATCCGCGTCGAGCGCTGCGGCAACTGCAGCGGCAGCGCGGTCTCCATCGACATTGAGGCGCTCTCCTTCCTGGCTTAATGCCAGGGGCGCTATTACCGGCGTATAACCGGCATCGAGCAGTTGCCTGAGCAGGGCGTCATTGACATGCTCGATTTGCCCGGTGTAGTCGTCGCGCAGTATCTGAACACGACCCTCGGGAGTTACCGAACGTACAATAGACTTGCGCCTTGCCAGCAGGAGCCGCCCGTCAACTCCTGCCAGGCCGAGGGCATTGACTCCACGCTGCTGCAGGAGCGCTACTAGCTCGGTATTGATCTGACCGGCAGTGGCCATTGCGTAGATGCGCAAGGTCTCGCTATCGGTATAGCGACTGGTCATGCCACCCGGCGAGGTTACCATGCGTACCGGGTAACCCAAGCGCTGGGAGAGCTTGTTCGTGAGATCAGAACCGCCGTGAAGCAGGACAACACGTTGTCCCGCCTTGATAGAGAGAGTTAGCTCATCCAGGATATTCGCGGTGGCGACAGAAGCGCTGCCGCCAATCTTGACAACAAGCAGCATAGCAAAGCTCCGTTCTTCCTTGCCCTATACCGGGTGCAGACCTGGAAAGGTCAATCCCAGCGCTTCGTCCCACCCGTACATGCAGTTGAGCGCCTGTACTGCATTGCCGGCAGCGCCTTTCACCAGGTTATCCAGGGCAGCGATGACCACTACGCGCTGCTGGTGCGGATCGAGTTCAAAACCAATATCGCAATAGTTGCTCCCTACCAGAATCTTCGGTTCGGGATAGCGGTAGACGCCGTGTCGTTCTTTGACCAGGCGAATGAAAGGTTCATCCTGGTAGACCTCGCGAAAGAGCCGCCACAAAGTGCGCTCGTCTACATCCTCGTTCAGGAAGACATGGGCCGTAATAAGCACCCCGCGCACTAATTCAACTGCGGTGGCAGAGAAGGCGATGCGCTGGTGAAGCTCCCCGCCGGCGACCCGGCCAAGCTCCTGTATGAGTTCAGCGGTATGACGGTGCCCGGTAGGTTGAAATGAGCGTACAGCGCCGCTTCTGTCAGGGTGATGACTGCCAGCGCCTGGCGTAGCTCCCGAGGCTGACGAACCAACTTTGGCTTCCACCACCAGCGGGACCGCGTTATTCACGAGCCCTGCCTGGTAGAGTGGAACCAGCCCGAGGATGGCGGCGGTAGCCATACACCCGGTGCCACTCACGAGCGTTGCCCCCGGTAGTTCCACGCGATGCAGTTCAGGCAGCCCATAGATGGCTTCCTCCAGGAGATGCGGTGCGCGATGAGGCTCGCCATACCATTGCGTATAGAGTTCAGCAGAGCTCAACCTGAAATCTGCCGAAAGATCGATGATCCGGGGTGCGATTGCTCGATAGCGTTCAATCTCCCTGCTGGACATGCCATGTGGCAGGCAGAGAAACAAAAGATCACACGATGTCAAGTCATCGGGATGGCAGAAGCGCAAAGAACTCAGTTTGCGCAAATTTGGATGCGTGCTATGCAAGTAGTGCCCGGCATGACTGCTGGACGCGACCTGTGTCAACTCGACCTGGGGATGAAAGAGCAGGAGACGTGCCAGTTCTCCCCCGGTGTAGCCAGACCCACCGGCAATGGCAACGCGCAGTCGATTCATTGCATAACCCCCTGTTGTATGCCGCTGAGTACATAATCAAGCAGCGCGTTGGGAATATCGACGCCTGTTGGAGCAATACTGTTGCGAAACTCCATTGTGGCATTGATTTCATTGACCAGCAGGCCTCGCTGTGGGTCTTCCAGCACGTCAATTGCCAGGATGCCACCTCCGACCGCCTGCGCAGCGCGCACACACAGGCTATTCAGCTCTGGAGTGACGGGACAGTTGCTGGCAACCGCGCCGCGAGCCGTGTTTGTGACCCAGTGTTCGCTGGTGCGATAGATGGCACAGATGGTACGCTCTCCAACTACAAACGCGCGGATGTCGCGCTGTGGCTTTGCGATATACTCCTGCACATAGTGGACATGGTGCTGGTAGGAGCCAAGCATCTCCTGGTGTTCGAGTACCGCCTCTGCCGCGTCGCGGTCGTTAATACGCGCTAGCAAGCGGCCCCATGAGCCAGTTATGGGCTTGAGTACAACAGGATAGCCCAGCATCTCAATACCTTCGATGGTCACCTGGGGATCAAAGGCGAGCAGCGTGCGTGGTGTCGGGATACCGGCGCGGAGCAGCGCGAGCGTCGTGAGGAGCTTGTCGTTGCAGGTCGCAGTCACCGCTGCCGGGTTATAAACGGGTATACCCCAGTGCTCCAGTACATACAGCGCCGCCCGTCCACGCGATTGACTCACACTGCGGCAGAGAACGGCATCATATGCACGCCATCGCTCACCCGGACGTGCCAGGTCGAACAGCAATTCCCCGTCATCGATGATATCGAAGGCAATTGCACGCTGCTCCAATGCATTGACGAGCAGTTTCTCTTCTACGCGTATTCTGGATGTGAGAATAGCCAGGCGCATCGTCTTACTCCCCCCAATCTTCTTCGACCTCGGGTGCAAGAGCCACTGCGGGTGGTTCCAGGCCCAGCACCTCTAGTTCCGCACTACAATCAGGACAGTAGATGATTTCTCCCATCATCAGTCCTTGCACAGTAATTTCGGCTTCACATTCTGGACAGTGTGCCATTTGTCGTGTTCCTCCTTTGAATGAAATCAACTAGATCATGCGAGAAAACAAAAACGCTCTTCGTCCCCAGTTAAGGGAAGGACGAAGAGCGTTGTATTCGGCTCTCGTGGTACCACCTTCGTTCGTCGATGCCTCGCGGCACCGACCTTGTCGAGTACGACTATACTCCAGCCTGATTACGGAGGCTTCCGGCAGAGGTCTACTTTCGCACGAAGCGATTTCTTCTCGCAGCTCCGGGGTTTTTTTCGCGGTTTGTTGACATACGAGCTTTCCACCAAGCGCTCGCTCTCTGGATGCAACCGGGAACCGCTACTCGTCCCTTCATAGCTATTGCTTTATGTAGTTATCGGTTTCGTTCTGGCTTTGAGATAAAGGACAAATAAAAACGCCCTTCATCCCTGCTCATTAAAGGACGAAGAGCGATGTATTCAGCTCTCGTGGTACCACCTTTGTTCGTCGATGCCTCGCGGCACCGACCTTGTCGAGTACGACTATACTCCAGCCTGATTACGGAGGCTTCCGGCAGAGGTCTACTTTCGCACGAAGCGATTTCTTCTCGCAGCTCCGGGTTTTTTTCGCAATGTACTGACATATGGGCTTTCCACCAGCCGCCCATTCTCTGGATGCAAGTAACAACTGCTACTCGCCCCTTCAAAGCTTTTGCTCTATTCGGTTGTTAATGAATCTATAACACGTACATGGGCGATTTGTCAAGGATTGGTCCAAATTTCTCAGGGTTGTTACAAGCTTCTTTGCTTATAGCGTTCCGTTCAGATCCAACGGCGGACGCTCGCCTTGTAGCGTAAGTACTGCTCACCGAATTTGCGCTCCAGGTAACGTTCCTCGCGATCGATGACGCCTTTTCGCATCACAAGCAGCACCAGGGGGAGCAGCAGCATCGTCCACAGCGCATTCACGATGATGCTGATACCTGTATAAAGCAGTGTGAGAGATAAATAGAGCGGGTTACGTGTAAATTTGAATGGCCCTTCGACTACCAGGGCAGTAGTTGGCTGAGTGGGGTTAACGTTGGTGTGAGCGCGTACCATCTTTCGAAACGTACTTGCAATAACTGCCACTGCAAGTCCAACCAGTGAACCGCCCAGGACTACTCTTACCACGCGAGGCATGAAACGAAGCGGGCGGACGGGAAATCGAGCATGTAATAGTAGTCCTACCGCTAAGGGAACGGCATAGATCAATGGTGGCGGAGCTATAACTCCAGGGTTGTCCCGCGTTTCTTCTTCCATGATGGCTTCTCCATTATTGTGGCTTTCTTTTCTATTGTAGCAGATGCTGGCGAGGATGGCTTTTAACTTTGTAAGTTTGCTTCTTCTCCCATCAGATGACATAATTTCCCCAGTACAAAAAGATCAATCATTAGGCAAGGTTCAATGTGAAGAAAAGTACTTGACCGTTTGAACAGTCATCCCGTGTCACCCTGAGCCCATTCGCTTCGCTCAGGGTAAACTCCGCGAGGGGTCTGTCGCGATCGGCAGCGAGATCCTTCGCTGCGCTCAGGATGACAGGGCTGGACCTTGCTGTTGGTGAGGAACTATCAAGTTCATTTGAATCATGCCTTACGTTTCATATAGCCATATCTATGGAAAGGACGATAGTTATGCCCATCATTCGCACGCCGGATGAGCGTTTCCAGAACCTGCCAGGTTTTCCATTTCAACCACATTATGTTGAGGTCAACGGCTTGCGTATCCACTATCTTGATGAGGGTCAGGGCGAAATCATCCTCTGTTTACACGGAGAGCCTTCCTGGTCATATCTCTATCGCAAAATGATACCTATTCTATCGCACAACCACCGCGTGCTGGCTATGGATTTTGCCGGATTTGGTCGTTCGGATAAATACACTGAACGCGAAGAGTATTCCTTTATGATGCACCATGATACCGTCATCGGTTTTATCAATGCATTGGGACTTGAGCAAATAACGCTCGTCGTGCAGGACTGGGGAGGCTTGATCGGGCTGACGGTAGCGAGCGAGGTGCCAGGACGCTTTGCACGTCTTGTCATTATGAATACAGGCTTGCCGACGGGCGACGAGCCAATAGGCAAGGCCTTTATGCGCTGGCGAGAATTCGCGAGCAGCTCGACTGATCTGCCGATTGGAGCAGTGATACAGAATGGTGTAGCGCAGGGTAATACAATCCCTCCAGATGTTCTCGCCGCTTATGAAAGCCCTTTCCCCGGCGTGGCCTATAAGGCTGGCGCGATGGTTTTTCCGCTGCTTGTACCCATACATCCCACCGATCCAGGGGCAGCCGAAATGAGAAAAGCGCGAGCGGCGCTCTCGCGGTGGGAAAAACCTGCCCTGGTCATGTTCTCCGATAAAGACCCGATCACCCGGGGAGGAGATGCCTTCTTCCGTGAGCTTATTCCCGGCGCTAAGAACCAGCCCGAGATTGTGATACATGATGCCGGTCACTTCCTCCAGGAGGACAAAGGTGAGGAGATAGCCCGGCACATTGCGGATTTCATCGCGCGCACGCCTCAAGATTGATTGCTTACACGCTGCAGCGGCCGCTCCTGCTCGCTTAGCGCAAGCAGATCATGTACCTCCTCATCGCTCGTTTGGGAGAAGTCCTCGTACCAGTAACCAACCCCAAAGAACGGCTCCGGTGTGCTGGCACATACAATTTCGTCTACCTCAGCCTTAAACTCATCGCGAACCACGGCAGCTGCTACAGGAACTGCAACAATCATATGCGCGGGATGCTGCTTGCGCAGCGCCGCAACTGCCGCGCGCATCGTCGAGCCGGTTGCCAGGCCATCGTCTACGAGAATGATAGTCCGGTCGCGTACGTCTGGAGGAGGGAGGTCATCGCGGTACAGCTGCTTTCGTCGTTCCAGCTCTTTTTGTTCCCTCTCAGCCACCTCCTCGATGACACTGTCCGGGATAGCCAGCATGTGCACAACATGCTCATTTACGACGTACATACCACCCGTAGCGATAGCGCCCATAGCCAGTTCCTCGTGACCAGGCACACCGAGTTTGCGTACGACGAAGACATCCAGAGGAGCCTGCAGCGCCTTTGCCACTTCAAAAGCGACCGGCACCCCCCCGCGTGGGAGCGCAAGAACAACTACATCCTTGCGATCAGCGTATGCTGTAAGCTTTGTAGCCAGTATACGCCCTGCTTCAAGTCGATCTCGATAGAGTATCATCCTCATTTTCCTCTCAAATCGACTCGTATCATTCTCCTGGTACTGTGATCGTGGTCAAGATGCAAGGTAGCGTTTGAACCATCGGCTCGCCAGCTGCGCAACCTTCTCCAGCGCGCCAGGCTCCTCGAAGAGATGTGTCGCGCCAGGAATAATCTCGAATTGCTTTTCGCCTCTCAGCAAGGAGAAGGCCATGCGGTTCAATTCGATTACCTGTGTATCTTTCGCGCCAACTATAAGCAGCGTCGGCGCCTCAACCCGCGTAAGATATGAACTTGCCAGGTCAGGACGCCCACCGCGCGAGACCACGGCACCAACGGCAAGGGGGCGTTCAGCAGCCGCGACCAGGGCTGCAGCGGCACCGGTGCTGGCGCCAAAGTAACCAACCTTGAGGTCCCTAGTAACCGGGTTCACACTGAGCCAGTTTGTAGCTCCCACAACACGCTGGCTGAGCAGATCGATATCAAAGCGTAATTGACCCGTCAACCTGTCCCGTTCCTCCTCCTGTGGAGTGAGCAGGTCGATCAACAGGGTCGCTAATCCTGCCTCGCATAATACCTGGGCGACGAATTGATTGCGTGGACTATGGCGGCTGCTGCCGCTGCCGTGCGCGAATAGCACGATCCCACGCGCATTCTCAGGCAGGCCCACGGTGCCTTCAAGCATGATATTTTCTCCGACCGGCACTTGATATACTTGATTGTTCCAATCCGGTGTTCTGTCCATAGGTGCTGGCTCTAGGGGCGCAATGAATTGTGCCCTGATAGATGCTCATACTACGCACATCCCTGACGCCCTCGCGGTTGTCCGGTACTACTTGATATAATATTGTTTACATGGTATAGCATACTTCATGGAACATCGATAGACAAGTCAGCGGTTGCAGGTATCTTTTCGACCTGCCAGGACGTAATCTATGTAGACAAACAATGCAGATGTAGATGCCCGGTACGTTGTACCCAGATTGGGAGACGATCATGACGGAACCCTTGACCACTCCAATAGTCCCGGAACTGGTTAAACAGAAGTTGGAGGCTTTCGAACGACTTCAGGACGAGTTTGAGGCTAGTTTACATTTTGTACAGAATATGCATGGGCAGTACCATTTCACCTCTTTCCCGGTTGCCGATTCGGTACGCTATCTACATGCACTCTGGGTATGTGAATGCAAAGATCGCTTGCTCAGTATTTTCAAGAACATCACCCGCTATGAAGGTAGTTACTGCCTGGAGCTTTTACGACGCTGGCAAGATGGAGATACCGCCAGCGTAGTAGATTTCCTTAATCGCAAACTGGACATGCTACCATTTGTCGATATCACGCGACAGATCCACGAAGCCAGGTATCAACTCCGGAATGAAGGGGTAGCGCGGCGCCTGGAGCATGGAAGGCGCGTCCTGCTCAATCGCGGTAAGAATCTGATGCAGGCTCTGGATGCAATTTTTTCGTTGCCAGAGGATAAACTGGCAGCGGAGGTGCAAGCAGCGTGTGCCCACTATGGACATAGCACCGATCAGATCGAGAAACAACTGGCCGAGAGGGAGACCCCTCTCTATACCTATGTGCCTCACCAGCTCTTAGCCCGGCGCAATATGGCCGTGATGAATAAACTGGGCGTGAATGTCTTGATCAAGCCAGCAGACCAGCCCGGGGAGCGTTCGCAGCGCGTCCGCAAGCCGATTGAACCACCAGGCCCCTTTGCTGAACACGTGCTGGATGGATATGTGCCCTTACTACTGCCGAATCACAACAACGTTTTAAGACTGCGTTTCGTAGATCTGCATCATCGCCGGGATGTCTCTTTGGGAGAAGACGCCTGCCAAACCCGCACCGGCCCAGTTCCCAGTCTCCTGGCTCAACTCAATAGCACCGTTTTGTGCCTGATGGATCGGGCCGGCGTTTGCAATGTCGCTCGGCAGATGCGCTCCTTTGATGCCCATTACGAGCAGGCTCTTGCTCTTTTGCTCACTGGCTGGTGTTCGGTTTATTAGAAGTGGAAAGCCCCGCACATAGACTCAAGCCTGGAGAAGTTTCTCTACAGCCGAAATCGCCTTTACGCGGCGCTCGTCCCATGTCCCACTCAGTAAGAGATACGGGAGATTGCGCTGCTCTAGAACTTGAATGCAGAGATCCAGAAACTCCTGTCTTTGCCTTTGCTCGGAGAAAAAGCGCTGGTTGTCATCTATCCAGGGAACCTCATAGATCCATGCCGGACAAGTGCCGAAGAGAACATTGCTCCAGATGGCAGTCGTGAGCAAACTGGTATCGCTGAAAAGCACGCGGTTGGCCTGGCGGGCCAGCGCCTGCTCGGACGCGCGGTGTCCTCGCGCAATTTTCTCGATATCCTCATAGTCGCACCTGCCATCTTTGAAATCGAGCAGGCCACGGGCATATTCCTCCACAAAAACGGTCGAAAAATGCCGCGCCAGGTCAATCGTCAGCGTCGACTTGCCGGTTGATTCAGGGCCGTGGATGCAGACTCTTTTCACAAAGTGCGGCCGGACAACCGGAGGGATGTACTGCCAGTAGTGCATGGGATCGGAACGAATGAGCGTGGCCGAGATAGGCACGAGCGTTCTGGGATGATTGACTGGGATATATTGTATGCCCAGGAGTTCGGCTAACTTCCAGCCATAATCCTCCGAGGCGAAAATACAATCGGGAATATAGGGAAGGGAAGCGCGCAAGGTCGCTTCCCATATCTGCCAGAACTGTGGGTGTGTCTCTTCCGGATTTTCATCGTTCACATGGATCACCCGCGCATTGGGAGCCATCTCGCGTATCCAGGAAAGGCGTAGCTCCCCTGCAATTGCATCTGTGGGCCGCGTGCCAACAATCAGGAGCAGCTCATCGACATAGTTTTGCGCGAAATCAATCAGATATTGATGTCCAAGATGCGGAGGAAGAAATCTCCCCAGAACCAGACCTGTTTTCATGCGAATTTTCTCCTTGACTGTTGCCATGCTTTCACACCAAAGAGACACATCACCAGGAAAAGAACGTAGACCGCGCCTGTAAGATATAGACGTTCGTAGGCATACAATGGAATATAGATAAGATCCGCGATCATCCAGACGTACCAGTTCTCTACAAACTTCTTATTCAGCATATATTGCGCCACGATGCTCAAGACCGTCGTGAGCGCATCCCAGAAAGGGGCCGAATCCTGAATATGTTGCAGGTAGATAGTCATACCGCAGGTGGCCAGAATGGTAATGAGTGCCAGAATCAGCAGCTCTCGCCCAGAGCTGCTTGAAACTTTTAATGCGGTTTTATTTTGCCCCCCACGCAGCCAGAGATACCATCCTTGAAAGCCCAGGAGAATATAGAGCACTTGCAGGCCCATATCGGCAAATAGACTTGCCTGCCAGAAGAGCACGCAAAAGAAAATATCATTGGCGATGCCAATTGGGAAGTTCCAGATATTTTCTACTACAGTCAGCCAGACCGTCAACGCGCCAGTGATAAACCCCAGATCCTCCGTAATTGAGAAAGGGATGACCTGCAACCACGAGCCTGTAAGCAGTGCTACAGAGCCAATGGTAAAGAGGATGAGAAGGATTCTGTTTGTTTTTTTATGCATACATCACAGCAGAGAGAAAAATCTGGAGAAGCACTTTTCCAATAAGAGGTTGATTCTGCTACCATAAATGGAAATCCTTCCATCTTGTAGTAAGTCAGCAACTAATCCATGCAGCAATACATTAGCTGAGATAATATAACACATCTCTCTCTTGGTTTCTATGCTTCATCTAGATGGAGACCGATTCTAATATTGATGTGTATAAATTTCTATGCTAAACTACTGCATACGCGGAACCAGAACAATTTGCCGATGCTGTCCAGCTAGGTGAGAAAGAGGATGTCGATATGCTCCTACCTCCCACTCCTCCCCCTGATTCTTTTCAGCGTGTTGCTGATACGCTCGCTGCCATCACAGCGCTCGTAGGAAGCCTTAGCACTATCTATACACTGCTTGTGGACCTCAGTCGAAACAGGAACAGGCCCAAAGAACACTCACCCTTGAAGTTTTTTCGGGTACAGCATCAGCCTGTAGAGCTGCAAGATTGGCAGAGGCGCAAGACAATCTACCTCACAATTGCCATTGGTCTTCTTGTCGCTTTAGCAGCATATAGCCTTGTGCTTTTTCTACGCTTTCCTCCTGAAGCAGGAGACTTTGGGAGGGTTGGGTTCTACCTGGTTTTTGTCATTGTTGTCCTCTTCAACATCCTGTTATTTTTCTACTTGTATGCAAAATTGGGGAAGACACCGGAGGATGCACGCACCTTCTTTTTTCAGTATGCGACTGTTGAAGTAGAGGGTGCATTTGAGACGATTTTTGCTGAATGTCTGAGAGCAGTAAAAAATATCAATGCCTCTGCGCTTGAGTTCGACTTCTCGCGGCGCTATCTCGAGGCAAGCGTGGGCGCGAGCCTGAAGTCGTTTGGGGGAGTACTCTGCGTCCAGATTAAACAGGATAACGATACATGCTATATAGTAAGAGTAAACGTGGAACGACGTTTCTCACTCTCTGCTCTTACAAACAGTTCCTGGACGATGGCATATTTTATTGAGCAATTCCTGGGGAGGTAGAAGACAGAGTCGCGAAGTGAAGTATGAGCTAAAACCGATGCCTGCAAGCCCCGTGGCCTGCAGGCATCAGAATACAATTCGTTTCGTTACGACGAAGCCCCGACCGGGGGCGTCGATGCCGGTCCCGGAGGTGGATTGGCCGGCAGTAGCAAAGCAGGTCGTGGCGGCTGTGAAAAATCAAAGTCCGCCAGCAGGTTGCCCAGTATCGGCTCGTTCTCCCGCACATCGGGCCGTGGATCAGGCCGGCCATCGGTCTTAGGATCGATACGCTGCCCACCGAGGAAATCGTCCTCGATAAACTTCACATAGGCATCAAAGCTCAATGTCTGGCGGTCGATATATCCCTTTCTGGCGTAGGGGCTGATCACGAGGCCGGGCACGCGCAGGCCATAGCCATTCTGGTCAACTTGAGGTGGCGCAACATGATCGTAGAAACCGCCCCAATCATCCCAGGCGAGGAAGATGGCCGTGCTACTCCAATCGGGACTCTGCATAAGAGCATTGATCAGGCCTGTTACATATGCCTGCCCAACGCTGACCAGGGCCGGTGGATGTTCGCTGTCCTTCCCATTCGGCACAACCCAGGAAACTGCGGGCAGGGTACCGTTTTTCGCGGCGGTATAAAATTGCGCGAGCGGCTGGATATTGCTAAGCTCGCCGTCTTGCCTGACCGTATCGAAGTAGGGCAGCGGATTCCAGATCTCAGGTGTTCCCGCGTGTTGCGGCTTGGCCTGGCAGAACATCGCGTCGTCTTCGCAGTCCGGTTGTGTCCCATCCGCCACATAATATCTCCAGCTCACATTTGCCTTATGCAGGAGGTAGGTCAGATCGGTCCATGCATAGTCGGGCCTCTTCACCAGGCCTGTACTTTTGCCCTGCCCCAATGATTGAGGGTTTTGCAGTGCATTCTGGCAACTCATCGCGTTGCTTGGCTGGGTGCACTTGGCCGACCACTCCGACACCATGAACAGGTGCTCGGGCAAACTCCACGAGGCGTTAGGCTCAAACATGTGATCCTGCAGCACGAATTGTTCAGCGTAGGTCCAGTAATTGGGGATTTCGCGTGCATCGTGGTAGCCCATCACATCGGGCTGCTGCTGGTTCAAACTACAGGCGGGATCAAAATTGTTCTTGCATGCTTTTGTGCTACCTTTAAGCTCCTGCTGGATAAAGCCGTCCATCTTTCCCCCATTGATGTCGGCGGTTGCATTACTCGCACCGTGTGGGCCACCGGAATTCTTATCGTTTGGATCATGAAAGGGTTTCACACACTGGTTCGTCGCAGGATCGGGCACGCACACATTCGCTGGGATGCCGTCCGCACCCGGAAATGTGCCAAAGTACGTATCGAACGAACGGTTCTCCTGCATAATCACAACCACGTGCTGAATCTTGTGAATATCACCGCTTTGACTCGGACTGG
>WNFD01001620.1_pt1 | contig 22792 bp, 18 predicted proteins | sample 5400491 | NCBI WGS metagenome assembly WNFD01 (sample SAMN13153343, study PRJNA577476) | soil metagenome | isolation source: 120 cm saprolite under Douglas fir tree site 2 hole 2 replicate 2 | place: USA:California | collected 2015-04-18
GCAAGTATGGAAAGCCGATCCAGCTTGCGATCAAAAGCACCTACAATCCGAAGACAAAGAAATACTTTGGATTCGCAGACAGCTTTGCCCCCGATCCGATCAATTACCGCGGCGACCTCTGGGGTGACGTCGGGATGAAACCGGACAGTTGGGACGAGATCCGCCGCGGGGGGAAGAAGATCAAAGACAAAACCGGAATTCCGGTCGGAATCGGCCTGTCCCCCGAGGTCGACACCGCGATGGCAATGAGGGCCATCCTTTTCTCTTTCGGCGGCTCGGAGCAGGACGAGAACAATCGGCTCGTCCTCAATTCGAAGAACACGCTCGAAGCGGTCAAGTTCGTCAAGGCGCTTTATCAGGAGACGATGACGCCCGAGGTCCTCGCCTGGGATCCCTCATCCAATAACCGCGCGATGCTCGCCGGGAGGGCCTCGCTCGTCCTCAACGCGATCTCGATCACCCGGGAAGCCGAGAACAACAAGATGGAGATCGGCGAGAAGATCCTTTTGGCGAAAGCGGCGCAGGGACCCGTCCGGCGAATGGGCCTCGAGCATCTGATGGGCGTCTACGTGATCTGGAAGTTCGCCCAAAACATCGAAGGCGCGAAGAAGTTTCTCGTCGACTACATCGGCAACTTCAACCGGGCGTTCCTCGCCAGCGAGTTCTACAATTTTCCCTGCTTCTGGAATCAGGTGCCCGACCTGCCCAAGTTGCTCGCGAAGGACGCCAAGGGAAAGCCGCCGGACAAGTACGCGGTGCTCGCCGATTCGCTGGATTGGGCGACCAACGTCGGGTACCCGGGCTATGCCACCGCCGCGATCGACGAGGTATTCGGCACCTGGGTGCTCAACACCATGTTCGCCCAGGCGGCCACCGGCGCGATGTCCCCCGAAGACGCGGTCAAGGAAGCGGAGGCCAAGTGCAAGAGGATCTGGGCCAAATGGCAGGAGCGCAAGCTGATCTGAGCCGTCCCCTTGATTCGGGTTTTCCGGCTTAAGGCTTGAGGTGAAACCCGTCACCCGGGCGAGGGAAATCCGGGGGTGCTGAAGGTGATCGAGATCGCTTCGATGCCCGGATTGATCCGTCCGAGCTTGGCATTGGAAATGTGGTTCACGCCGAAGCCGATTCTCGCGCCGCTCTGGAAGCGATAACTGAGCTCGATCTGCGAGCGGAACTCGAGCGGGAAGCCGAGGTCCTTGCCGCTGCCGGAGTGATACAGGCCGGGGGCGAAGCTCGGCGTGATCACCACCCGCTCGAAGAGATAGACATCAATCAGCAGGCCGGCAAACCCGTGGAGGGTGCCATTCGAATTCGCCATCATTCCGCCGAATGGCTTGAAGACCCAAAGCTGCACGGAGGACCGGTATTCGATCCTGGCTTCGGTCGCGAATTCACTCGATCGCCGAAGCCCGGTGTGCGCGAGAGAAACCGAAATCAGGGGTGAATCGTCGGAGGCCATCTCGAGCGAAATCGGAGACCCGAGGGCATTCGACGAGAGCAGAATCAGACCGACGATCAGGTTCGCGCGGCGCAACAAGGGCGCGACCTTACGCGAGCGCCGTTCGACGGGCTAGAGGATTCCCGGAAACGCGCCACAAGTAACGGCGTCTCCGAAACCCTCGGCCGGCTGACCCATCGCGTTCAAGATGGTGCACCCCAGGCGATTGAAGACCTGGTCGCCCTGGTCGATCAGCTGCCCGCCGCGCTGGATCGCCCCGGCGGCTTTGCCGACGAGCACCACCGGAATGTTTCGCTGGCTGTGGTCGCCGCGTCCCTGCTCGTTGGACCAGGCGATCAGCGTATTGTCGAGGACGGTCCCGTCGCCCTCGGGCACCGCGTCCAGCGCCTGCGCCATCCGGGCCACCTGGGAAGCGTAGTAGTGGTTCATCCGCACCACCCGCTCGGTGTTGATCTGAGTGCTGCCCCTGTCCCCGGTGTCCAGGTGCGCCACATCGTCGTGGCAATTCATGTCGATGCCTTCCCAGGCAAACCGCCACTTCCCCCCGCCATAGCCAAACTGCACGGTGACGATCGGCACCAGTCCGCACGTGAGCGCGGTCGCTCCAAGGTCGATGATCGTCGCCACCAACTCGGGAAGGGAAGACTCGTTGTTGATCAAAAGCTCAGGCGCTGTACGAGTATAGTCCCTCGGCTGGGGCGGGCGAGTGCACACCACCTGGGAATCTTGGAGCGCCCTGCTCAGGCGCACCTCTACCTGACGGATCGAGGTGAGGTGTTGATCCAACTTTCGCCTTTCTTGAGCACCCAGGACCGGGGTCAGGTCGGACAGATTGCCCGCCACCGCATCGAGGACGCTGCGGCGAAGCATCAACCGCTGCCGGGCGGACTCCCCGGTCTGAACCGAAGGAAGGATCTGCTGATAGACAATGAAGGGATCGACGAGCGGAAGCTTGTGTTCGCCCGCGCTGAAATAAACGAACGACTTGCGGTGATCGTAGCCGGGCTTGGGGTGCGGCTCGACCGCGGAGGTCAAGACCGCCATTGCCAGCGAATCGATCCCCCAGCTTCTGGCCAGGATCTGATCGACCGAAGGACCTCCACCCCAGGGCTTTCCTCCGATGTTCAGGAGCCTCTCGCCGGTGAACATCCGCGCAAAGCCCATGTCGTGCTCGTTCCCGTCCGTTCCATGCAGGTCGCGGGGGACGTACACGCCCTTGATCAGATTGGTTTTCTGGGCAATGCGGGGATTGCCGAGCAGCGGATCGAGGATTCTCGAGTTGAAGCTGGTGGTCGGCCAGAAGTTGACTTGTTGGGTGCCGTTGTTCTGCATGAACAGCACCAGCCGCTTCAGCCGGGTGCCGGGATCGGCGAAGACCCTGTTCGCGAGCGGCCAGAGGCAGGTGACGGCTCCCAGGGCCTGGAGAAACCGGCGGCGGGCAATGGTCTGCGCGGGCATCTCAGTTCCCCTCTGCGATGCGCTGCAGGAACAATGGGCTTTGAACGAATGAAAGAGCCAGATCGGAGAGGCGGCTGTCCGACGAGAACTGGCTCGAGATGCTCAATAAGGCCAGCTGGTCGTCGGAAGTCTCCGCCTCCCCCATCGCGAAGCGGAACATCTGCCGGACCACGCAGTCCTGGAACTGCTTGCTGGTGATCAGCTTCTCGGAGAGCTCGGAGGCGCCGGTGAAATCCCCATCGATGTCCAACGTTCCGAACATCGTTCCACTGTCGTCGACAGGCTTGCCGTTCTCGACGGTGCGGAAGGCCCCTATCCCATCGAACTCCTCGAAGCCAAATCCCACCGGGTCGATCAAGCGATGGCAGCTGGCGCAGAAGGGATCGTTGGAATGGGCGGAAAACCTCTCGCGCGTGGTTTTCGTCGGATCGGGCACCTCCATCATCGCGCGCTGCAGCACGTCCGCGGGCGGCGGAGGCAGATGCGTGCAGAGCAGCGCCTGTCGAAGGAAAACTCCCCGTTCGACCGGCGAGGAGTGCGAGGTCGCCGCGTGCACCGCGAGGTATCCGGCCCGGGTGAGGATGCCCTTCCGCTGATCCGGATCGAGCAGCACCGGCCCAAATCCCGCCGCGCCCCCGGTCACTCCATAGAGCCGGCCCAGGTTTTCGTCGGCGAATGAAGTGTTCGAGGTAAAAAGCTCCCGGAGCGTGCCCGACCGGTTCCATAAAATATCATCGAAGAAAAGGTCGAGCTCGGAGGCCATGCTGCGCGCAAGGGCGTCGTTGAAGCTTGGATAGAAGGCGGGATCCTTGGTCAACGTCGAAAGGCGGTTGGTGGCCAGCCACTGATGGAAGAACTGCCGTAAGTTTGCCTTCGCGCTCGAGGTTCGGAGGAGGCGCTCGCCCTGACGGCGGAGCTCCTCGCTTGTGCCGAGGCGACCCTGGGAAGCGGCGGCGAACAGCTCGTCATCGGGCATCGACCCGGTGAGAAAGAATGACAGCTCCGAAGCGACCTCGTACGGATTGAGGATCGCCGGCGCGCCATCTTCCCCCGAGGCCGTGCCAAGCTCTTCCCGGTAGAGAAAGGCAGGGCTTTGGAGGATCGCTTCGACCGTGGTCTGAATCCCGAGGACGAATCCCCCGACCTGAGAGGCGGTCTGGTAAACACCCCTCAAGCGCCCAACCTCCGCCGGGGTCGCCGGACGCCGGAAGGCGCGCTGGGGGAAGGTCTCGAAGAAACGGTTGGCGCAGGTCTCGTAGTTCGTGTTGGTAGGAACGCAGCCCCCCAACAGATCTACCAGGCGCCGATCGACGGCGACGCGCGCGAGCTGCTCCGCCGCGAGTTGATAGCGCTCGGCCTGATCGGTCTGAACCGCGAGCAGGGCAGAGCCATTGTCGTAGCCATTGGCGTACGAATCATCGAGAAACGAGGTCGCCGGCTGACTGGTATCGCCGAGCAGATCCCGGACAACGTTGTTGTATTCGCGGTTGCTCAGTCGCCGGATCTTGCGGAAAATCCAGATCTCCGGCTGCTGCGCCGTGCCCTGCTGCGGCCCGGTCATGTTCTGGGTTGCCCGGCCGACACATCCCGCACCGCCCTCTATGAGCAAGGCGCCCAGCACCAGCCAACCAACCTTGAACTTCATCAGTCCCCCTGGGCGAGCCCCCAGTTTGTCGCTAACACACCGCAAGTCTCGAAAAGTTAAGGCAGTCCCCCGCCTGGCGAGGGCGCGCAATGTATCTCAAAACCGGCTCGCCGGCATGCGCGATGGGCCGGCAGCGATTCTCCGATGCGTTGAAACGATGCGTCATCGATTTATCAGCGGTAATTTCAGAGCTTTACGTCGTTCCGGATCGGCGCGATGTTTCGGCGGCGGCGGGGCCGCGGCACGGTCCTTCCGAACCCGGAGGCGTCGATGACTCGACAGCTGAGCTTTGAACCGCTGACGCCGACCGCGTTCCTCCGCCGGGCCGGACGCGTCTTCTCGAACCGGATCGCGGTGATCGATAGGGAACACCGGTTCACCTATGGGGAGCTCTGGTCCCGAGCGGAGCGCCTGGCCGGGGTCCTTCGCGAGCTCGGAGTCGCTCCGGGGGACCGGGTGGCGGTCCTCGCCAGCAACTCGCATCTGCTGCTCGAGTCTCACTACGGCGTCCCGCTCTCGGGCGCGGTGCTGGTGGCCCTCAATACACGGCTCACCCCGAGCGATCTCGCCTACGTCGTGGAGCACGCCGGAGCGCGGGTTCTGCTCCACGACGAGCCGATGGAAGACTGCGCCAAGGCGCTGGCCGCGAAGATGCCCGGGCTTCGGCGTGTCGACGCGGTGAGTTACGAGAACTTTCTGGCCAGGGCTTCGCCGATCGCCGAACCGGTCAATGACGAACAGGGCGTGCTGGCGATCAACTACACGAGCGGGACGACCGCCCGTCCCAAGGGCGTGATGTACCACCACCGCGGCGCCTATCTTCAAGCCCTCGCGATGGCGATGCAGATGCGCCTCGATTCCGATTCGAAGTACCTCTGGACGCTTCCGATGTTTCACTGCAACGGATGGTGTTTCACCTGGGCGGTGACCGCGGCGGGTGGAATGCATCTGTGTCTGCGGGCGATCGATCCGGGGCTCATCTGGAGGATGCTTCGCGAATCCGGGGTAACGCACCTCTGTGCGGCCCCCACCGTGCTCACGATGCTCCTTTGGCACCCGTCTGCGAGCCGGGGACCGCCGGTGCGATTCGGGACCGGAGGCGCCGCGCCCACCCCGGCGATCCTCTCCAGGGCCGCCGACCTCGGAATGGAGGTGACCCACCTCTACGGCCTCACCGAGACCTTCGGTCCGGCGGTGCTCTGCGAATGGCGAAGCCAGTGGAGCGCGCTGCCGATCGCCGAGCAAGCCAAGCTCAAGGCAAGACAAGGCGTGGGCAACGTGGTGAGCGAACAGGTCCGGGTGGTAACGCCCGAGGGCAGCGACGCTCCCGCCGATGGACAAACGATGGGCGAAATCGCGATGCGCGGAAACAATCTGATGCTGGGGTACTACCGCGATCCCGAGGCGACCCACCGGGCCGCGCCAGACGGCTGGTTCCGGACCGGCGACCTGGGCGTTCTTCATCCCGACGGCTACGTCGAGCTCAAGGACCGCGCCAAGGACATCATCATCTCCGGAGGGGAGAACATCTCCTCGCTGGAAGTCGAAAGCAGCCTGGCGAGCCATCCGGCGGTGCTGGAGGTCGCGGTCGTCGCCGCGCCGGATTCCAAGTGGGGCGAGGTGCCGATGGCTTTCGTGGTGCTCAAGCGAGATCAAAACGCCACCGAGCGCGAGCTGATCGATCACGTGCGCGCGCAGCTGGCGCATTTCAAGGCGCCCAAACTCATCGTCTTCGGCGAGCTGCCCAAGACGGCCAGCGGTAAGATTCAGAAGTTCGTCCTCCGAGAACGAGCCCGAGCACTTCGCGAAGGGGAAGGAAAAAAATGATCGATTTCGATTTAGGTGAAGCACTCACCGCGCTGCGCGACCGCGTACGCGCTTTTGTAGACTCGGAGGTGATCCCGCGCGAGCAGGAAATTGCTCGCGCTCCGGATGTCATCGACCGACTCCGGCGCGAGCTGCAAGACCGGGCGAAGCGCGCCGGGCTTTTCCTGCCTACCTGCTCCAAGGAGCTGGGGGGGCTGGGCCTTTCCTGGCGAGAGATCGCCGTCGTCCTCGAAGAGGCCGGCCGGAGCCTCTTGGGTCCCCAAGCCCTCAACTGCTCCGCGCCCGACGAAGGAAACCTCCATCTGCTCGCGCAGGTCGGCAGCGAGGCGCAACGGCGGCGCTACCTCTTGCCGCTGGCCGCGGGCGAGATCCGCTCTTCGTTTGCGATGACCGAGCCGATGCCGGGGGCCGGCTCGGATCCAAGTCTCTTGATCACCCGCGCCGAGCGGCGCGGGAGCGTCTGGGTGTTGGACGGAGAAAAGTGGTTCACCACCGGCCTATCCGGAGCGGCATTTGTGATCGTCCTCGCCCGGGCGCCCGAGGGGCCCACGATGTTCATCGTCGACAAGGGCAACCGCGGCTTGCGGTCGATCCGGACCACCATCCCGACGCTGGACCAATTCACCCCGGGCGGCCACGGTCATTTCGAGCTCTCGAGTTGCGAAGTAGGAGACGACGCCGTCCTCGGCGAGCCGGGAAAGGGTTTTGAATACGCCCAGCTTCGGCTGGTCCCCGCCAGGCTCACCCACTGCATGCGATGGCTGGGGGTCGCGGTGCGCTCGATGGAGATCGCTACTCGCTACGCGGCCGAGCGAACCTCGTTCGGTCATTTGCTCGCCGAGCACCAGATGGTGCAGAGCTTCATCGCCGATTCGCTGATCGACATCGAAGCCGGGCGCCTCTTGATCTGGAAGACCGCCTGGAAACTCGATCGCGGCGAGCAGCCGCGGCATGAATCTTCGATTGCCAAGGTGTTCGTCGCTGAAGCGGTGAACCGGATTGTAGACCGCGCGGTGCAGATCTGCGGCGCGCTGGGGATCTCCGAGGACACTCCCCTCTCGATCTTCTACCGCGAAGCCAGGCCGTTCCGGATCTACGATGGGCCGAGCGAAGTGCATCGCGCATCGATCGCGCGCCGCGTCTTCCGTCGACTGGGGCAGCGATAAGCCTTCCGGCGCGCTTCTAAGCTCTGTCTACAGGCCGGCGTTCTTCACCGCCCAGCCGAGCTCTTGGCCTGCTCCCACCGAAGCGATGGTTGCCGCCGCCGAGGGAGGAACGCTGACCACGTAAAGGTCCTGATCGGACATGGAGATCGTGCACTTGGTGGTGTTCATGCAGGCCGGTGCCCACGATCCCGATGGCGTGTTGCAGGCAGCCCCGGCGCAAATCCACCAGTCTGCGTTGAAGCCGTCCGACCGGCTGGCCGCGACCGGCTGGCCGCAGAGAAAACCCATCGCCGCCGGGGCGGCGCCGACTCGTAACGAGGGTAGGAGCGAGTTGTAGGTGAACGCCACCGCACTGGACGCCAAGAGGCTCCAACTGCCGTCATAGGGGAGCAGGAACGCATCGTGCGACCCGGTCTGCGTCGAGCACAACTGCCACGACGGACACCGCTGGGTCTCGAGGCTTCCTCGCGAGACCGCGACTTTATATGGCGACGTTGGAAGCCGCAGAGAGCCGAGCGCCTGGCCGTTGTAGGGAGCCGCCGACCAGTCAACGATGTTTGAATAGACCGCGGATTGAAGCTGGGGCAGGTTCCAGTCGCTCTGCCAGGAGCAGATCCCTGTTTGTGCCATGTTCATGTATTCCGACGAAACCTTAAGGTCGATCACGCCGAAGGGCTCCGAGCCGTTCCCGTCACCATCGCTCGAGCCGCTGCCGATAAGGCCGCTGCTGAGCACGTCCACGTACTGGAAATAGTTGAAGCAGCGGCTGCTATCGAGGGTGCCGCAACTTCGCGTCTCCACCTCACCCTGGTTCATTTCGCTCGGGCGCAAGCGGGCCTGGGCGAGGCTGTCGATCTTCGAGTAATCCGGATTCGCTCCGACGTAGTCCTGGATATTGGCGGTATTGAACGGAGAGATTTTGACGCCGTTGCGGTTCGTCGTCGTCTTCACGTTCACCGCTGCTATGTATTCGAGGGCCTTTGAGCTTCCGTCCGAATGATAGTCATTGGGGTTCAAGTTCCAGGCGTAGTCCTGGGCAAACCCCGTCTGCTGCGCCGGATCGATTCGAGTGGCGATCGAGCCGAGGCCGCGCGGGAATTCCCAGTGATGGTCCCAGGTATTCGAGCCCCAGCTGAGGTTGTTGACAAAGAAGGTACGTGGCGAGGTGTTCTTCGTGGCAACGCCCACCACCCCTTCGGCCAGGTCGCCGCCACCGCAGAACCACTTCGATACGCCGACATTGGGATCGACAAACTTGAGACACATATAGTCGAAGTCGTGCTCGTACGAGAGCAGCGGCCTATTCCAGCTCGAGCCGGTGGCGTCGGTGTGCGGCCTCAAGAAAACGGGGCGCACCACGAAATTGCTGCAGGCGATGGAGAAGCCGGCGTAGACGCGATGCGGCACCGTGCTGACGTTGACAACCAGGTCGTCACCGGCCGCATCGACGACTTTCTCGAAGACCGCGCTAAGCGCATTGAATTTGGGAACGGCGTATTGAATCCACGACTGGCCGTAGGGAACGTTGATGCTCGTCACCGGACACTGCGCATCGATCTGGGCTGGGGTGAGCTGGCTCAAGTCGGTGGTGGTGAGCGTATTGACTGCCGCCACCACGTTGTCGCCGAGCGAAAAGCCACTGCCCAGCTGTGCGTTCATCGCGTTCATCGCGTTCATCGCATTCATCGCGTTCATCGCATTCATTGCGTTCATCGCATTCATCGCGTTCATCGCGTTCATTGCGTTCATCGCATTCATTGCGTTCATCGCGTTCATTGCGTTCATCGCGTTCATTGCGTTCATCGCGTTCATCGCATTCATCGCGTTCATCGCGTTCATTGCATTCATCGCGTTGACGCTGTTCAGCGAGTTGTCGCAGGCCTGTTGGGTCGTGCCGGTATCCGGCTGCGCTGATTTCGAGGCGGCGTTGGGATCGAAGCCGCATGCCGTAGCCACGAGGAAGGCGCTCGCCAGAACCGCGCGACCCGACCACCGCTTCGGCGGGGGATTCGCTGGGGTTTCGAAGTCTTTCGACATTGCGCACTCCTGGAACAAACACACGTGTCTGCAGTCTTGGTTAGCAAGACGAAGGCCAGAAGCGCCGGGCTGTTTATTTCAATGAACGCGCGCGTCTACGAGGACCTCAAAGACATACATGACCCATGCGTGCGCTAATTGCGCAGTAGCGGGTCAGGCGAAGTGTGGGACGCGAAGTGCACACCCGTGCTCAATCGGAGGCTCCGAAATTGCGGTCCGACAGAACTTTAAGTCCCGCATCGCCGCCGCCGGGCTCACCCGCGAGGCCCGACAGCGGACAAAAAAGGATCGCCCCGAGGACACGCGAAGCGCGATGATCCACGTCCGTCGCGACCGACCTGGCGGAAGGTTGGCCCGTTGGATATGGAGCGATTCGATGTCCCCGGATCGAGGTTGCAGCCAGACGTAACCCGGAGGTGCGCCAGGATGTAGATCTGGTTGAGCCATGATCAAACCGCCACAGATGAACAGGCTGAAGCGCATCGCCATCGCCGCTGCGGTGCTCTTCGCGAGTGCGCATGCCGCCAAAGCCCAGGAGGCCCGCACCATCGCGCTGCATCGAACCGCAGATTTCACAGTCGGAGATGCTGCGGGTGCGTCGAAGTTCGCAGTGTCCTGGAGCCCATTGGTTGGGTTTTTCGGAGACCACTTGCGCCTGGGGCTTGGAGCGCGCTTCGGCACCTACTTCCTCCGGCGGGGCGTGGCCTTCGGAGGCCAGGACGCCAAGCTGGTCGCTCCCGACCTCGAGGCCTACGGGGTCAACGCCTTTGCCCAGGCCCGCATCCGCATCGTCGGAGGGCTCGAGGTCGGGGCGAACATCGACCTCGCCGGATACGGCTTCGGCAGCTCGGTCGTGGCGGACTACCAGGCGCCCAACTCATCCTTCCGCCGCCGTCAATCGGCCCATGTCTCGAATCTCGATCTGCTCAAATTCGGCTCCGGGGACCGGGGGCAATTGGACTCGGAGTTTTTCCTCGGTTACCGATTCGGCTCGGTCGGCATCCGCGCGGGCTTCACCCACTTCAGCGCGGAGCTGCTGACGCGCCGGCGCCTCGACGAGGGAAGGAATCGGTTCCGCCACCCGTTCAGCGGAGGCTTCGCCTCGGTTTACTATTGGTACTGAAGGCTCGCCACTGGCCATGCTTCCCGGAGACCTGACGGTTTTTCATCTCCTCAACGCCGCGGGGCCCCGCTGGATGGACTGGATTTTTCGGGCACTCTCCAGCAAGGCATTCGATCTTGGCACGGCCGGCCTGGCGACCCTGCTGTTGATTCTGAAGCTCAGGCGAAAGGGGCTACTGACGGCGGCGATGGCCTGGTTGGCGCTGGGCATCGCCGATGGAATAGGTCACTGGCTACTCAAGCCTCTCTTCCACCGGACCAGGCCTTGTTACGCGCTGGAAATCGGGACTCTCCGGCAGCTGCTTCCCGCGGGCCACTCGGGTTCGATGCCCAGTCTTCACGCCGCAAACGCTTTCGCTTTTGCATTGCTCCTCGCGCTCCAATGGCCCGCGCTCGGCATTCCATCCTTTGCGCTTGCGTTGCTGATTGGGATCAGCCGCATCTACGTCGGCGTCCATTGGCCTTCGGACGTCGTCGCGGGCGCGATTTGGGGCAGCGCGGTGAGCCTTCTGATCTGGCGCTTGGGAAAAGGCTTACAGGAGGGCGCGGCGGTAAGCCGAGGGAGTGATTCCCCGGATTCGCCCAAATGCGGTGGTGAAGGCGCTCTGGCTGGCGAACCCAGAGAGCGCAGTGATTTCCACGATTGAAATCCGCACGTCCCTCAGCAGCGCGCAAGCGCGGTCGATGCGCTTGAGCAGGACGTATCGGTACGGCGAAACCCCGGTGGTCTGCTTGAACGCGCGGGCGAAGTAATCAGGGCTCAATCCGACCAGCGCAGCGAGCTCGGGCAGCGAGAGATCCGTTTCCAGGCGGTCGTTGATGTACTCGACCACGCGCCGCAGGCGGTTTGGAGGCAGTCGCCCCCTCGGCGTACAACTGAAAGCCTCCTCTGCCCCGTAATTGCGCAGCAGATGGACCAGAAGGGCCGTACCCAGGGTCTCACCGTAGAGCCGGCCACGCGGACATCCCTCGGTCAGATCTTGCCGGAGCGCATACAGGACCTGCGCGATGAATGGATCCCCAGCGGAATAAGCGTATCGCAGTTCCAATCGATTGGCCGCCGCGTCCGGTCGGACCACGTTCGACAAGAATTCGGGCTCGAATAGGACCTCGAGCCTGGGCAGAGGGCTTTGCCACTGGGCAGCAAACGGTGCCCCGGCTGGAAAGAGGAGGAGGCTCTCCGGCGCTATTGTCTCAGTGCGCGGGCGGTTTCCGACCACGCGGTGCTCGTGGATCATCGGTTCGCCGAGGTGCATCGAGATCAGATGCCACGGGAAGTAGCCCTCGGGCACGTTGCCAGGCTGAGACAGTACTTCGGTCAGGAAGAATCCGGTCCACGATTCGTTGCTGCAGAGGTTTCGATCCCACCGGATGAAGTTGGCTGAGTCCCGGGGCCGACGTGCGACAGATACCCAGTCTGGCATTCTACCCCCTCCGTGGAAGGCTCGCTTCGATTGATAGCTCGATCTCGCTTCAGCGGGCAACGCATTAGCAGGCAAACCACGCGCCAGGACTACACAAATGGGGATGTGTGATCCACGCGTTGTACCAACCTCTCGCACAATAGGTAAACCGGCGGAAAGAAAGTTTGTGTCGGCTCCGATGAATTGAGGTCGGAAACGAGAAAGACGCGCCAGACCACTCGGGCTAAGCAAGCCCGCCCTTGGTAAAGATGCGACCGAAGCGAGCGTCGTCAGCAGTCCTGAGAGGCTCGAGTGGTCTTCGGCGGCGCCAAGCCGGGCAGAGCATGAATTCTCTCATCGCGGCGCAGCCACAGGGCAGAGAGCCTGTCCCGGAGCTCCTCCATCGGCACGAACGCGCGCTCATGGCCGCGCCGACGCGCGTCGTTGCGCGTCTGAAGAGCGGCCTGGTGTTCCTGGAACCGGCCGAGATCTGGGCCTTCGAAGCTGCCGACCGCATGACCTACGTGCATTCACGGCACGGCAAGTTCGAGATCGACGTTTCGCTCGCGATGATCGAGGCCTCCATGGATCGTGGCTTCACGCGCGTACATCGCAACTGGCTGATCAGCGTCGCCCACGTCAAACAACTGGAGAGGGGCACGGGGGAGACCACGCTCTTTGTAGGAGCCGGGATTGAAGACGGGAGCCAGGGCATCCGGGTGCCGGTCTCGCGCAATCATGCCCAGGCGCTTCGCGAGATGTTGCTCGCGAACGCGATCGGCGTGCGGAGATGATCGTTCAGCGAGGGCACTTCCCTTTCGGATCCCGCGCGGGCTGCAGATCCAATGCCTCAATCCGCCCGGAGGGATCGATCTTGATCCGCGCTTCCAGCGACTCCTGGGCGCAGCCGAGCTCAATCCGGGCGAATGTTTCAGCGTCACCATCCAACCAGCGTTTGAGCTGACATGAGCCGTACCGAGCGCCCGTCGCCGCGAGCAGATCCCTCGTTCTTGGTTTGTCCATCGTCGGCGCGAGCAAATCGTCGATCGAACCCCTGGGCGAGGCCTGGATCTCTTCCACGATTCGAGAAAGCATCGCGAGGAGACGCTCGTTGGGAGGCAAGCGCCCCTGGATCTGTACCCACTGGATGGTGGGAGGATTGTCGGCGGTGAGCGCTATCGCCGCTTCGATCTCGCCGAGATCGCAGCGCAGGCGCACCTTCCCCCGGAGTGCGTTCTCCGGCTCGAGAACGCCGGCCGGCCGGCACTGTCCGTGCCGCGCGCGAAGCGCCTGGAGGTTCAACCGCACTTGTTCCGGCGGATTGTATTGAAAGAAGGTCCGGTCGAAGAGCTTCGCCGCGCGCTGATCATTCCATTGGTCGAGCAACTCCAGCACTGACGCCTGGGCGGTCGTCAACGCGGGCGAGGGCGGGATTCGCCTCTTTTCCATCGCGCCGTTCGCTTTGAGCGTTCTTGCCGCCTCGAGGATCATCGCCCCCGGCCCGGCGTAGGTGGAATTGGTGAAAGCAAACAGGGCGATACCCTGGTCGGGAAAGAGTGAGACGCTCGAGCCGAACCCGGGCAGTCCCCCGCCGTGCGACACGACCCGGTCGAAATCGCAGCTCTCGGAAACGCCCCATCCGAATCCATAGCCGCCCGCGCTCGCTCGGATTTCACCACCCGCCGCGCGCGAGACATTCAGTCGGGTAAATCTGGACATTTGCTGCGACTCACGGACCGAGCTGCGGCGCACCGGACTCTGCTCCTGCCCGTCCCGCGGAGGCCAGGCAGCGAGTTGGAATGAGGTGTAGCGGGCAAAATCCCGGATCGTCGTGTACAGCCCACCCATGGACGCGAAGGCTCCATCCGCGAGTTGTTTCTCGACGTGATCCGCTGGATCGGTGGCGTCCACCACGATGAGTTGGAAGGGTCCCGTCTTGCGGCCGTATCCCACCGCAAGTCGCCCCGGGGGGACGTATTTGCGATCCCAGGTGCTCGCGGTCATTCCCAAGGGCCGCAGGATCTGGCGGGTGACGAGCTCCTGATAAGGAACGCCGGCGACCCGCTGGACGATCCGCCCAAGCAGCCCGAAGCCAAGGTTGGCGTACTCCATTTGTATTCCGGGCGACGCGGAGAACGACAAGCCACGCCGAAGCATGGATGAGAATTCCGCCTCCGACATGTCCAGCCTCGGATCGCCCCAGGCGTTGTCCTCCGGCAGGCCCGCCGAATGGGTCAGAAGCTGGCGGACGGTGATCGGCGCCGAGTCGTGGGTTGGATAGTGGATGCCGGCAAGCTCCGGGACGTATTTCGCGGCCGGATCGTCGAGCGAAAGTTTTCCTTCATCGCGCAACTTGAGCACGGCAAGCCCGGTGATGCTCTTGGTCATCGAGGCGATCCGGAATACCGTGTCCGCATCGGCCGACGCTTTCGCGTCGACGTCTCGAAAGCCGAAGCCCTTGCTGTAAACGAGCTCTTCTCCCACCACGATTCCGACTGCCATCCCGGGAAGCTTTTGCTTCTCGAAGTAAGCGGCGAATTGCTTTTCCAACTCCGGAATCGATTCGAAGACCTTGGCCTTGCGCTCGGCGTCGGTCAGGTCGGGACCGGAAGGCAGGAACTCGGGACCCTGGAGCGTGGGGGTTGGATTTGGGGAAGGCACCCGGTGCCTCGAGCATGAGCTTAGCGACAGCAGGGCCGCCAACAGCGCCAGGACATGTCTTCGCATGAACCGCCTGATATCACCGCTCGATGGAACGGCGCGTATTTACGAGCGAGGCCAGCCGCGCAGATACCGTCGTTGGAAGCTACCGGGGTGGCTGCTGCTCTCCGACGGCCAAACCAGCGTTCGCGTTTTCGATCTCAGCTCGATCTCGTTCAAAGCGGACAGGTGGATGTGGCGCTTGGCCCCGACACCGCCGTGGATTGGGCGATGGTCAGGGTCCGGATCACCGTCTCGAATTGAGGGGCACCCATGCCCACATTGCCGTTCGCAAGATCCCGCCCCCGGATCTAGGATGTCGCGAATGATCAGAACGGGGCTCGCAATGATCGAATCGCACGAAGCCGTGGTGGCATACGTTGAGCACATCATCGCGACCGCGATCAAGACCGCGGCGGGCCTTTTGACGCCACCGGCGCCCCCGGCGCGAAAACGCCGGCGCCGCCGCCGCGGGAAGACCAGCACTGCTGGAAAGCGGAGCTCTCGTCGAAAGGCGCGGGCCTAGCTCAGGCCTGGCATCCGCCGAACGCCTCGAGCCGGACCCTTAGCCCTGTGCTGACTCGAGCTTAAGGAAAGGTTCCACGCGCCTTGATTGCTAAGTTTAGCTCGGCGTCGGCATTCCAGGTTGCTGCCGCCGGAGCGTTGCCGGTCGCTCTGGCGGAGAGCTTGATCGAGTTTTTCGGTCCGGAGGCGAAGTCCAGGAGGTTCGCGCCAGAACCCTTGAGGATGAGCTTTTGCGCGGCGGCCCCGTCGCGAGCGAAGTCGTAGCTCGCAATGCTCTTGCATGTCGCGGAGAGCTGAGCACAGTTGTCGGTTCCGATCGCCGCTCTGAGGTCGACCGTCCGGATCCCGCCGAAATCCGCGTTTGCAGTCGTCATCGTGACGATCGCCTGGTTTAGCAGCATGGAGCCAGTGAAGGTAATCGGTCCCTGACTCGACTGGCTGCTGGTGAGCACGCCCGAGTCCCCCAGATCGAGCGTAAACGTGGGAATGAAGTTGCTGATCAAGGTCAACGGGGCATTCCCTCCGGGACAATTGGTGGTCGGGCCGCAAACCCGACTCTGGACGAAGGAAACGTCGGTGTCCTCGACTTGCGCGTAGCATCCCGCCAGCGCGGTCAACGCGACGAAGATGCCGGCACTGCTCAGGTTCGAACGGTTCATCGTGTCCCCTAGAAGATGTAGAACATGAAACCAAGACTGACGCAGGGCAGCAGCGCACTGAACTGCCCATCTCCCCGACTGGTGACGACGGTGCTGCCGCTGGAGCTCAGGTACGCGCCGACGTCGCTACCAGGCACCGTTGCGCCAATGTGCACGATTCCGCCGCGCAAGTAGAAGAGAAACCCGTCCTGAGATCCAAATTCGAGACCGATCTGGGCGCTCCAGAAGTCGTAAGCGGCATCGCTGTAGACGGCACGTTGGGACGCGGTGGAGGCGGTGACGAACTTATTGAGGTCGCCGCTGAAATAGTGTCCCAGATCGAAGTTGAGCGTCGGCGTCACCCCCCAATGAAAGGGGATCAACGTCAAGCCACCGCGTATTCCGGCGCCCATCACGTTGTAGGCAAACCCGGCATTGGCCCGAAGCCACTGGAAGGGCCGGAACAACACCATCAGCCCAGCCCCTTCCGGGGCGCCGGCGTCAAGCTGGAGCCCGAATTTCTTGCCCCGGTAGAGCGAGTACCAGGAGTCCTGGTCGGGACTGCTTTTCTGCTCGACGACGGGTGTTGGGCGGCCTTCCACCGGGAAGGTCAGGTCTTTCGGAGCATCGGAAGAGCTCGGCGAAGCGGATGCCCCGCTCGCCGTGGACGCAGCGGGGGAAGCGGCGTCCGGTGGTGAAGACGATCCCTGGGCCACTGCTAACGTTGTGACTAGCACCACCAACACGCACAGAAGACGCATCCGGACCCCTTCGCGCTCGAATTGCCCCCAAAGCGAAGGACGATAAGAGCAGACCGTTTCGGAAAAGTCATTTGTACTTGTGCGAGAAGCGCCGCCCCCGGAGCACTGTTCCTCCGTTGCTGCGCTGGCAAACTATTCACAAAGCACGCGCCCACCGGGCCGCACTTGTTTCTTGACCTTGCTCCACGCCGGATCTAAAGAATCGCCCACTTTCGGGTGCCCGTTTTGGGCATCAAGAGGGAAGCCGGTGAAACTCCGGCGCGGTCCCGCCACTGTAATCGGGCGACCCTGAATACAGGGTTTAACGGACCTCCGTCAGTCGCCACTTCGAGCGGCAGCGTTCGAGGGAAGGTGGGAGGTTCAGATGGCTGTCGGCGCAAGGGCGCCGGCGGCCGGTCCGAAAGCCAGGAGACCTGCCCGAGAGCGCGGCAAGAAATTGCCGCTTGGCCTTCTCTTTCCGCCGGAGAGAGCGGAAGGCGGACATGACGCTCTTGCGCCCGGATGGCGAGCTCGCTTTGCGGCGGCCATCCACCAGAACCCTGCTCACGGTTGTCATTCTTGGATTTCTCGGCGGCTGCGCTCGAGAAGGTCCGGTCTGCGGTGAAGGCTTCAAGCGATGCTCTCTCACCTGCGCGGATCTGGCGAGCGATGCGCTCAACTGCGGCGCCTGCGGCGCGGCGTGCGGCGCCGGAGAGCTTTGCCAGGGCGGCCATTGTCAGTCTTCGCCCGGACCCATTCTTTGTGGCGACCGTTCGTGCCCGCCGCCTCAGAGCTGCCACGGGGGCAGTTGCAGTTACGATCTGGTCGCCGCCTGTTTCAACACCGGTCAGGTCGTCGGAATCCAGGGGAACACCGACCTGCTAGGCGCTCGGGCCCGGGTCGGCGCTTTTCCCCAGGCGCTGGGAAGTCTCTCCGACGTGCTCCTCGTCGCCGACGGGATCGATCAACGCCTGCGCCAGGCAAGGCTTGGCGATCTCTCGCCGTTGCCGGGAGAAGTCAGACTGGGCGCCTCGCCCAATCACGTCTGGGTCGATGATCCCTACGTCTACGTGGTGAATTCCCTCGGGAACACGCTCCAGATTCTTCGGCGAGGCACCTCGGATTGCGCGAGGGCACCCGCGCCTCCTGACGGCGGCTTTCCCGGCGGCTTGAACCTCACCACCATCGGCGAGCTCAACCTCGGACCGACGAGCTCGCCCCAGGCGATCGCCAAGCTGGATCATTACCTGTTCATCCCCCTCTGGGGCGGCACCGGTCGAGTGGCACAGGTCGACGTCGCAAATCCCTGCGCCCCCTCGCTGACGAGGATGTTTGATCTGAGCCACCTTGACCTGCGGCCATTTGACGGAAGAAGAGCGTATGCGCACCCGGGAGCGGTCGCTTCCGCCTGGGGGAAGATCTACGTCGCGCTCGAAAACCTCGATCCCGTTTTTTCTCCGGCCGGTCCGGGGATGCTGGCGAAAATCGACCCTGTCTCGGGAGACGTCACCGCCGTCGACCTTGGGGCGGATGTCTGCTTGAACGCATTCTGGATTTCGTTCGCGGACGACGCGCTGTACGTCAGCTGCGGGGGGAAAACCGTCTACGGTCGCGACTGGACGCCGCTCGTCGTCGAGAAGAGCGGCGCCGTCGTTCTCAACCAGCGCGAAGAGCGGATCTCCACCTGGACTGTGTCCTGCGCACCCGGCAGCACCGGCTGCCTACCGCCGAGCGTCGGGCGGTTCGCCATCTTCAATCATCGTCTCTATCTGGCAGATCAATCGGGGGGAAGGATCTTCGTCGTCGAATCACAGGGCGATCATCGGCTCGTCGAGCGAAGAGGTCACAATCCCGTGGACGGCGGCCCACCGATCATCGCCTGCCCCCGAGACGGAGAAATGCTGTCGCTGGTCATCGACATCATCGCTGTTCCCTGAAGTCGCTTGAGTTGTCTGGTTGCAAATCTCATCACTGGAGGGTGGTCATGGTTCGTTTGAAAAATCGAAGCCCGGCAGTCGCGGTTGTCTTGTTTACAGGAATCGTCGGATGTGGCCTGTCGCCGGATCAATCGCGACTCGGCAGCGCGAAGCAAAGGCTCAATGCGGATTGCTTCATTACCAACGTGGTCTCATTCACCCCGGGCCGCAACGCCGGGTTTGGGCAGGATCGCATGCCCCAGGTCGTGTTTGGACCTCCGGTGGGAACCGGAGACCTGTTTGGGTCGTTCGACGTCGTCTCGCTGGGCGACGAGGGCGAGATCATCGTCGAATTGGGTCGCTACATCGTGGACGGCCCGGGGCCGGATTTTATCGTGTTCGAAAACCCGTTCAACATCGGAGGGGACCCGGCCAATCCGTTCGCCGAACCCGGAGAAGTGAGCGTGAGCGAAGATGGCGTCACTTGGACGGCGTTCCCTTGCATCGGCCCCTTCCAGTGCGATGTGAACGGCTATCCCTATGGCACTTGCGCGGGTTGGCATCCGGTGTACTCGAACCCGGACAATGGCATTTCGCCATTCGACCCGGCGAGCGCCGGCGGCGATCCGTTCGACCTCGCCGACATCGGAGTAAAACGCGCGAAGTTCATCCGCATCCGGGATATGAATCGGGTGTGCGGCGGAGCGCCGACCGCCGGGTTCGATCTCGATGCGATTTCAATCATCAATGCCGAAGACGCGGATTGTCCGGCGTCATTCTAGATTCAAGCGCGGCGGAGCGGCGGCGGCGCGTCACCCGGTCGCCGTTGCTCCAGTCCATGGAGGGTGACAGTGCAGCCAGGCACAGAGCTCAGCAACGAAGTCCGACTCCACGTGATGCGCCAGGTGATCGAAACCGGCCGCGTACCCAAGGTGGACGAGACGGCGAATGCGCTGGGGCAGCCATCCGAAGACGTGCGCCGAGCGCACCGGCAGCTGGCCGAGGCCCACGTTTTCGTCCTCGAGCCCGGCAGTTTCGAGCTGCGGATGGCCAGTCCATTCTCGGCGATTCCCACCCCTTTCGAGGTGGCGATCGGCGAGCGCAAGTGGTGGGGTAACTGCATCTGGGATGCGATGGGCATCGCCGCCGTGCTCAAGGCGGAGGCCCGCATTTCCACGAAGTGTCCCGATTGCGGGCATCCATTATCTCTCACCGTCAACGGCCCGGCCGTCTCAGGGGACCCGGGGATCGTTCATTTCGCCGTCCCCGCCGCCCAGTGGTGGGACGACATCATTTACACCTGATCGACGATGTTGCTCTTCCGGTCGGAAGAACATGTCGAAACGTGGTGCTGGGCCCGCTCGCTTCGAGTCGGTGGAACGCTGTCGCTGGACCAGGCGTCAGAGCTCGCGTGGATCTGGTTCCGCGATCGCCTGGAGCCCTCCTGGAAACGAAAGACCTTGGAGGAGGCAGAATCGATCTTCGGCTCTCTGGGGCTGACGGGAAATTTCTGGAAGCTGCGCCCTTAGGGCCCCAGCCACGAACACGTGTCGGGTGAGGTGCCTATGGTCCCCTCGATGCAGGGCTGGTCAGGGCAACCATCCACAATCCACCGGATCGAGTAGTTCGTGCCCACCGGCGGCTGTTCAGCAATGTCCGCGATCAGGTACCACGGCGCGTCGTAGGGAACGGAGCCACTGGCTTGACAGGTGTGATCGGGCTCGCCCTGACACCCGCTTGAAAACCAGACATCGGCGCCGATGTTCCAGTCCGACGGGCCGGTCGTGTGGAAAGTAATTGCCGGCACCTCATAGGGCTGAACCGAACCTTCGGGAGCGCGGCAGAACTCCAGTGATTCGCAAATTACCCCCGCCCAAGCTTGAGACGTACATAGCGCCATCGCTGCTACAAGTAGCTTCTTCAAATTGAAACCCCGTGGGTTAAGGGCAACGCTCGTCTGGCCCTGGATGGGGATCGCCGCGTCGCAGTCGATAGGGAGCAGTTACAAGAAGCATGCCCCTTGGCGACCGAACAACCTGAAGGACTTGCGACCGCGAACGGCGGGTGCGGTTGAGGTTTTGCTCACCCAGCTGAGGGACAATCTCAACAGAGAAGTCGGCGCGCGGAACGGAGCACGCAGCACCTTGTGGGCCTACCACCGGGCCTGACGTCTTCTCAGACCCGCCGTGCAACATCACCTCGCTGGCAGTGTCTTCAGGCTGGGGCCCGGCGACGAGCAACGGTTGACCGGAGATGGAGGATATTCACATGGCAAGGTTCGTTAACACCGGGCTTTCGCAAACGGTGACCTGCGTCCTCGCGCTGTGCACGTTCTTCCTGGTTCCCGGCGGGCGGGCGATGAGCCAAACCCAACTCGTCCGGCTGGAAGTGGTCCGGGTCGCGGAACAGAGCGGGTTGCTCGCGGAGCTCTTGCCCGACTTCGAGGCGCTTTCCGGCTACCGCGTTCAAGTGCACTCGAGCACCACCGACGTCTTCCAGCGGGCGCGCAGCGGCGAGGCGGACCTCGTCATCTCGCACTATGGCTTCGATGAAGTCGAAAGGTTCGTCCAGGGAGGCTTTGGCTTCTGGCCGCGGTTGTTGTTTTCAAATCAAGCGGCGATTCTGGGGCCGCCGGATGATCCGGCGCAGATCCGCGGCCTCTCAGACGCGGTGGAGGCCTTTCGGCGCATCGCGAAGACCCGGGCGCCCTTCATCGCCAACGACCTTGCCGTCCTGACCTACCTCACCGACATCCTCTGGGAGGGCGCCGGACGTCCGGACCGGACGGGGTGGTACTTCGACCTTGGCTTGTCCGATCAAGCTGCTGTCATGGCGGCGTCGAACCGCAGTGCTTACACGCTCTGGGGTGTCGACCCCTTCATTCGTTTCGTTGCCGGCCATCCGCTTCAAGAAGAGATGCTCTGCGTCGCTGATCCTATCTTCCAGCGAACGATGGCCTCGGTGGTGGTGAATCCCGACGCGGTGAAGGGCGTGAACGTGGAGGGCGCTCAGGCGCTGGAGCGATACCTCCTGTTGCCCGCGACCCAGGCGCGAATTCGGGCGTTTCGATACGAAGGTTACGATCCGGCGTTCTGGTGGCCCGCGGGTCTGCAGAATTGATCGAGCGCGGGCTTTGACCGGCCCTTGTCACCTGTTCGCAACAGAGTTGTTTCGAAAATGTGCGAACGTCTTTCGCGGGATTCGCCATTCTCGGGCCCCTCGCACCATCAGCCAGAGGGTCTCATGACGAACCATCGAGCCTTTCCGATCCTGAGCGCGCTGCTCTTTGTGGCCCACGCCGTCAGCGCGTCCGCGTCGCTCGACGTCCAGAACGATGAACGGACGTCCGGGGAGCACCACCGCTCCTTCTCATTCGTCGTTATTGGTTGTAATCGGGTGGACGCGGCGGATGTTTCGCCCGACAACCCAAGTACGGCAAACCTCGAGCAACTGAATCGAACGTTCCGCGAGATTGGCGAGCTCCGCCCGCTTCCTAAATTCCTGTTCTTCGCCGGCGATATGGTTTTCGGCTATAGCTCGGACGTCAGCGTCACCCGGGCACAGCTCGAGGCGTGGCGCAGTGTCTATGAGTCTTCTTCTCTTCCCGGTCTGGGCGTAGAGCTCGTCGCCATCCTGGGAAACCACGAGGTGCAGGGCGACGCGCCGCGACACGCCTATCTGGAGGCAGAAAACGCCTGGCTCACCGTGATGCAGCCGTACGTCACCCGCGGCGGCAACGGCCCTCATGCGGGCGTCGACTATCGGGGCGCGCACTTCCTGATCCTCGACACCGATCCGGTCGATTGGGATTGGAGGGTTCCGGTGCGCTGGATCGAGCAGGATCTCCGCCGGGCGTCGGATCGCGGCGCTCGCCACATCTTTGCCATCGGTCACAAGCCCGCATTCCCGTGGCCGGGATCGCCCACCGATGGGTTGGCGATGTACCCGAACGAGCGGGACGATTTCTGGTCAAGCATGGAGAACAACAACGCGGAGGCGATGTTTTCCGCGCACAACCACATCTGGTTCAAACTGCAACCCAACGAAGGTGGCACCTGGCAGATCATCGCCGGCAATGGCGGGAGCGTCCTGGAGGCAGGCGTTACCGGCGATGACAGGTATTACGGATTCACCCTGGTCACCGTGGGGCGGCGCG
>WNFD01001709.1_pt1 | contig 22787 bp, 8 predicted proteins | sample 5400491 | NCBI WGS metagenome assembly WNFD01 (sample SAMN13153343, study PRJNA577476) | soil metagenome | isolation source: 120 cm saprolite under Douglas fir tree site 2 hole 2 replicate 2 | place: USA:California | collected 2015-04-18
CACCCCGCCACCAGCAGATCCCGCTCCGCCGCCCCCAGCATCGCCAGCGCCCGCACCGGCACACCCGGATCCGCCGCGATAGCCTCGAGCAGCGCCCCCAGATGGGCAGCCATGCCCTCCACCGTCACCGCGTCGAACAGCTCAGGGTCATACGCCACCCGCAGCTGCAGCCGCTCCCCCGCATACGCGGTCAGGGACAGCGGATAATTCGTGTCCTCCGCCCCGGCGAAATCCACGATCGCCAGCCCGTTACGGTCAGCGGCCTGACGGTCATACGGGAAATTCTCGAACACCACCAGGCTGTCGAACAGCGGCGTCCCCCGCGGCACCTCGCTCCAGGCCTGCACCTGGGCCAGCGACACATACTCATGCTGGCGCGGCTCGATCTGCCCGGCCTGCAGCTCCCCCAGCCAGGAGATCACCGGGCAGTCCTCATCCACCCGCACCCGCACCGGCAGGGTGTTGATGAACAGCCCCGCGATCGACTCCGACCCGGCCAGCTCCGCCGGGCGCCCCGACACCGTCGCGCCGAAGCAGATGTCCCGCTCCCCGCCGTAACGCGACAGCAGCACCGCCCACGCGCCCTGCACCAGCGAGTTCACCGTCAGCCGCGCCGCCCGCGCACACTCATACAGCCGCTGCGAGAACTCCGGGGAAAGCCGCAGCGGAATCTTCGCCGAGGACCGCGACCGGTGCGCCAGCGCCCGCTGGCGGTCAAACGGCAGCGGCGTCGGCGCCGCGAACCCGGCAAGCACCCGCCGCCAGCAGCGTTCCGCCGCGGCCAGGTCCTGCCACGCCAGCCACTGCACATAGTCCCGGAACGGGCGCCGCGCCGCCGGCCCGGCCGCGGCCCCGCCCGTCAGCCGCGCGTACTCGTCGAAGACCTCCGCCAGCACATCAGCGAGACTCCACCCATCGAGCAGGATGTGATGCGAGCACCACAGCAGATGAACCCGGGTATCCGACACCCGCGCCAGGGCCACCCGCATCAGCGGCGCAGCACTAAGGTCAAGGCCCCGGGCCGCCTCCCGTTCCCGCAGCGCCCTCAGCTTCTCCTCCTGGACCGCACCAGGCAGCCCCCGCCAGTCGTCCCGCGTGACCGGGATCCGCGCCTCCCGGTAGACCACCTGCAGCGGCTCGGGCACCCCCTCCCACACCACCGCCGTGCGCAGCACCGGGATCCGGTCCGCCACCCGCTGCACCGCCTCCGCCAGCAGACCCGGATCCGCCACCCCCTCCAGCAGCACCCCGAACCGCCCCGCGTACACATCAGCACCCGGCTCGGCCAGCGAGTGGAACAGCATCCCCGCCTGCATTGGCGTCAGCGGGTACATGTCCTCCACCCCGCGCCCGTCCCCCGCGATCCGGTCCACCACCGCCTGATCCAGCCCGGCCAGCGGGAAATCCGACGGCGTGCACCCCCCCGCCCCCGGCTCCGCGCAATGCCCCGCGATCGGCCCAGGTAGTTGAAGCCGATCCCGGGCCGCCGCCCGGCAGCCAGCTCACCCCCGCACGAAGCCAGGTACCGCAGCGCCCCGTAACCGACCCCCCGCCCCGGAACCGCCCGCAGCTGCTCCTTCACCGACTTCAGCACCACCCCCCACCCCCCTGCCGGAACCGCCAGCACCACCGGGAACTCCGAGGTGAACCACCCCACCGTCCGCGACACATCCGCATCACCGAACAGCTCCTCACGGCCATGACCCTCCAGCCCGACCAGCACCCTGTCACTGCCCGTCCACCCCGCCAGCACCCGCCCCAGCGCACTCAGCAGCACATCATTAACCTGCGTCCGGTACACAGCCGGAACCTCCTGCAGCAGCGCCCGCGTCACCCCCGCGCCCAGCCGCACCGACACCAGCCGCACCGACCCCGCCGTATTCACCCCCCGCCCGTCCGCCGGCAGCGCTCCCGCACCCTCCGCAGCCGCCGCCACCCCCCGCCAGTACCCCAGCTCACCATCAAGCCCGCCCCCCGCCACATGCCCCGCAAGCCGCCGCGCCCAGTCCCGGAACGACGTCGTCTTCGCCCCCAGCACCACCGGCCCGCCCCCCGCGAGAGCCTGCCGGTACGCCGCCTCCAGGTCAGCCAGCAGGATCCGCCACGACACCCCGTCAACCACCAGGTGATGCGCCGTCAGGAACAACCGCGGCCGCCGGCCGTGACCCAGCCGGAAGAAGACCACCCGCAGCAGCGGCCCCGAGCCCAGGTCCATCCCCGACTGCGCCGCCAGCGCCGCCGCCTCCATCGCGGCATCCTGCGCGGCCGGATCCACCCCGGACAGGTCAGCGCAGCGCAGCACCTCGCCCTCCTCGGCCGCGGCGTTGCGCTGCCGCCACCCGCCATCCGCGCGCTCGAACCGCATCCGCAGCGCGTCATGATGATCCACCAGCACCGCCACCGCCGCCCGCAGCGCCGCCTCATCCGCCCGCTCCGCAAGCTCAAGGAACACCGACTGATTGAAATGCGCGGGACTGTCCGCGAACGTCTCAAGGAACCAGCGCTGGACCGGGGTCAGCGGCACCTCACCGGTCACCACCCCCTGCTCGGCGGCGCTCCCCTCCAGCTCGGTCACCGTCGGCGCAAGTGCGCCGATAGTCTGCCGCAGGAATATGTCCTTGGTCGTCAGGCGGATACCCGCAAGCTGGGTCCGCCCGACCACCTGCAGGCTCAGGATCGAGTCGCCGCCCAGGCCGAAGAAATTGTCGTGGATCCCGACCCGCTCAAGGCCCAGCACCTCCGCCCAGATCCGGGCGAGGGTTTCTTCGACCAGGTTGCGCGGCGCGACGTAAGAACTGCCGCTCTCATCAGGTCGTGTTTCCGGCGCGGGCAGTGCCTTCCTGTCCACTTTCCCCGTGGCGGTCAGCGGGAACGCGGCGAGCACTACTAATGCCGAGGGCACCATGTACTCCGGCAGCGCCTCGAGCAGGAACTCCCGCGCTGTGGCGGCGTCCGGCACCGCGGCGCCGTCCCGGGGGGTGAGATAAGCGACCAGTCGCTTGCGGCCCGGGCCGTCCGCATGGGCCAGCACCACCGCGCCGCCCACCCCCGGATGGCTCAGCAATACCGCCTCGATCTCACCCGGCTCGATCCGGTACCCGCGGATCTTCACCTGGCTATCCGCGCGGCCAAGGAAATCGAGCTGGCCGTCAGGACGCCACCGCACCAGATCCCCGGTCCGGTACAACCGCCTCCCGAGACGGGCACCGAACGGATCCGCCACGAACCGCTCGGCCGTCAGCCCCGGCCGGCCCGCATACCCGCGCGCCACCCCAGCGCCACCCAGGTAAAGCTCACCGGGGACTCCCACCGGAACCGGCCGCAGATACCGGTCCAGCACATACGCCGCCATATTCGCGATCGGGACGCCGACCGGCGGCAGCTCTCCGCCAGCCACAGCACCCTCCGGCGCCACCTCCGCGCAGGTGGCCAGGACTGTCGCCTCGGTAGGACCATACGCGTTGATCAGCCGCAGTCCCCATTCCGGCCGCGGCCGCCGACGCACCACGTCAGCGCCGGTTACCATCACCCGCACCCCCGTACGTACCACGTCTAGCTGGTCAAGTACCGCATCGAGCTGCGGCGCCGGCACGACCGACACCGTCACTCCTGCCTCAGCCAGCCACCGCACCAGTCCCCCGGGATCACCCAGCACCTGCCGGCTCGCGATCGCAACTCCCGCACCCGCCGTCAGCGCACCCCACACCTCCAGCGCAACCGGGTCAAACCCCGCCGTGACGATCTGCGACACCCGGTCATCCCCGGTAATCCCGAACCGGCCCCTGAACCAGGCGCACAAATTCACCAGTGATCCATGCTGGACCATCACCCCCTTGGGCCGCCCGGTCGAACCGGACGTGTACACCATGTAAGCCAGGGTGGCCGGCTCGGCCGTGACCTGCGGAGGCGTACCTGGCTTTGCGGCGATGGCAGCCCGTTCCCTGTCCAGGAAGACGAGAGCCGGGCCGCCCCCTGGCAACCGGGCCGCCAGCTCCTCCCGGGTAAGCAGGATCGGCATTCCCGTGTCGGCGACGATGAAGGCCAGGCGGTCAGCTGGAAGCTCCGGATCCAGGGGCACATACGCCCCGCCCGCCTTCAGCACGGCCAGCATGCTGACCACGAGGTCGACGCCTCGCTCGAGGCACGCCCCGACCGGAACATCCGGGGCCACCCCTCGGTCAGCGAGCAGGTGCGCGAGCCGGTTAGCCCGCTCCTCAACGTCCGCGTAGCTCAGGACCGCCCCGTCGGCTACCAGGGCCACCGCCTGCGGTGCACGCGCCGCGTACCCGGCCACCAGCTCGTGCACGCACGCATCCGCTGGCCAGGGGGCCGCGGTGGCATTCAAGCCCGCCAGCAGCTGATGACGCTCAGCCTCGCCGAGCATCGGCACCGCCCGCAGCGGCGCGCCAGGATCCGCCGTGATCGCCTCGAGCAGCACCCGCAGGTGCCCGGCCATCCGCTCGATTGTCACCGCGTCGAACAGGTCCGTGCTGTAGCCGAGAAACCCGGCCAGCGCACCGTCGCGTTCCTGGAAATCGAAAGTGACGTCAAAGCTGGCGGCACGCACAGGCGGCACGATGTCCGCCACCCGCAAACCGGGAAGTTCCATTGTGCTGGCGGGGGCGTTCTGCAGGTTGACCATCACCTGCACAAGCGGGGGACGGCCCGGATCCCGCTCCGGCCGCAGCATCTCGACAAGACGCTCAAAGGGCACCTCGTCGGCGGCGACGGCGTCGAGCATTGTCGACCGTACGGTCCGCAGGAATCCCGTGAACGGGTGCGCCTCATCCACCCGCGACCGCAGCACCAGCGTGTTGACGAAAAACCCGATCAGCTTCTCCAGCTCAGGCCGGTTACGCCCGGACACCACCATGCCGACCGCGATATCCTGCTGCCCGCTGTACCGGGCGAGCAGCACCTGCACAGCCGCCGCCAGCGTCATGAACAGCGTCGCGCCGTGCGCACGTGACAGTTCCTTCAGCGCGGCCGCCGTCGCCGCCGGCACCTCAAAGATGTGCATCGCGCCGCCAGGGGTCCGCACCGGCGGGCGCGGCCGGTCCGCCGGCAGCTCCAGCACCGCCAGCCCGCGGAGCTGCTCCCGCCAGTACGCTAGCTGTTCGTCGAGTACCGGGCCTGACAGCCGTTCTCGCTGCCACACCGCGAAGTCGGCGTACCGCGCTGGCAGCGGCTCCAGGGCCGCCCGCTCCCCGCGCACGGCTGCTGCGTACAGCGCGTTCAGCTCGTCCACGAACACGCCCATCGACCAGCCGTCGGTGACGATGTGGTGGAAGCTCAGTACCAGGACGTGCTCGGCCGCGCCCAGCTTCACGAGCAGCACCCGGAAAACTGGTCCCTCCCGCAGGTCGAACGGCCGCGTCGTTTCGTCTGCCAGGCACTGGCTCAGCCCGGCGTCCCGCTCGCCGCTGGCCAGCCCGGAGAGATCGGTCATCGTGACCGCCACCGGCGCAGCCGGGTGCACCACCTGCGCGCCGCGCCCGTCAGCGGAATCAAACGTGGTCCGCAGCGGCTCATGCCGCTCCACCACCTGGTTCAGAGCCGACTTGATCGCCTCGACGTCCAGTTCACCGACAAGCCGCAGCACCCGGCTGATGTTGTACTCGACACTGTCAGGATCGAACTCTTGCAAGAACCACAACCGCTGCTGCGCCAGGGACAGTGGCAAGATGCCGCCGCGCGCGACTGGCTGGATCCGCTGGCCTGGCTCAGCCATCTCGCCGGCCAGCTGGCGGCGCAGTAGCTCTTGGAGATGCTCCGGCAGTGCGGCGATCCGGTCGTCATGCGGCGAAGACGGGCTCATTTCACTCTCCTCGTCCTGAAAGGCCGGCGTCAGCGCTTGCCATTGCCTCCTCGGCAAGCCGCACGATCTGCTGCCGGATGATGGACGCCAGTGCGGCAACCGTCGGCGCGTCGAACACCTCGCGTGGTGAAAGCGGGATCCCGAACGCGCTCCGCAGCCGGGAAACCAGCCGGACGCTCATGATCGAGTCGCCGCCGAGATCAAAGAAGTTGTCGTCAACCCCGACCCGGTCGATGCCAAGCACCTCGGCCCACAGCCTGGTCAGAGCCTTCTCTGTCGGGTCCCGCGGTGCTGCGTAGGGGACGTCGTTCTCAGGTCGTCCCTCCGGCGGAGGCAGCGCGTTCCTGTCGACTTTGCCGGTGGTGGTCCGCGGGAACTCACCGAGCACCACGAACACCGAGGGCACCATGTACTCCGGCAGGCTTTCGAGCAGGAACGTCCGCGCCGCAGCGCCGCCCGGCGGCCGGGCGCCGTTGCGGGGGGTGAGGTAAGCGACGAGGCGCTTGCCGCCCGGGGCGTCCGCACGGGCCAGCACCACCGCGCCGCCCACCCCGGGATGGCTCATCAGCACCGCCTCGACCTCACCTGGCTCGATCCGGTACCCGCGGATCTTCACCTGGCTATCCGCACGGCCAAGGAAATCCAGCTGGCCATCAGCACGCCACCGCACCAGATCCCCGGTACGGTACAGCCGCGCCCCCGGACGGGCACTGAACGGATCCGCGACGAACCGTTCCGCGGTCAGTTCCGGCCGCCCCGCATATCCCCGCGCCACCCCCGCGCCACCCAGGTACAGCTCACCTGGAACCCCCACGGGAACCGGGCGGGCATAGTCATCAAGCACATAAGCCGCGGTATTAGCGATCGGACGGCCGATCGGCGGCAGCCCGCCGCCTGCCGCGCTCCCCTCCGGTGCCACATCAGCACAGGTAGCCAGTACCGTCGCCTCTGTGGGGCCGTATGCGTTCACCAGCCGCAGCCCCCACTGCGGCCGCGGCCGCCGGCGCACCACGTCCGCCCCCGTCACCACCAGCCGCAGCCGCGTCCGCACCGCATCCATCTGGTCAAGCACCGGATCCAGCTGCGGCGCGGGCACGATCGACACCGTCACCCCCGCCCGGCCCAGCCACCGCACCAGGTCATGAGGGTCATTCAGGACCTGCCTGTCCGCCACCGCGACGCCCGCACCCGCCGTCAGCGCGCCCCACACCTCCAGCGCGACCGGGTCAAATCCCGCCGTGACAATCTGCGACACCCGGTCATCCCGGCCAACCCCGTAGCGGTCGCGGTACCAGGCGCACAGATTCAGCAGCGACCCATGCTCCACCATCACCCCCTTCGGCCGCCCCGTCGAACCCGACGTATAGATGACATAGGCGAGATCACACGGCCCGGCCGCTGCGGGCACCCCCCCTACCGGATAGGCATCCAGGACCGGCCGGTCCCGGTCGAGCAGCACCACGCGAGCGCCTCCCGCGGTGGAGGCCGGAAACCTCCCTGCTAGATGCTGGTGAGTGAGCAGCACGGGAGCCCGGATCTCGTCGAGCACAAAGGCCAGCCGCCCGGCCGGGTACTCCGGATCCAGCGGCACGTACGCCCCGCCCGCCTTGAGCACGGCAAGCATGCCGATCACGAGGTCGAAACCTCGCTCGACCGAGATCGCCACCAGCGTGTTCCGGCCAACGCCCAGGCCGACAAGGTGGTGCGCCAGCTGGCTGGCCCGCGCATCCAGCCCGCCGTAAGTCAGGCTCTCCTCACCGTGCACCACCGCGACCGCGCCCGCGCAGCGTCCCGCCCGCTCGGCGAACAGCTCATGCACGCACGCATCCGTGCGGTACTCAGCCGCGGTGCTATTCCACTCGCGGACGATCGTCTGGTATTCGGCATCGGTAAGCAGCGGCAGCTCGCCAAGCAGCCGCTCCGGGTCGTCGGCGATCGCCTGGAGGAGCACCTGCAGGTGCCCGGCTATCCGCTCGATCGTCGCCGCCTCGAACAAGTCCGGGTCATAGTGCAAGAGCAACACCAGGCGCTCACCGGGATAGGCGGCGACATTGAGGGGGTAATTAGTACCGCTGCTCGCGCTGATGCCGCGCAGCTCAAGACCGTAGGCGGCGGCCACGGCAGCGTCGAACGGATAGTTCTCGAACAATACGATGCTGCTGAAGAGGCTGGCGCCCCCAGGCACCTCGCTCCAGGACTGCGCCTGCGAGAGCGAGACATGCTCGTACTGCTTTGCCTCCGCCAGGTCTGCCTGCAGCTGTCGCAGCCAGCGAGGAGCATCGCTTTCCGCATCGATCCTGACACGGACAGGCAGAGTGTTGATGAATAGCCCGACGATCGATTCCGAGCCGACGAGCTCGGCCGCCCGGCCGGATACGGTAGCGCCGAAACAAACGTCCCGCTCCCCGCTATAGCGCGAAAGCAGCAGTGCCCACACGCCTTGCACGACGGTGTTCACCGTCACCCTGGCACGTTTCGCGAACTCGTCGAGCCGGGTGGACAGCCCCTCGGGAAGGCGCAGCATCAGCTCATCAGATGAGCGCGCCTTGTGCGCGTGGGTCGGCTGCCGGTCGTACGGCAGCCGGGTGGGCGACTGGAATCCGGAAAGCGTCCGGCGCCAGTACTGTTCGGCGGCCGACTCATCCTGGCTATGCAGCCACTCCACGTAGTCGCGGTAGGGCCGGCGCGGCGCTGGAACGAAGGGCTGACCGCCCGACAAGCCCGCATACTCCCCGAAGACCTCGTAAAGCACCTGCATGCCACTCCAGCCGTCCAGCAGGGCATGGTGGAAGGTCCACAGCAGGCGGACGCGCGTGTCGGTAAGCCGGGCAACGGTCACTCGCATGACCGGCGGCGCGGTGAAGTCCATCCCCGCATCCCGGTCGGCGCCCAAGTAGCGATCAAGTTCTTCCCGCTGCCTGGCTGGGCTGAGCGACCGCAAGTCGAGCTGAGCAACAGGGAGCTCGGCATGAGCGTGCACTACCTGGAGGGCCCTCGCGACGTCTTCCCAAACGAGACTCGTGCGCAGTACGGGCGTACGGTCGACAACGCGCTGCCATGCCTGGCCGAGGAGGCCGGGGTGATCCACGCCGTCAAGGTCGACCCAGGTCTGTTCGAAGTACAGGCCGGAATCGGGCTCCACCAGGGAATGGAAGAGCATCCCGCTCTGCATCGGCGTCAGCGGGTAGATGTCTTCGACGGCCTTACCGTTGCCCGCGATGCGGTCCACCGTGACCTGATCCAGCCGGGCCAGCGGGAAATCCGACGGGGTCCGGCCGCCGGCATTGGGCCCCGCGCAGTGTTCGGCAATCTGCCCGAGCGCGGCCACGAACTCGGCCGCGAGGAGCCCGACGGTCCGCTCATCATGCAGGTTCGCCGAGTAGTACCAGCACAGCTCCAGGTGGCCGGCATTCATCATGCCCACGATGTCGAGCAGGTGCGGCCGTACGTCGTCCGGGTCCTGGCGGAGCCCGAGCTGGGATACCGCGTGGTAGACACCCGCACCGCCGGTCATGCCGCCGAACTGGCCGAGGTAGTTGAAGCCAACCGGCGGCTGCGGGTCATCTGCGAGCGCGCGGGCGGCGGCGCCCCCGCAGTAGCGCAGCGCGCCGTATCCCAGCCCCCGTCCGGGCACTGCCCGCAATTGCTCCTTGACCAGCTTGAGCACGGCGACCCAGTCCCGCGCCCCCGGTACGAGAGGAATGGCCAGCAGGACAGGGAAGTAGGCGGTGAACCAGCCGACGGTACGGGTGAGATCGACATCGTCGAAGATCTCTTCCCGGCCATGGCCCTCGAGCCCAATCAGTGCCTGCTCGTGCCCGGTCCACCGGTTCAGGGCGTGGCAGAGCGCGGTGAGCAGCACGGCATCGATGCCGGCCTTGTAGGCGGCCGGCACCTCCTGAACGAGCGCCCGTGAGATATCGGCATTGAGCCGGACGTTCAGCGTGCGGGTAGATCCGGCCGAGTTGGGCCCGGGCCCGTCCACGGGCAGCGAGGCATGCGTGCGAGGGCTCAGGCCGGCCCAGTAGCTCAGCTCATGGTCAAGGGCGCCTGCCGCGACATGCCCGGCCAGCCGACGGCCCCAGTCGCGGAACGACGTCGTCTTGGCCCCCAGGATGATAGGCGCGCCCCGTTCGGCCTGCCGGTATGCAACGGCGAGGTCGTCAAGCAGAATCCGCCACGACACGCCGTCCACCACCAGATGGTGCACGGTCATGAGGAGCCTGGACCGACGGCCGCTGCCCGTCGCGAACAGCACCACCTGAATCAGGGGTCCGCTGGTGATGTCCACCGCGGACTGAGCGGCGGCCGTCTCGCGCTCGATGGTGCCGTCGAGTTCCTTGTCCGCCACGGATGACAGGTCAATCCGGCGGAAGAACTCGCCGTTCTCGGCTGCCGCGTTGCGTTGCCGCCACTGGCCGTCAGCCCGCGGGGGGTATTGGGGGGTCGTCCCCCCAGGCTGGCACCGCGGGGGGTATTGGGGGGTCGTCCCCCCAGGCTGGCACCGCTCGAACCGCATCCGCAGGGCGTCGTGCTGCTCGATCAGGGCCGCCACAGCCGGCCGCAGCGCCATCTCGTCGGCCTCCTCGGCCAGCTCGGCGACGAGGAACTGGCTGAACTGGGACACAGCGGTGAACCGCTCGAAGAACAGCCGCTGGATGGGTGTCAGCGGAACCTCACCGGTCACAGGCTCCGCGTCGGTCACCGGATCGTGCCCGCGCCCGGCGTTCGCGTCGACGGTCACGTGCTGTGCGAGCGCGCCGATCGTCTGCCACAGGAAGAGGTCCTTCGACGTCATCCGCAGCCCCGCCTGGCGAGCCCTGGACACCACCTGGATACCCAGGATCGAGTCGCCACCCAGCGCGAAGAAGTTGTCCTCCGTCCCGATCCCCTCGATGCCGAGCACCTCTGCCCAGATCCCGGCCAGCGCCTCCTGCATGGTGCCGGCCGGCGCCAGGTAGCCATCCTCGGTACCCGGCTCCGCGCCGGCCTCTGGCGCGGGTAGCGCCTTCCTGTCGACTTTTCCCGTGGCGGACAGCGGGAAGGCGTCCAGCAGGACGAACGCCGAAGGCACCATGTACTCGGGCAGGGCTTCGAGCAGGAACGCTCGCGCTGTGGCCGGGCTCAGCGCGTCACCGTCGCGAAGGGTCAGGTAAGCGACGAGGCGCTTGCGGCCCGGAATGTCCTCGCGGGCCAGTACGACCGCGCCTGCCACCTGGGGATGACTCAGCAGGACCGTCTCGATCTCACCCAGCTCGATCCGGTACCCGCGGATCTTCACCTGGCTATCCGCGCGGCCAAGGAAATCTAGCTGACCGTCGGCCCTGCGGCGGACCAGATCCCCGGTGCGGTACATGCGAGCGCCCGGGGCGGCACTGAACGGATCGGCCACGAACCGCTCCGCGGTCAGACTTTGCCGCCCGGCATACCCGCGCGCCACCCCCGCACCGCCGAGGTACAGCTCACCGGGCACCCCGGTCGGAGCCGGATTGCCGTAGCTGTCGAGCACGTACGCCGTCGTATTGGCGATCGGGCCGCCGATCGGTGGCAGGCCTCCGACCGTCACGCTGCCCTCCGGCGCGATATCGGCACAGGTCGCGAGCACCGTCGCCTCGGTGGGGCCATAGGCGTTGGCCAGCCGCAGCTCCCATTCCGCCCGCGGACGCCGGCGCACCACATCGGCACCAGTCACCATCACGCGCAGCGCGGTACGCACCAGGTCTAGCTCGTCAAGCACCGCATCCAGCTGCGGCGCGGGCACGATCGACACCGTCACCCCCGCCTCAGCCAGCCACCGCACCAGCTCGTGCGGATCTCCGAGGACCTGACCGGCCGGCACCGCGACCCCCGCGCCCGCCGTCAGCGCTCCCCACACCTCCAGGGCAACCGGGTCGAACACCGGTGCGACGATCTGCGACACCAGATCGCCAGCGGTAATCTCGTAGCGGCCGCGGTACCAGGCACACAGGTTCGCCAGTGAACGGTGCTCGATCATTACCCCCTTGGGCCGCCCCGTGGAACCCGATGTGTACACGATGTACGCGAGGCAGTCCGGCCCCGCCCCGGTCGGCGGAGCCGTGCCTGGCAGGGCAGTTATGGCGGCCCGGTCCTCGTCCAGGCAGATCACGGCGGGCCCGACCGGAGACAGCCGGTCAGCCAGCGCCGCCCGGGTAAGCAGGATCAGCATGCCGGTGTCGGCGACGATGAATCGCATCCGCTCCACGGGATGCTCCGGATCCAGCGGGACGTACGCACCGCCCGCCTTCAGCACCCCCAGCATGCCGACCACCAGGTCAGCACCGCGCTCCACGCAAAGGCCCACTGGCGCATCCGGGCCCACTCCCCGCTCGATGAGATAACGGGCTAGCCGGTTGCCGCGTTCGTCTAGCTCTGCGAAGGTCAGCGTGTCGCCCTGGCAGGCCAGCGCGACCGCATCCGGGGTCCGCCGGACCTGCTCAGCGAACAGCTCGTGCACGCACCGCTCATCGCCGTCGCTGGTGGCGGTGTCATTGCACGCGGCGAGCAGCCAGCCTCGCTCCGCATCCGTCAGCAGCGGGAGCTCAGGCACCGGCCGGCCCGGGTCCGCGACGACGGCCTCCATCAGCGCCCGCAGGTGCCCGGCCATCCGCTCGATCGTCGCGGCGTCGAACAGGCCGGTGTTGTACTCGATCATCACCCGCAGGCCGCCAGCCCGCTCCTCGAACTCGACGCCGACGTCGAAGATGGCCGACACGTGCGGCAAGACGAGTTCCTCCGTGCGGGTGCCGATCAGCTTTACCGGACCCATCGGCACGTTCTGCAGCACGACCATGGCCTGCACCAGCGGCGCCCGGCTCGGATCCCTGTCCGGGCACAGCTCGTCCACCAGGCGCTCGAACGGCACGTCCTGATGGGCGAACGCGTCCAGCACGGTGCCCCGCACCTGCGCGAGGAACTCCGCGAAGGACGGGGAGCCTGCGACGCTCGAGCGCAGCACCAGGGTGTTGATGAAGCACCCGAGCATCCGCTCGAGCTCGGGCCGGTTCCGCCCGGAGACCGCGGTCCCGACCGCGATGTCTTCCTGCCCCGCGTAGCGGGCGAACAGCACCTGGACAGCCGCCGCCAAGGTCATGAACAGCGATGCGCCGTGGCGTCGGCTGATGGCCCTCAGCCCCGCGGTAAGCTCCTCGGCGATCGTGAATCTGTGCGCGGCCCCCGCGGAGGTCTTCACCGCTGGCCGCGGCCGGTCGGTGGGCAGCTCGAGCGGAGACAGCCCGTCCAGTCGCCCCCGCCAGTAGCGCAGCTGTCTGTCAAGCGCTGATCCGGACAGCTGTTCTCGCTGCCAGACGCAGAAGTCCATGTACTGCACTGCCAGCGGCTCCAGCTCGGCGGGTACGCCGAGCCGGGCCGCGTGGTAGAGCGCGCCGAGATCGTCGGCGAGCACGCCCATCGACCAGCCGTCGGTAACGGCATGATGCAGGCTGAGTACCAGCACATGGTCGAATTCATTCCGCCGCACGAGCAGCGTCCGGAGCAGCGGGCCGCTGCGCAGGTCGAAGGGCCGGCTCACCTCCTCGTGCAGCAGCCGGTCCAGCTCTCCCGCCCAGCCGTCCTCCGTGACGTCAGCCAGGTCGGCCATCCGCATCGGCACGCCGACTTCGCGGGCGGGGCGGATGAGCTGAACCGCCCGGCCATCCGCGACGGCGAACGTGGTCCGCAGCAGCTCATGCCTTGCCACCACCTCGCCGCACGCCACGGCCAGCGCCGCCACATCGAGGTCGCCGAGCAGCCGGAAACCGGAACAGACGTTGTACTCGACCGCCTGAGGCTCGAACTCGTAGGCGAACCAGAACCGCTGCTGGGTGAAGGACAGCGGCGGCGCCTCCTCGCGCGACACCGGGCTGATGCCCTTGTCCGGGCTGGCCGAGCGCGCGGCGATCTCCGCGGCCAGCGCTGCGACCGTCGGCGTGTCGAACAGGACCCGGGCCGGCAGCTCCACGCCGAGCGCGGCCCTGATGCGGGACAGCACGCGGACGCCGAGCAGTGAGTCCCCGCCGAGATCGAAGAAGCCGTCGTTGACGCCGACCCGGCCGACCCCTAGCACCTCCGTGTAGATAGCGGCCAGCACCTCCTCCTGGGTATCGCGCGGCGCGAGGTAGCCCTTTTCCTCGTCCGTGGCGGGGTCGGGTAGCGCGCGGCGGTCCACCTTGCCATTGGGGCCGAGCGGCATCGTGTCCAGCGCGACGAAAACGGACGGAATCATGTACTCGGGAAGGCTGCGCGCGAGGAATTCGCGCAGCCGCGACGCCGTCGGCGGCAGACCGGAATCCGGTACGAGATACGCGACGAGGCGCGTGCCGCCGGTGCCGGGCTGCCACGCCACGACGATGACGTCAGCCAGGTCCGGGTGCTGCCGCAGCGCGGTCTCGATCTCCCCGGGCTCGACGCGGAAACCGCGGATCTTGACCTGGTCATCGGCCCGGCCAAGGAACTCGAGCCTGCCGTCCGCGGTCCAGCGCACCAGGTCCCCGGTACGGTACAGGCGCTCCCCCGCACTCCACGGAGCAGCGACGAACCGTCCGGCGGTCAGGCCCGGCTGGCTCAGGTAGCCCCGCGCGAGGCCGTCCCCGCCGACGTACAGCTCACCTGCGACGCCGGTAGGCGCCAGGCCGAGATCACTGTCGACCACGTAGACGCGGGTGTTCGCGATCGGCCGGCCGATCGGCACCGGCGCAGGCACCGGGACGTCGGCCGGAAAGAGGTGACAGGCGGTGAACGTGGTTCCCTCGGTCGGCCCGTAGCCGTTTACCAGCCGGAGCTCTGGGCACCGCTCGCGAACTATGGCGCAGTGCGCCGGGGATAGCACATCACCGCCTGCTAGCAGCCAGCGCAACCCGCTCAGCACCGCGACGTCAGCGTCAACGACTTCGTGGAACAGCCCGCTGGTCAGCCACAGCACCGTGACCCTCGACGAGGAGAGGAACCGGCCGAGCTCGCCGGCCGATGGCACGCCCGGCGGCGGTATGGCCAGGGCTGCCCCGTTCAGCAGCGCACCCCAGATCTCGAACGTCGATGCGTCGAAGGACGCCGACGCGAACTGGGCGACCACGTCGGAAGGAACGAGCTCGATGTAGTCCGTCTCGCAGGCCAGGCGAACTACCGACCGGTGTGCCACCATCACCCCTTTGGGGGTGCCGGTCGAACCGGAGGTGTACATGACATAAGCGAGGTTTCCCGGCCCTGTGCGGACACGCGGTGCCCCGGCGGGCAAGGCGCCGGCCACCGGCAAGTCCCGGTCCAGGCAGATCACCGAGATTCCGCGCGCGGGCAGGCGGTGGCGCAGGCTTCGCTGGGTAAGCACAAGCGGGGCGGCGGTCTCGGCGAGCATGAGCGTCAGCCGGCCGGCCGGGTATCCGGGGTCGAGGGGCACGTATGCGCCGCCCGCCTTGAGCACGGCGACGATCGCGAGGACCGCTTCGATGCCTCGCTCCAGGCAGATGCCCACGAGCACGTCGGGACCGACGCCACGCTCGACGAGCAGCCGCGCGAGCTGGTTGGCCTGTGCGTCAAGCTCCGCGTAGCTCAGCCGACGCGGCCCGGACACCACGGCGGTTCTGCCGGGTGACCGCGCGGCCGTGGCCGCGAATATCTCGTGCACGCACTCGCCGGAAGGGTAGGCAGTGCCGGTGTCGTTCCACGCCACGGCCAGCCGGCGGCGCTCCGCGTCGTCAAGCATGGCCAGGCGGCGCACCGGCAACTCCGGGTGACTGGCGATTTCCCCGAGCAGCACGAGCAGATGGCCAGCCATGCGTTCAACCGTGCAGCAGTCGAACAGGCTAGTCCGGTACGTGATCCGGATCGCGAGCGCATCAGCCGTCTCGAGGAAGTCGAAGCTCAGCTCGTCGGCCGAGTAGCTGACCGGCAGCTCGAAGGGTTCGATGCGCAGGCTGTCTGCCCGCGGCATTGCCAGCAACGGCGTGAACGTGACCACCGCGCGCATGGGTGCTGGCGCCCCGGGATCCCCGACAGGCCACAGTTCCCGCAGCAGTCGCCCGAACGGCAGCTCGGCGTGCGCGAAGTCATCCCGCAGCGTGGTACGGATCTCGTCGAGAAACTCCGTGAACGACGCTGCGGAACTCACCTGGGACCGCAGCAGCAGCCTGTTGGCAAGCGGCCCGGTCAGGCGGGCGAGCTCCGGCGTCCCCCGGCCCGGGACTGTCGTCCCCACGGCGACATCCCGCTGTCCGGCGTAGCGCGCCAGGAGCAGCTGGGTCGCGCCGGCCAGCACGCCGAACAGCGGGATGTCCCGTTGCCTGGCAAGCAGGCTCAGCCGGGAAGCAACATCCGCTGGCACCTCGACCCGGTACGCGGCGGCATCGGCAGTGCCGCCGGCGGAGCCGCCGGCGGATCGTGGCCTGTCGGTGCGCACGTCTAGCGGGGCGACGTTCTCCAGCCGATGCCGCCAGTAGCCGAGCTGAGCGTCCGCATCCTGACTGGACAGCCATGCCCGCCGCGACTGCGCGTGGTCAAGATAGCGGACGGGCACCGGCGGCAGTCCGGGCTCCTCGCCGGCCACCGCGGCCAGGTAAAGCACAGCGAGGTCCTCGGCGAGCACCCGGGCGGACCACGTGTCGGCCGCCAGGGGGTGGATGCCGAGCATGAGGCGGTGATCGGACTCGGCCAGGCGGACAAGCAGGGCGCGGATGAGCGGCGGATGCCCCGCGCCGGCCGGCCGGCTCATCTCCTCGCGCAGCAGGCTGTCCAGCTCCAGGGATCGCGCCTCGGCCTGGTGAGCCGACAGGTCGACAAGACGGCACGGAACCGCGCCAGCCGGATGCACACGACGCGCCAGCCCGCCATCCACGGTCTCGGCAGTCGCGCGCAGGAGTTCGTGCCGGGCGGTCAGCGCGGTGAGCGCCGTCGATAGGGCCGTTACGTCGAGCGGCCCGGCTAGCCGGAGGCCGAGCGGCACGGTGATCCCGCCGGGCGGTTGCCCCGGCGGGAGGGCGGTGTCAGGTCGCACTCTGAACCTCCACGTTTCCCGGGGAAGACCGCGTCGCGCCCTCGTCGGCGATTGCCGGGCGGCTCCGCCTCGCAACGCGACCCCCGATATCCATCAGCGCGATCTCGTTGTCGTCCGGATCACATACGAACCGGCCGATGATCGGCAGCTCATCGCCGGCCTCGTCTCTGGCCGAGAACACCAGCCCGTCGTAGAACGTCATCTGGGCAGGAATCCCGTTGCCCAGATCGATACGGAGCGCGCCGTCGTCGTCGCGCGACACCGAGTAGCGGATGTCGCCGTTGACGTAGCGGCCCACGCAATCCGGCTTGTCGCTCGTACGGTTCGCCGCGGCCTGTGGCATGCGGTAGCTGCCGACATCCAGGCCGGTGTCGCGCAGGCCGCGGAGCACGCCTTCCCACAGCCGCAGGCCAGCTGCCGATGCATTGGTCGTGACAGCGAGCACGGTGCCGCGTGCCGGGTCGAACCGCAGGTGGCACGTGGTGCCTCGATGGGTTCCGTCGTGCCCGAACCAGTCGGCCAGCTCGGTGCGGAATCTGGCCAGGCCAAGTCCCCATTCATCGGCGAGGCCGAACGGCACCGCCCCGGCCGCGCCCTGGCGCATGAGGCCGAGATGGTCCGCGTCGAGCGGCCCGGCGGCTGGCCCGATGTGCATGCGGCCGAACTTCACCAGATCGGAGGCGCTGCAAGCCAGGCCACCGACTGGAGCCAGGAATACAGGGCTCGCCACATCGACGGAGATCACCTTGTCCCTGGCCAGGTTCACCGAATGCCCGCTCACGCTGGGCCACCGCCTCGCCGGGATGCGGGGTTCCGCGCAGAACGCCGGCTCGATGCCCAGCGGACCGAGCAGCATCGACTCGGCCGCCTCCCACCAGCTCATCCCCGTAACTGCCTCGATGAGGCGCCCCGCGAGGACAAACCCCACGTTCGAGTAGGAGAAAGCGAGCCCCGGGCGGCAGATGAGCCTGAGATCGCCGCAGCCGAGCGCGTACCGCCGCAGCGTCGGCGCGGACACGCCGACCGGGTCGAAATCAGAGGGAAGCCCGCCGGTGTGGCTCAGCAGGTGGCGCGCGGTCACGATCTGGCCGACGCGGTTCTGTGCCGTTTCCAGCTCCTGGAGGTACGTCCCGATGGGCTCATCGAGGTCCACGTCGCCGTCGGAGACCAGCTGCATGACGACCGTTGCGGTGAACGATTTGGTGACCGACCCCAACGGGAAGCTGGACTCCCGGGATACCCGTGACCCCGTGCCGTGCCGTTCATAGCCCGTCTCGGCCGAGAGGGCCTGACCATCGCGGTAAAGCACGAGCTGGGCACCTGGAACGTGGTATTTCCTCGCCAGCTCGGCCAGCAGGCGCGCGAGGAATTCAGTATCCACCGTTATCGGACTCCGGACGCGGGCACGTGAGCTATCGACATGTCGCTCGTCCTCTCTTATCCGAGCCCGGCGCGTACCGCGGCGGCGGCGTCCTTGGTGCCGAGCGAACCGCCGAGGTCGGGGGTGCAGCGGCAGGCCGCGATCGCGGCCGCCGCGGCGGCGCGGATGGCGCGGGCCTCGGCGGGGTAGCCGCGGTGGCCGATGAGCAGCGCGGCGCTGAGGATCGCGCCGACGGGGTTGGCCATGTCCTGGCCGGCGATGTCGGGGGCGCTGCCGTGCACGGGTTCGTACAGCCCGTATCCGGTCTCGGGGTTGATGTTCGCGGAGGCGGCCGTGCCCAGGCCGCCGGCCAGCACGGCCGTCAGGTCGCTGAGGATGTCGCCGTAGGAGTTGTTGGTGACGATGACATCGAACCCGGTCGGGTCCTCGGCGAGCTTCATCGCCGCGGCGTCCACGTACAGGTGGCGCGCGCCGATGTCCGGGTGGCGCGCGATGGCCTCGTGCCAGCAGCGCTGCCACAGCCGGCCGCCGTGGGGCACGGCGTTGGACTTGTCCACCATGCACACCTCGCGGCGGGCCACCGAGAACGCGTAGCCCAGTATCCGGGACACCCCCCGGTAGGTACTGACCTCCTCATCCATCGCGACCTCGTGACACGTGCCCTGGTGCAGCGCTCCGCCCGCACCTGAATACAGTCCCTCGGTGTTCTCCCGGACCACCACGCAGTCGATGGGCCGCCGGGCCGGGTCGCGCAGCGGGCTGAGCCGGTCGTGCAGCAGGGACGCGGGCCGGTGGTTGACGTACAGGTCGAGGTCGAACCGCAGCCGCAGCAGCACGCCGCGCGCATAGTCCGCCGAGCGCACCCTCGGGTCGCCTACGGCCCCGAACAGCACCGATCCCGCTTTGCGTACCCGGTCCAGGTCCTCATCGGCCAGGGCCACGCCCGAGCGCAGGTAACGCCCGGCGTTGACCTCGTCCAGGATGTCGAAATCGATGCCAAGCCCCAGCTCGTCAAGGGTGCGCAATGCCTCCTCGGTGACCTCTGGCCCTATTCCGTCGCCAGGCACGACCGCGATCGACAGCATTCAGGACCGCCCGGGGAACGAAGGGGCGAAGGCGGGCGACAGTCCCTGGCGGGTCATCCGGCGGCCGGCCGCGTCGATGGTCTCGCGGGGCCGGTTGAACGCGATCCTGACGAAGTGCGCGCCATACCGCTGGTCGGCGAAGAAGAACGTGCCAGGCACGACAAGCACCCCGGCCTGATCGACCAGTTCACGCACATAGGTTCCGCTCTCCTCATCCGTGACCGGGCCGATGCCGGCCATCAGGTAGCAGGCTCCCTCGCAGGGCGGGCAGGTAAGCCCGATGCCGGAGAAGATCTCCACTGCGCGGTCACGCAGGTCCTGCAGCTGCGGCGCGGGGTCCCACACGCCTGGTTCCAGTACCCCCGCCATGGCGGCGGCGCGCTGCAGCGGGGCCGGCGCGCCGCTCGTGGTCGCCACGTGCACCTCGCGCAGCGCCCGGGTGCGCTGCGGTCCGGCACGCAGGAAACCCAGCCGCCAGCCGCTGACCGCATGGCTCTTGGAGAGGCTGCCGATGACGATGCTGCGGTCAGCGAGCCCTGGCACGGCGGCGGCGGAGATATGGACCCGGCCGTCGAACGTCAGGGCCGCGTAGACCTCGTCGCTGATCACGGTGACGTTCCAGCGCTCGCACAGCTCCGCGATGGCCGCGAACTCGCCCCGGTCGAGCATCCGGCCCGTCGGATTCGCCGGGGTGTTGACGATGATTGCCCGGGTCCGCGGGCCGAACGCGGCAGCCAGTTCCCTCTGCTCGAAGCGCCAGCCAGGGGGATGCATGCGGACGAACCGCGGCTGCCCCCCCGCCAGGGCGACCGCGCCGAGGAAGTTCTCGTAGAACGGCTCGAGCACGATGACCTCGTCGCCTGGGTCCACCGTGGTGAGCAGCGCGACGGCGAGCGCCTCGCTGGCGCCGACGGTAATGGTGATCTCGGTGTCGGGGTTCGCTACGGTGCCGAGCGATCGCGCGATCTGCGCGCGCAGCTCCCGGTTGCCGGCCGGATCCTCGTACTGGTTGGCGCCCGACCGCACAGCGATGCACGCTTCCTCGATCAGTTCTCCTGGCGTGGGCGGCGCGCTTGGCGTGCCCACGGCCAGGTCGATGACATCGCCGCGCGAGCGGGCCTCGCGCAGCAGCGCCACCAGGCCGCCCCGCGGCAGCTGGCCCACCCGGGCGGCAGCGGCGAAGCCGGCACCGGGCGAGGCGCCGCCGGGCGCGATCATTTCAGCGCGCCAGCGGGAGGGGCCGCCGTGGCTGCCAGAGCGCCCCGGACGATGGTGGGCAGCCAGTAGGGCCGGGCCTGCTCGTAGCGGGTGATGTCCTCTTCGCGCTGAAGGGTCACCCCTATGTCGTCGTAGCCGTTGAGCAGCAGCCAGCGGGCCCGCTCATCAATCTCGAAGTCCCAGTGCACATCGGCGGCCCGTACCTGCCTGCGGGTCAGGTCTACGGTGACCTCGAAGCCAGGATCGGCGTCAGCCCTGTCCATCAGCCCGCCCACCACCTCGTCGGCCAGGCAGACGGCCAGCAGCCCGTTCTTCAGCGCGTTGCGGGCGAAGATGTCACCGAACCGGGCCGAGATCACGACAGCGAAGCCCCAGTCACGCAGTGCCCACACCGCATGCTCACGCGAGCTGCCGGTGCCGAAGTCCGGGCCTGCGAGCAGCACCGTGGCCTCAGCGCTCTCCGGCCGGTTGAGCACGAAGTCGGCCTGCTGCCGCCACCGCGCGAACAGCCCGTCGGAGAACCCGGTCTTCGTCACGCGCTTGCAGAACTCACTAGGGATGACCTGGTCGGTGTCGACGCTGCCGCGGCGCAATGCCACGACACGGCCGGTGTGCGCGGTCAGCGGTTCCACGGGTCTCCTTCAGGCCAGCTGGTCGGGTGCCGCTTCATCGCAGGTCACCCGTCACTCCAGGTCCGTCATCACTCCAGGTCGGCAGGTGCGGCCAGATGACCGGCCACAGCCGTCGCGGCGGCCACGGCCGGCGAGACCAGGTGAGTACGCGCCCGCGGCCCCTGGCGGCCCTCGAAGTTGCGGTTCGACGTGGACGCGCACCGCTCGCTGCCGGGAAGCTGGTCGGGGTTCATGCCCAGGCACATCGAGCAGCCCGGCAGCCGCCACTGTGCTCCCGCCGCCTGGAACACCTCGTGCAGCCCCTCTTCCTCGGCCTGCGCCCGCACGCCCATCGAGCCCGGTACCACCAGCATGCGGACCCCGGCGGCCACCGTGCGCCCGCTGATAACGCCCGCCGCGGCGCGCAGGTCCTCGATCCTGCCGTTGGTGCACGACCCGAGGAAAACGGTGTCGATGCGGATCTCGCGCACCGCCATCCCGGGAGCCAGGTCCATGTACTCGAGGGCCCGCCGCGCCGCGGCCTGCCCGGCTGGATCGCCGAAGGAGCCAGGATCGGGCACCACGCCGTCCAGCGAGACCGCCTGACCGGATTGGTTCCCCAGGTCACCAGGGGCGTCAGGGCGGACACGTCGACGATGACCGCGGCGTCGAACGTCGCCGATTCGTCGGTGCGCAGCGTCCGCCAGCAGGCCAGCGCGTCGTTCCAGGCTGATCCCTTCGGCGCGTGTGGCTTCGACGACAGGTAGGCGTAGGTGATCTCATCGGGAGCGACGAGGCCAGCCCTGGCGCCGGCCTCGATGCTCATGTTGCACATCGTCATCCGGCTTTCCATGGACAGCGCGCGCACCGCCTCGCCGCGGTACTCGATCAGATGCCCCTGCGCGCCATTCGGGCCGATCTGGGCGATCAGGGCGAGGATGAGATCCTTCGCCCCCGTCCCCGGCCCCGGCGCGCCGGCGAACTCCACCGCCATTGCCCTCGGCCGCGCCAGCGCGAGCGTCTGCGTCGCGAGCACGTGCTCCACATCGCTGGTGCCGATGCCGAAGGCCAGCGCCCCGAACGCGCCATGCGTGGAGGTGTGGCTGTCACCGCAGACCACCGTCATCCCCGGCTGGACCAGCCCGAGCGCGGGGGCGACCACGTGCACGATGCCCTGCCGGTGCTGGCCGAGGGAATACAGCTCGATGCCGTGGACCTGGCAATTGCGCCGCAGCGTCTCGATCTGCACCCGGCTCACCGGATCCTCGATGATCAGCGAGTCCGTCGGCACATTGTGGTCCTCGAGCGCCAGCGTCAGCTCCGGGCGGCGCACCTCGCGGCCCGCCAGCCTCAGCCCGTCGAACGCCTGCGGCGAGGTCGCCTCGTGCGTCAGGTGCAGGTCGATGTACAGCAGGTCGGGTCCCTCTGCGGGCCGGTGGACGACGTGGCTGTCCCAGACCTTCTCGGCGAGCGTCGTCCCGCCGCTCATCAGCCATCCCCGACGGGGCGAAGGTGCGCGTACCGCTCCGCGAGCTGATCGCGCACCAGGCTCAGCTCATCGCACTCGCCCCCGGCCCGGCTGGCGATGTACTCGTGATACAGCTGGTCTACCAGTGCGTCCACGACCGGGATACCGAGCTGCTCAAGCAGGTGGCGCAGCACCACCCGGCCG
>WNFD01004050.1_pt1 | contig 22782 bp, 20 predicted proteins | sample 5400491 | NCBI WGS metagenome assembly WNFD01 (sample SAMN13153343, study PRJNA577476) | soil metagenome | isolation source: 120 cm saprolite under Douglas fir tree site 2 hole 2 replicate 2 | place: USA:California | collected 2015-04-18
CGATCAGCATCGCCGCCCCCGCCGTGGCCACGCCCGCGAGGAGCGAGACGCGCGCCCCCCAGATGAGGCGCGCGAGCAGGTCCCGGCCGAACTCGTCGGTGCCGAGCCAGTGCCCGGCCGTCAGGGGTGGATGCAGGCGATTCGGCGTGTCCACGGCGTCGGGATCGCCGAGGGGCAGGTGCGGGGCGAGGAAGGCGGTGGCGGCCGCGCCCAGGATGACGAGGAAGGCAAGGACGGCCAGGCGGTTCCTGAGGAGCCGTCTATTCATAGTGGATGCGCGGATCGAGGTACACGTAGAGCAGATCGACGGCGAGGTTGATGAGGACGAAGGTCAGCGCGATGACGAGGACGCAGCCCTGGACGAGGGGAAAGTCGCGGGCCAGGATGCCCTGGACCATGAGCAGCCCCACCCCGGGCCAGGCGAAGACGGTCTCCGTGAGGACGGCGCCGCCGAGGAGATAGCCCGCCTGGACGCCGACCACGGTGACGATGGGGATGAGGGCGTTCTTGAGCCCGTGGCGGACGACCACGCGCCCCTCGATCAGTCCCTTGGCCCGCGCCGTCCGGATGTAGTCCTGGCCGAGGACGTCGAGCATGGTGCTCCTGGTGAGGCGGGCGATGATGGTCATGGAGGCCGCGGCCAGGGTGACCGCGGGCAGCACGAGATGGGCGGCCAGATCGCGCAGGTCGCCGCCGCCATAGGGCGCCCACATGCCGGAGGCGGGAAGCCAGCCGAGCCAGAGCGAGAAGACGACCATGAGCACGATGCCCAGCCAGAACACGGGCATGCTGGCGCCGAAGAGGGAGGTGACGGCGCTCAGCCGGTCCAGCAGCGAGTGCGGGCGCACGGCGGAGGCGAGGCCGAGGGCGAGGCCGCCCAGCGTGGACAGCAACAGGCTGCTGCCCGTCAGGACGAGGGTGGCCTGGAATCGGTGGAGCACCTCGTCGAGGACGGGGCGCTTCATCCAGAGCGATCGCCCGAGATCGCCGCGGAGGACGTGGCCCATCCAGCGGAGGTACTGGACGTGCAGCGGCTCGGTCAGGCCGAGTTCGCGCCGGAGGCGCGCGAGATCTTCCTGGGTCGCCTGGGAGCCCAGCATGATCTCGGCGGGGTCGCCCGGGGAGAGATGCAGCACCATGAAGACGACGATGGAGACCCCGAGCAGGACGGGCACGAGCAGGAGCACGCGCCGCGCTATGTAGGCCCTCAACGATCTAACCTCTCAAGCGGGCGATCTAACTTCTCAAGGGCGCGGGCTCACTTGAGCGAGATCGTCTCCACGCGCAGGTCGAAGCTCGGGTGGAGCTTGAAGCCCTGCACCCGCTTCGAGAGGGCCGCGATCTGGATCTCGTGGTCGACGAACACCCACGGCGCGTCGTCGACGAGGATGCGCTGCGCCTCCTTGTAGAGCTGGGCGCGCTTGGTCTGGTCGGTGGTGAGGCGCGCCTGCTGGAGGAGGGCGTCGAAGCGCGGGTTCTTGTAGAGGGCGCGGTTGGGGCCCACGGGCGTCCACTGGCTCGAGTGCAGGAGCGGGTACATGACCATGTCGGGATCTTCCGTGCCCGCCATCCACGACAGCGCGAACAGCTCCTGTTCCTTGGTGCGGAGCTTGGCGAGATAGGCGCCCCATTCCATGGTCTGCAGGCTGACGTTGACGCCCACGGCCTTGAGGTTGGACTGCATGACCGTGCTCATGGCCACGGGCGCCTGCATGCCCGAGCCAGACTCCGGCACCCACAAGGTCGTCGAGAAGCCGTTCGGATAGCCTGCCTCGGCCAGGAGCTTCTTCGCCCGTTCGGGGTCGTAGGGATACGCCTTGAGCGCGGGATCTGCGCCCCAGGTGCCCGGGAGCACGGGACCCCGTGACGAGGCGCCCGTGCCCTTGAGGACGTCCTTCACGATGGCATCCTTGTTGACCGCGTAGTTGAGCGCCTGCCGCACGCGCTTGTCGTCGAAGGGCTTCTTCTGATTGTTCATGCCGAGGTACCAGACGTGGGCCCCCACCTGCTTGAGCAGCGTGATCTTCGGGTTCTGCTCGAGCTGGCTCACGAAGTCGGCGGGCACGCCCACGATGACGTCGAGCGTGCCCGTGAGGAGCTCAGTCAGCCGCGCCTGATCCTCCACGATGGGGCGGTAGATCACGCGCTCCACCTTGACGGGATATTTCCAGTACGTCGGGTTCTTCTCCAGCACCACGCGCTGGCCGCGATCCCAGGAGGCGAAGCGGAAGGGACCCGTCCCCACCGGATGCGTCGGATAGTCCGGGCCCCACTTCATCACGGCGGTCGGGCTCACGATGGAAGCCGCGCCCGCGGTCAGGATGGACAGGAAGGAGGCCCGGGGCTCGTTCAGGAGAAAGGCCACCCGCTCCTCGCTCAGCACCTCGACGGCCTCACGTTGCCGAAGAAGAAGTTCGCGAAGGGGTACTTGCCGAGCTTGTAGGCGGGATGGCTGGGATTGATCTGGCGCTCGATGGAGAACTTCACCGCCTCGGCGTTCAGCGGCGTGCCGTCGTGGAAGGTGATGCCCCGCCGGAGCTTGAAGCTGTACTGCAGGCCATCCTTCGAGATGGTCCAGGACTCGGCGAGGCCGGGGACGACCTGAGTGCTCTCCTCGGGGAAGGTGACCAGGGTCTCGACGATGCGCCGTCCCACGCGATTCGAGTTGAGATCGGTGACCTGGGGCGGATCGAGGTTGACCGGCTCGGCGACGAGCCCGACCACGAGCGTCCCCGCCGGCTGGGCGGTGACAGGCGCCACCCAGAGGCCGAGGGCCATCGTGACGGTGACGATCGATGCGAGGGCACGTCTGCGCGTCATCATGAGCCTCCGTGTGAGGCGTCGGACCACTCCGCGGACCATACACTGCCCGCCGCCCCGGCACAAGTTCATGCGCGCGTCGGACGGGTAACGGGACAGGCTCGTGCGAGTTCTGAAGCGTTACTCGTAAGTTACTACTAAAATTGGCAGATCTATCTACCAGATTGGAATGCGCGCGTTGGCCGCCACTCGGTACCCCGGCGGACTCGCGAGCTCCTCGACGCGAAGGCCCGCCGCCAGGAGCTGCCCCACGCCTGCCTCCGCGATGCTCGCGGCCATCGCCTCGCCTGGGCAGGCATGGGCGCCGGCGCCGAAGGTGAACGTGCGCCGATTCTCCCTGAGCGCCTCGAAGCGCTGGGGATCGGGATTGGCCCGCGGGTCGCGGTTGGCGGCGGCCAGGACGACGAGGATCGCGTCGCCTTCCTTCATCTGCTGTCCGTCGATCTCTCCCGACGCGGCGAGGAAGCGGCGGGTGTTTTGGACGGGCGGGTCGTAACGGAGCACCTCCTGAACGACATGACCAAGGAATCCTTGATTCCCCGCGACCTGCTCGCGCACGGCCGCTTGCGACATCAAGGCCAGGAGGGTATTGCCGATGAGCCCGGCGGTCGCCTCGTAGGACTGGGAAAGAAAGCCGATGCCGTTCGCGACGATGACGTCGACGTCCTCGCGCCCGAGCCGTCGTGCCTGCGCGGCAAGGGCGCCCAGGAGACCTCCCGCCCTCCCGCCCGCCAGCAGGGAGCGGAAGAGATCGAGGAGCCGACCGGCCGCGCTCTTGCTCTGCTCGATCTGCTCGGGCGTGCTGAGCGGCGACAGGCACCGCACGAAGTCGTCGGTCCACCGCGCGGTTTCTCTCAGCCTGTCGTGAGGGACGCCAAGCAGACCCGCCATGACATAGACGGGCAGCCGGAAGGCAAACTCCGTGAGCCGACGCGGATCGGCCGCGGGCTCGAGCTCGTCCGAGAGAATCCGCGCCGAGGTCTTGCTCTGCTCGGCGGCCTGGGTCCTGTCCACCGAATCGAGAGTGGCGGAGACGGCCTGCTTGAAGGGGCAGTGACCCGCGCCATCGTTCATGCGAACGAGATGCCCGAAGATCTCTGCGGCCGGCGATCCCAGGAGCGCCCGGGGAACGGGCTCGGCGGGCGGGCGCACCCGGCAGAGATCGCTGGTCAATACCGCCGTCACCGCGGCCGCGCTCGAGGCGACCCACAAGCCTAGCGCTTCATCCCGGTGGAAGGGCTTCTCGGCGACCAGGCTCGCGTAGTAGGGATACGGATCCGGGTGGATCACGGCCGCCACGGGGTCTCGGGGAAACTCCATGGCGGTATGCTTCGCGCTCATCCCGTCGTCGCGCACGGCTCGCGCTTGACCACCCGAGTCGTCGACGCGGGATGCTTGGTCAGCGCGTCCGCGGGACGTAAGGGTCGACGGACCAGCTCACCCCCGCAATTCGGACAGCGGCCATGCAGTATCCCCTCGGCGCATGCCTCGCAGAACGTGCACTCGAAGGAGCAGATGCGCGCCTCGGGCGAGTCCGGAGCAAGGTCCCGGTCGCAGCATTCGCAATTCGGTCGCAATTGGAGCATGGGTCCTCCCGGAGGCTGGTGTCGACTCGTACGGCGAGGATAGCCCATCTCCGTGTCTATCCGCCGAGCCGTCCGGGCAGCAGGTATACTCGACGAGGCGAGCGCTGACATGAAATCGATCGAGAGACCTGCCATGCCGAAAACGGACGCTACCCCGCTGAGAGAAGACGGGGCCGTTCTCCTGCTCTCCTGCTACGAGCTCGGCCACCAGCCGCTGGCCCTCGCCTCTCCGCTCGCCTTTCTCGAGCGCGCCGGCTTCGCGCCCGCGGCTCTCGACCTCTCCGTGGAGCCATTCGATCCCGGCCGGGTGGCGCGCGCGCGGTTCGTGGCCATCTCCGTTCCCATGCACACCGCCCTCCGGCTCGGCACGCGAGTGGCGGAGGAAGTGCGCCGCGTGAAACCCGGCTGCCACGTCTGCTTCTACGGGCTCTATGCCTCGCTGAACGCCGACTACCTGCTGGCCAACGGCGGCGATTCCGTCCTCGGCGGTGAGGTCGAGGCGGCCCTGGTCGCGCTGGTGGAGGCGCTCGAGAGGGGGCGCTCCGGACCCATCGACGGTGTTCATCTGAGAGACCATCCCGCGAAGCCCGTGCTGAAACGGCTGGCCTTCATCCCCCCGAGCCGGGACGCCCTGCCTGCGCTCAAGAGCTATGCCCACCTGGAGGAGAACGGGTCGCGCCGTCTCGTCGGCTACGTCGAGGCCAGCCGCGGGTGCCTCCACCATTGCTTGCATTGCCCGATCCCGCCCGTCTACGGCGGTCGCTTCTTCGTGGTGCCGCAGGAGGTCGTGCTTGCGGATATCGACCGGCTGGTGCATGACGGCGCCACCCACATCACCTTCGGGGACCCGGATTTCCTCAACGGGCCCGGCCACTCGATGGCGGTGACGCGCGCCGTCCACGGGGCGTGGCCGTCTCTCACCTTCGACTTCACGGCCAAGGTGGAGCACATCCTGGAGCGACCGGAGCTCCTGCCCGAGCTCCGGCAGCTCGGCTGCCTCTTCATGATCTCGGCGGTGGAGTCGCTCAGCGACACCGTGCTCGCGAACCTCGAGAAGGGCCACGCGCGGGCGGACATCCTGCCCGCCCTCCGGATCGTCAGGCAGGCGGGCATCGCCTTCCGTCCCACCTGGGTGGCCTTCACGCCCTGGACGACGCTCGAAGACTATCTGGACATGCTCGACTTCATCGAGGGGGAAGGGCTGATCGATCACGTCGATCCCGTCCAGCTCACCCTCCGTCTTCTCGTGCCACCCGGCTCTGCGCTCCTGAGCCGCGAGGCGATCAGGCCCTCTCTCGGGCCGCTCGACCGCGCGTCCTTCAGCTATCGCTGGCGCCATCCGGACCCGCGCATGGACGATCTCCAGCAGCAGGCGAGCCGCGCCGTGGAAGCCTCCGTCAGCGAGGACGCCGGCGCGACCTTCTACAAGGTCAGGGCGCTCGCCCGTTCGGCGGCGGGGCGACCGCTCGATGTCGAGCCGGCGCTGGCCCCCGACCGGCGGCGCCCCCCCAAGCTGACCGAGGCGTGGTTCTGCTGAGCGGAGCCTACCCAGGGCCAGTTCGGCCCTCTTCGACCCATGGTCCACGAAGGCGTCGCCGGCGTCATCACCTGAGCACCTCCGCGCTTCGTGACCTACTCATGCTAGATTTGCCGACATGAAGTTCGGGATCTTCTACGAGCACCAGCTGCCGCGACCCTGGGCCTCCGACAGCGAGCATCGGCTCTTGCAGGACTCGCTGACCCAGATCGAGCTGGCCGACCGGCTGGGCTACGACTACGCGTGGGAGGTGGAGCACCACTTCCTCGAGGAGTACTCGCACTCCTCGGCGCCGGAAGTCTTCCTGGGGGCGGCCAGCCAGCGCACGCGCCGCATCCGTCTCGGCCACGGCATCATCCAGCTTCCCACCAATCATCCGATTCGCGTGGCGGAGCGCGTGGCCACCCTCGATCTCCTGAGCGGAGGCCGCGTGGAGCTGGGGCTCGGCGAGGGGCAGGGGCCCGTCGAGCTCCATCCCTTCGGGCGGCGCGTGCGCGACAAGCGCGACGTGTGGGAGGAAGCGGTGCGGGTCCTCATCCCGTGCTTCACCCAGGAGGCCGTCGAATTCCACGGGCAGTTCTTCGATTTCCCCGCGCGGAACGTCATTCCCAAGCCCTTCCAGAAGCCGCACCCGCCCCTCTGGGTCGCCTGCTCGAACATCACGACCATCGGCAGCGCTGGGCAGTGGGGCATGGGCGCCCTCGGCTTTCAGTTCGTGACGCCCGAGGCCGCGCGCGCCTGGGTCAGCGAGTACTACGCCAACCTCATCGATCGCCCGGCCAAGCTCGCCGACTATCCGACCAATGCCAACGTCGCCATGGTCAGCGCCTTCATGTGCGCGCCCACCGACGAGGAAGCGCAGGCCAAGGCCGCGGGCTGGACCTTCTTCGTCTTCTGCCTCTCGCACTACGGCAAGCACGGCATGGCCGAGCCCGGGCGCGGCAACATGTGGCAGCTCTACCAGGAGTGGCGACACACCCCCAAGGCGCAGGAGACGCTGCGCGCGGGCCTGATCGGGTCCCCCGACACGATCAGACGACGGCTGCGCGAGTTCGAGGCCGCGCACGTGGACCAGGTCATCCTCCTCAACCAGACCGGCCGCACCCCGCACGAGGACATCTGCGCCAGCCTCGATCTCTTCGCGCGCGAGGTCATGCCCGAGTTCCACGGGCGCGAGGCCGCGCATCAGCGCTGGAAGGACGACGTGCTCTCCGGGCGCTCCGGTCTCGAGCGTCTCGACACCTCGACCCACAAGGTCTACGCGCACCAGAACGAGGACATCGTCCGGCTGACACCGGAAGAGCTCAAGCGCAAGATGGCGGAGAAGGAAGCCGCGCGAGCTGCGAGCGAGGGTTCGTGAATCCTCCCGCGTGACCGGTGGGGGGTGTCAGGGGGGGAGCGGCGCCGCCACCCCCGCTCCTCCCATGCTAGATTGACCCGCACATGCGCGCGCGTGACTGGCTCGATCCGCGCCTGCGCAACACGCTCGGCGGAGACCAGCTCTGAGAAGCCGAGCGGACCGGCTGACCATCGTCGCGCTCCGCCTGGCCGTCTTCGCCCTGGTGGCCATGGCCGTCGTGTACGTGGTCGAGGATGTCCGGGTGCGATACCGGATGCGTCGAGCCGAGACAGAGGAGGTGATGGGCGCCGAGACCTTCTACTACGCGACGCTCCGCAAGGACGGCCGGGTCGAGATCTTCTGGGACCAGCCCCAGACGGAGATCTGTGTCCGGTCGCTCCTGCCTCATGCGGGCTACCGGCCCTGCTGGTATGCGCGCCGCAGCCCGGTCAGAACGATCGGCTAGCCGGTCCGCTCAGCCCGTGGCACGGCGGAGTGGCGAGCGCCGCGGCCGTTACGCGTCGCGCCCCTACCCGCATCGCCATGCGCTCATCGCGCTGATTCCCCCGATGGCGCAAACGAGCAGGAGGAGCGTAGCGGGCGTTGGAACGACGACAGGCCAGCTGACCACGGATCTCGCCAGCGGGAAACACAAATGCAAAGGGGATCGCTACATCTGCGGTTGATCCTTTGCAGGTTTCTCACCCGCGGCGCGCAGGGCTCACGTCCCCTGCGCGCCACGTTCTCTTCGCGGCACCGAGCTCTAACGAGGCAGCGGCGGTGGTGGCGGCGGAACCACGGCGCCACTGCCACTGGGAATCCACACCCAGTAGTACGGAGACGCGGCCGTGCCGTTGCCGTAGAGCTGATACTGGCCGGCCGGCTGAACCGCGGCCTGGGCCGTGGGAAGTGGCGGCGGGGCCGGCACGGTGGCTTCTAACGTGGCACCCGCTGGCACCCACACCCAGTAGTGGGGAGAGGCAGCCGTACCGTTGCCCTGGAGCTGATACCTGAGTCGCGGGGACCGAGGCCGTCGTGACGACCGGGGTTTCCGTGGCGCAGGCCCCGAGGAGACCGGCCATGAGGGCCAGGGTCACGATCCAGCACGCGCGGATCCTCCCAGCAAGGTGAGCCATGGTTGACGTCCTCCTGATGGCAGTCGAGCATTCCTCGTGCCACCGAAGAGCTTGGGGCAAAACCGTGCTCGATGAATTGAATCTGGGCAAGTATTGAGGCGGATGAAACAGAAAAGCGCGATCGATCAGCCCGTTTCTACCGGGTCATCGCTTCCGCGTCGGCCGGAGCTCCAGCTGGATCGGCGCCGTCGGCGCGCCCTCGACGGCCAGGAGTCTCGCCTTCGTCGCTCGTCCCCCGTGAGCGGAGAATCCGCCCGGTTTGCCGCCGGCGGCCACCACCCGGTGGCACGGGATGATGAGGGCGATGGGATTCTTTCCCAAAGCCTGTCCCACGGCCTGCGCTTCCCGGGGCTGACCCAGGGCCCTGGCGATCTCGCCATACGTTCGCGTCTGTCCGGCCGGGATCTCTCGAGCGGCCTCGTAAACCTGCCGCGCGAAGTCGTCCGCTCCCGTCAGGTCAACGACGATGTCGCGAAGATCCTGCGCGTCGCCTTCGAGATGCTTGCGCAGGCGTTCGATGATCTCGGCGATCGGGGGTGGAGGTGCGCTCGGTCCGGGCGCACTGGAGGCGCGGGCCATCCTCGACGCCGTCCTCTCCGTCGTGACTTCCGGCAACTGAAGGAGCGTCACCGCGGGCCGCGCAACGGATGGCCCATCGTCGCGCCAGGCGATCCCGCACCGGCCGAGCGGCGTGTCGAAGAGGCAGTAACCGGCGTCACTCATGACGTCATGGCCTCGCGCCGCCATTCGCGAATCTGACCGGCATGCTCCCGATAGTGCTGCGAGGTGCAGTTTTCGATCATGCCGCGGCCCGCTGTTTCCGGTGCGAAGTGCTCGTCGCAGAGCGCCCGGGCTGCCGCCACGAAGTCCCGGTGAGATGCCTCGAGCTCCGCCACCACGTCGGCCAGCTTCACGCCTCGTCGGGCCTCCACGAACTTCGCATTCCACGCGTCGAAGTCGTCGTAGGACACGCCCTCGGGGTAGGGCGACTCGCCGCGGCCGATGCGCTCGAGGGCCGGCGTCATCTCGAGGAGCCAGCCCGAGGCGTGCATCAGGATCTCCCGCACGCCCCACGTGTCAAGCCACGGCTCCCCGGCGCGGGCCTCGTCGAGGCCGGCGATGCTCTGCTGCAGCTCGAGGTACCCCTCCTGCGCTTCCTTCAAGAGAGTCTCTTTGTCGCTCATGGTCCCTCCCCAGGGCTGTGAGATGTGCCGCTCACCTGTCTAAGACCCCGATGCAGGCGATTCGTGAAATTCAAGGACACCCCACTGCTCAGACTCTCCCGTTACCGCCTCTGGTATCCTAGGTGCCTTCTATCGCACCGCGAGGAGCTGCGACTTGGCGAAAATTGCTCTCGAGCTGGAGCAGGCCTTGGCCCGGCGCGCCGTCAGCGGAGCCCCGGGGAGAGCCACCGCGCGGGTGCTCGCCGAAGGCGGCGGCTGGGCGGTGTCCGATGTGGTCTGTACCTCGGGGCCACGGGATCACCCATTCGAGGAGCGGCACGCAGGCGTCTTCGTCGCCATCGTGGCCGCCGGCACATTCCAGTACCGCTCCGCCGCGGGTCACGCCCTGATGACCCCTGGCTCGCTTCTCCTCGGCAACGCGGGCCAGTGCTTCGAGTGCGGGCACGAGCACGGCGCGGGAGACCGGTGCCTCTCCTTCGAGTACGCCCCGGAGTATCTCGAGCGCCTCGCCGAGGATGGCGGGGTCCGCGGCGGCCGGCCGGACTTCCGCATCGTTCGCCTGCCGCCCGTGCGGGCACTGTCGCCGCTGGTGACTCGCGCCTGTGCCGGGCTGCTCGCTGGTCCTACGGAGACGCCGTGGGAGGAGCTCGGCATCGAGCTGGCGGCGCGGGTGATGCAGGTCGCCCGCGGCGCCGTGCGCGAGGCGAGTAGCGCTCCGCCCGGCGCGATGGCGCGCGTCACCTGTTCGGTGCGGGCGATCGATCGGGGTCCCCACGAGGGTCTCGCCCTGGGAAGCCTGGCGCGGGAAGCGGGCCTGAGCCCGTACCACTTCCTGCGCACGTTCGAGCGCCTGACGGGCGTGACGCCGTACCAGTACGTTCTCCGGGCGCGCCTGCGCCAGGCCGCGATGCGGCTGGCCGTCGAGCCTGCGAGGATCATCGACATAGCCTTCGATTGCGGCTTCGGCGACGTGTCGAACTTCAACCGCGCCTTCCGGAACGAGTTCGGTGTCAGCCCGCGCGTCTACCGCGGGCTGGCGCGGGACTGCTGATGCAGCTTCTCTCCGAGCGACTGCGCCGCGCCGACGCCCTGTACAGGACTCCCCGTCGAGAGCAGGAGAGCGCATGAAGAGTGTCGAGATCATCGTGGTGGGCGCCGGGTGTGTCGGGGCCAATGTCGCCTACCGCCTCGCCGAGCGCGGGGCCCGGGTGACCGTGCTGGAGGCGAGCGCGCCGGGCCAAGGCACCTCGGGGGTGAGCTTCGCCTGGACCAATTCCTTCAACAAGACGCCGAGGGACTACCACGACCTCAACGTGGCGAGCATGGAGGAGCATGCCGCGCTCGCCAAGGAGCTGAGCGGGTCGTGGCTGCACCAGGACGGCGGGCTCGCGTGGGAAGAGTCGCCGGCGGGGCAGGAGCGGCTCGAGCAGGCGGTGGAGCGGCTCGCGGGCTGGGGATATCCCGTCGAGCGCATCCCGGCGAAGGCGGCCCGGGAGATGGAGCCGGATCTCCACATCGCCGCCCACGTCGAGCAGGTGGTGTGGACGCCCGGCGAGGGATATCTGGAGGCGGTGCCCTTCATCGGCGCCCTTCTCGCACAGGCTTCGCGGCACGGAGCCCGGATTCTTTCCGGCCATCGCGTGACGGCGGTGATCCGGGACGGTGATCGTGTCCGGGGCGTGATCACGGACGGCGGCGCCCGCTTCGAGGCCGACGTGATGGTCGACTGCGCGGGATTTGCCACGGATGAGGTCGCGCGTCTCGCGGGAGTGGACCTCGCGCTCGATCGCGTGCCCGGCCGCCTCATCTACACCTCACCCGTCGCCACGACCCTCCTGCGGCCCATCCACGCGCCCGGCGTGCACTTCAGACCGGACGGGGCGGGGCGCATCGTGCTTGCCGAAGCCGCGCACGACCACGTGTGGAAGGACCCCGCCGATCCCTGGCCGGCCGAGCGCTCCCTGGCCGCGGTGGCCGTGCACCTGCCCGCGCTCGCGCGCGCGCGCGTGGAGGCCACGCGCATCGGCGTGCGGCCCATGCCGCGCGACGAGAGACCGATGCTCGGTCGTGTCCCGGGGCTCGAGGGCTTCTACGTCGTCGTCTCGCACAGCGGGGTGACCCTGGGCCCGCTCTGGGGCCGGATCGTCGCCGCCGAGCTGCTCGATGGCGCCGTCGACCCGCGGCTCGGCCCCTACCGTCCCGCGCGCTTCCTCACGCGCCCGAGCTGACCGACCTCACGCGCCTCCTTCCTCCATGGCGCGCGCGGGCGGGCGCTCGGCCATCGACCCGCCCGACGACGACTGCGGATCCAGCCGGATGCGCCGCATGAAGGGAAGGACGATGGGCACCGCCGCGAACATCACGGCGAGCATCCAGAAGTCGTCCGTGTAGGCGAGCAGCTGGGCCTGCTCCACCGTCTCGCGATAGACCATGGCCATGGCCTGTCGCTCCGCGGTGAAGGCGTCGCTGCCCCGGGTCGAGAAGTGGCTGACCCAGCGCCGCAGCCGCTCGACCGTCTCCGGATCCCACACGTTGATGTGGCTCACGAGCGTGGACTGGTGGACCTGGCTTCGCTGGGCGAGGAGGGTGGTGGCCACGGCGATCCCCACGCTGCCCCCGAGATTGCGCAGCATGCCGTACACCGCGGTGGCGTTGACGAGCTTGTCGCGGCGGATGGTGGCGAGGGCGAGGGTCGAGAGGGGCACGAAGATGAAGCCGACGGCGAACCCCTGGATGAAGCGCGGCATGACCAGGGCCCAGTAGTCCATCCCAAGGGTGAGCGAGGTCATCATGTACAGGCTGACGGCGTTGAGTAGACAGCCGAAGGCCAGCATCAGGCGCTGGTCGATCCTGGTCACCAGGCCCGAGGCGAAGAGCGAGAAGATGTTGCCGAGGCCGCCGGGCGCGAGCACGAGGCCCGAGGTCCACGCGTCGTAGCCGAGGAGCTTCTGCGTGAAGACGGCGACGAGGAGCATGCCCGAGAACATCCCGAACCCCACGATGGAGATCAGGAGGGCGGCCGTGGCGAAGTTGCGGTCGGCGAACACGGCGAGGTCCAGGATGGGATCGGTGGCCATCAGCTCACGGACGAGGAAGCCGGCGAGCGCGCAGACCGCGACCACGGCCAGCGCGACGATGGTCGACGAGTCGAACCAGTCCTCCCTCTCGCCCCGGTCCAGAACGAGCTGGAGACATCCGAAGCCCGCGACCATGAGCCCCAGTCCCCACCAGTCGATCCGCGCGACCTTGCGCAGATACGGCGAATCGAACAGGCAGGCGCTGGCGAGGACGAAGCCGATGAAGCCCACGGGCAGGTTGATGTAGAAGATCCAGCGCCACGACCACTCGTCGGCGAGGTAGCCGCCCACGGTCGGCCCCAGGATGGGGCCGAGGATGAAGCCCACTCCCCACACCGCCATGGCGAGCCCGCGCTGCTGGAAGGGGAAGATCTCCCAGAGGATGGCCTGGGAGAGCGGGATGATCGGTCCGCCGCCGAGGCCCTGGAAGATGCGGGCCACGATGAGCGTGGTCAGATCGGGAGCGGCGCCGGAGACGAACGAGCTGACGACGAACAGCGTGGTGCAGATCAGGAAGAATCGCCTCCGCCCGAAGAGGCCCACGAGCCATCCCGTGGCCGGGATGACCACGGCGTTGGCCGCGAGATAGGAAGTGATCACCCACGACACCTCGTCCAGCCCCGCCGACAGCGAGCCCTGCAGGTGGGGGAGGACGACGTTGGTGACGCTGGTGTCGAGGATCTGCATGAAGGCGACGACCATGACCGTGACGGTGATGGCCCACTTGCGGGCGGGAGAGACCGGGGGCGCGTCCGGGGCTGGCGAGGTCATGGCCGGGCCCACGTCACTGTGGGACCGAGGTGGATCATCCGCCCTTTCCTCAAATGCGGCAAGTCTCATCCACGCTCTTGCGCTAGGATAGGCGCCGGGAATCGATATGCCCCGCGGGGGCCGGAACCGTATGCGCAGGCCATAGGAGGCCGTCACCATGCCCGTCACCACACGACAGATCGGGCCATGCTTCGCCGCCGAGGTCGAAGGCGTGGACATGACCAAGCCGCTGTCCGAGGAAGAGGTGGACGCGATCCATGCCGGCATGAACGAGCACGCGGTGCTCGTCTTTCACGACCAGGACATCGACGACGAGCAGCAGCTCGCCTTCACCCAGAGCCTCGGGGACATCGAGCACGCCATCGGCACGAGCCTCCGCGCCCCCGACGAGTACCGCCTGCCCACCAGCTTCGCCGACGTGTCCAATCTCGACAAGCACAACAACGTGTACGCGCGGGACGACCGGCGGCGGCTCTTCGCCATCGGCAACCGCCTCTGGCATTCCGACAGCTCGTTCAAGGTGATCCCGGCGAAGTACTCGCTCCTCCACGCCCGCAGCATTCCCTCCAAGGGCGGCAACACCGAGTTCGCCGACATGCGGGCGGCCTACGACGCCCTCGACGCCGAGATCAGGGCCGAGATCGAGGACCTGATCTGCGAGCACTCCCAGATCTTCTCGCGCCAGCAGCTCGGCTTCACGGACTTCACCGACGAGGAGCGCGAGCGCTTCAAGCCGGTGCGCCAGCGCCTCGTGCGCACGCACCCCGCCACGGGGCGCAAGTCGCTCTATCTCGCCTCGCACGCGGGCGGCATCCTCGGCTGGCCCGTGCCGGAGGCGCGCGCCTTCCTGCGCGATCTCGTCGAGCACGCCACCCAGCGCCAGTTCGTCTATGCCCACAAGTGGAAGGTGGGCGATCTCGTGATGTGGGACAACCGCCGGACCATGCATCGCGCCCGGCCCTTTCCCGCCCACGAGCCGCGGGACATGCGCCGCACCACGCTCATGGGCGACGGACCCACGGTCGCGCAAACCGCCTAGCTGGAGCAGTTGGATCAACGTGTCAGCGCGCTCGCATGCCCCCTCACTTACTCAGCCCTCGCCTCGCGGCTGCGCCGCTCAGCTCGAACTACGGCCCTCTCCCCCGCGACGGGGGAAAGGGATGGGAACGGCGCATTGTTCCTCTTAGTTCCTCTCCCCCACCGGGGGAGAAGGCAGGGTGAGGGGGCGCGTGGCGAGACGTTTTAGGCCGTCGTCGTGAGCGAACACGCGCCTCCAAGAATGGATCCGGCCCAGACCTACCGCCGGCAGGTTCCCGTCTCCGAGCTCACGACTTTTCTCACGCCAACCGAGAGCGTGTACGTCATCGCCCACATGGGCATTGCGCATGTGGCCGCGGAAGGGTGGGAGCTCAGGATCGAAGGCGCCGTCGAGCGCCCGTTGCGCCTCACGTACGCCGAGCTCCTGCGCCGGCCCGCGGAGACCATCCAGAGCGTACTCGAATGCTTCGGCAACCCGGTGGAGCCCGAGGTGGCCACGCGACGGGTGGGCAACGTGTCATGGCGGGGGGCGCCTCTCTGGCCTCTCCTGGAGGAGGCGGGCCCGGAGCCGCGGGCCTCGAGCCTGTGGCTCGAAGCGCCCGACCACGGCTCCTTCGCGGGGACGGCGAGCGATCGCTACATCAAGGACGTTCCCCTCGAGGTGGCGCGCGAGCGGCCCGTCCTCCTCGCCTGGGAGATGAACGGCGCCCCCCTCACCGCCGAGCACGGCTTTCCCGTCCGCGCGGTGGTGCCGGGCTTCTTCGGGACCAACTCCGTCAAGTGGGTGACGCGCGTCTACCTCGCCGACTCCCGACCCGAGAGCCTCTTCACGACGCGTCTCTACAACCGCCGGCTCGTGGTCGACGGGCAGGAGCAAGTCGTGCCCGTCCGCGACCTCGACGTCCACTCGGTGATCGTCGCCCCCGCCGAGGCCGACGCGCTGGCTCCGGGCGCGCGCTCGGTCGAAGGCTGGGCGTGGAGCGCGGGAGCGGTGCGCCGGGTGGACGTGAGCGTCGATGGCGGCGCCGCCTGGCGGGAAGCACGGCTCGAGCCCCGGCGTGAAGGATACACGTGGCAGCGCTTCGCGCTCGACTGGGCGCCCGCCACGCCGGGAGCCTACGTGCTCCAGTGCCGCGCCACCGACGAGCAGGGGCGCACGCAGCCGGGAACAGGGCGGAATCGCATTCACGCGGTCAACGTGACGGTGCGGTGATGAGCCGCGCCGCCCAGGGAGAGGCACCCCCATGAGCACGACGGTCGACCGACGGACGTTCCTCGCCTCGCTCGGCGTCACCGTGGGCGCCGTCACCCTCGGGGACGTGACCGCGCCGGCCGCCCAGGAGTCGCCCCGCGGCCGCGTGCCCGATACCCCGGTCAAGTTCGGACACATCACGATCCTCTCCGGCCCCGGCGCCGTGCTGGGCGCGCCCTCGCTCAAGGGGCACACCCTGGCCTCCGAGGAGATCAACGCGACGGGCGGGCTCCTGGGGCGCCGCCGGATCGAGACGATCACCGCGGACGAGGCGGCGGGGCCCGATGCCTCCGTGAAGGAGGTCAAGCGGATGAAGCTCGTGGAGAAGATCGACTTCTTCTCCGGCATCATCGCCGCCAACAACCAGCTCGCGGTGGGGCCGGTGGTGGAGGAGCTCAAGCTCCTCACCATCATGACGGAAGGCTGCATCGACCGGCTCTTCGAGGTCGAGGTGCCGAATCCCCACTACCTCTTCGGGATGACGAACATCCTGTCCGCCGACGGCGTCACCACGGCCATGGCGGTGGCGCGCACCTGGCCGGAGGCGCAGCGGATCGCCATCATCCATCCCGACTACGCCTTCGGCCGCTGGTTCCAGCTCCACTTCGAGGCGGCGCGCCAGAAGCTGATGTCGAAGTCGCAGATCGTCTCCGAGGCGTGGGCGCCCCTGGGCACCACGGAGTTCACCTCCCACATCACCAAGACGGGCGCGGCCAAGCCCGACCTGATCGTCACCTCCATGTGGGGCGGCATGTACATCGCCTTCTACAAGCAGGCCCTCCAGCACGGCCTGTTCACGAAGGCCAAGCTCGCGGGCAACATCAACTTCGGCGTGGTGCCGCACGCCATCGGCAAGGATCACCCTGAGGGCGCGCTCGCCGGGGTCCACTCGAACTACCACTTCACGTACCCGGCGCCCGCCCGCTCCGCAGCGAACAAGCAGTTCGTGGAGCGCTACCACCAGCGCTGGAAGGAGTACCCGAACTACATCGCGGAGGCCGCCTACACGGGCCTCCACCTGTTCAAGGCCGCCGTCGAGAAGGCGAACAAGGCGGGCGGAGGATGGCCCGACGACGATGCCATCAGCAAGGCCCTCGAGGGGCTGAGCCTGTCCGCGCCATCAGGACTGGTGACGATCCGCAAGGAGGATCACCGCGCCTTCAAGGACGTCAAGGTGGGATTCAGCAAGAACCTTCCGGACTATCCGTTCCCCGTCTGGGATCCCGAGCGCATCATCACGGTCCCCGTGCAGGCCATGACGGCGCCCCCGACGTGGCCCAAGCCCGGCAAGGGGCACGACGATCCGTCGGCCACCGTGAACTGGATCAAGGCGACCTGGCCCACCTCGAGCTGATCCAGATCCCTCTCCCACGGGGGAGAGGGCAAGGGTGAGGGGTCGGGACGACTGTCGGAAGTTTGCGCGAGTCGGCGGGCTGCTCGCGAAGTACGTCGGACGAAGGCGCAGCGCCTGAGTGCGGCACGCTAAGTGCGCTGGCGCGGCCTCAATGAGGCATCCGTCATCGCTTACCTCGGGCAGTTGCTGATCGTCCCGGGATGCTATGCGTGGAGGAGCTCGACCGCCTCCTCGTAGATCTCCATGTTCTTGCCGTAGGAGATGGCCGACGCCTGGGCCGCGCTCACGAGATGGCGCCAGCGCCACGGAAGGCGGGTGGCGTGGAACTCCTCGAAGGTGGCCTGGTGGTGCTTGAAGGCGTGCATCTCAGTGAAGTTGTCGTGCACGACAATGGTGGTCAGACGGCTGATGAGCGCATCCGGGTCGTATCCGAGGTTGGCATACTGCTGCGCCAGGTTCACGGTGTTCTTCACCTCGGGCACCGCGCGCATCAGCCCGAGATTGGTGACCTTCGACCAGTCGGTGGGCGGCTGCGTGTAGATGCTCTCCTCGAGCGCATCCAGCAACTCAGCCTGTGTGCGATTGGGCAGCGCCGCGACGGCCTCCGGATTCGGCTGGGGCGGTGGCTCCATGCGGTTCTGCGTCGAACGCACCTCGGGGCCCGTGTGCCACGTCAAGAGCGCCAGCAGCTTGTTGCGCAGGCTCACACCTTCGAGCTTCAAGAGATACCGGCGCAGGTTGACGCCCGTGTGCAGGTGCACGTCCATCGGATTCCCCGTGAGCGATCGCATGAACAGGCCGGCCGCCCCGATCGACAGGGCTTCGCCCGTGCCCTGGAGCGACAGACCGTCCGCGAGGGCCTTCGCGAGCATCCTCGGGATCTCCGCATAGGCATCGCACCCGGTGATCGCCTCGCCGAGGAGGCCGATCGCCGGTGTCTCATCCGGGCTCGTGTGGAAACCCAGCGGGCGCGTCAGGAGCTCGTACTCCTCGAGCAGCGGCTCGATGTCTCGCAGCGAAGGCGGCGTGGGGAACCGGCTGACGTACCGGACGGCGGGGCGCATCAGGAACGACGTGTACTCACGCCCCAGCCAGTCGAGGGCGCGCCACGTGAACATGGGGAAGATGAAGTAGTGATCGTCGAGGATGTTCTTCGGGATCGCCACGGTGAGCAGCAGGTCCAGCGCCTCGGCATGCGGGATGTTGTACCAAAGCCAGAGGAAGGCGTGATCCGCGGCGTTGTACAGGCCGCGATCCACCGCGGCGAAAAACGCCTTCTTCGTGCCTTCGACGCCGCCTGAGTCCACGGGCTTGGCATCCGCCAGGATGTACGGGCCCATGCCGGGGTGATTGATGTGCTTGTTCGACAGCGCGACGTGCTGAAGGATCGGCAGGAACCGCTGCTCGCCCGACACGCGCTCCACGGTGTTGTGCCGTGCATGAAGCCCGACGAGCGGGTGCAGCGGTCCGCCGTGGTGGCCGGGCGGCAAGTCGGAGGAACGAGTCACCGCTAGTGCCGACGCGGTCAGGAGCCTTTTGACCGACAGGCCGTCGCGCAGCTTGCCCAGGGTGGCTTCGAGGATCCGGCTGGAGTCGGTCTCCTCGATGAACTGCACCAGCGGTTCGATGTCCTCGGCAAATCGGACGGGCCTGTGCATGATCTGTCCTTTCGCTCGATTTTGAGGGCGTACCGCCTGAACCCTACCGCGTAGCCGGCTCCTGTGCAGCAATTTTGTCGGCCCGTAAAGGATGCTAAAGTTGCCTACTCTCAATGCCGTGAGCTCGAGCGGAGGAGGAGCCGATGGATTTCGGGATCTTCAATCTGATGGGGTCGCGCGAGGCGGACAAGCCGACGGCGCTGGTGTTTGGCGAAGTCGGCGAGCAGACGAGGCTGGCAGACGCGCTCGGCTACACGATCGCCTGGTTCGCCGAGCACCATTTCTCGAACTATTGCCTGTGTGCGTCGCCATTGATGATGGTGGCGCATTGCGCCTCGATTACCAAGCAGATCCGGCTCGGCACCGCGGTCGTCGTCCTGCCCCTGTACAACCCGGCCCGGCTCGCCGCCGAAATCGCCACGGCCGACGCATTGTCGAATGGCCGCTTGGTGCTCGGCATCGGCGCCGGCTACCAGCCGTACGAATTCGAACGCTTCGGCACCGACATCGCCCAGAATCTCGAAATGACCGACGAGTTCTGCGACATCCTCGACCTGGCCTTTAGCCGCGATTTCTTCAGTTACAACGGCAAGCACTACCAGATGCCGGAGACTCATATCCCGGCCCGGCCTGTGCAAAACCCGCTGCCGATCTACGTCGCCGGCCATAGCCAGGCGATGTTCCGGGCCGCCGCGCGGCATGGCTATCGGGTGCTGACGTCGGGTCGGGTCGGCGGCCCCAAGTTCCTGGCCGAGCAGTATGCCGATATCGCAGCCGCGTTTGCGTCCGAGAGTGTCCCCTTGTCGCAGGCGCAGATCACTGTCAACCGCTTCGCCCACATCACCAACAGCCGCGAGGATGGGATGCGCTTCGCCGAGAACGCGCGCTATCAGACGCGGCTCGCGTCGAGCCTCAGGCGCCGGAAGGAGGTCATGCAGGGGACCGTACTGGTCGATGTGCCGTTCCCCGACGAACCGCCGCTCGAAACCATCCACGATGATCTGCTGATCGGCGATGTCGAGACGGTTGCCGAAAAGCTCGTCGCCGAGATCCGCGCGGCCAAGCCCGTGCATATGTGCTTTTCGTTCAAGGTCGGCAACACGCCGCACACAGCGGCGATGCGCTCGATGGAACTGATGATCGGCGAAGTCAAGCCGAGGGTCGAAAAGGCACTCGGGGAACGTACGGATGGAGATCCTGCCTGAAACACTGATCGTGGTGGCGATCGTGATCTTCGTCGGGTACACGATACTCGGTGCCACCGGCTTCGGCGCGTCGCCGATTACGATTGCCCCAGAGATGGATCTGGGCATCCCCGATGCGCATCACGTTTCCCTTACTCGTCGACGGTCGGCTTCAGCCCGGACGACCGTTCGATCGCCATCGAGAGTATCCTGTGTGGGCTCGTGCCGCACCTCACACAGGCGAGCATCACCTGCTACGACATACGGACGCATGATCAGGAGGGTGCAACGATGGCGACCGACTGGACCCGACGCGAGGTGGTGATAGCACTGTCCATGACGGCCGTGGCCGGCCTGGTGGTCGCACGTGCCGGATCGGCCGCCGCGCAGTCCGTCAAGTGGTCGGCGGGCACGGAGGCGCCCAAGCTCAAGGCGCCGGCCAACGCGACCGATTGCCACCATCACATCTACGACGCGAAGTATCCGGTCGATCCGAAAGCGACGCTGCGTCCCGCCGACGCATCCGTGGACGACTACCGTGCTCTTCAAAAGCGCATCGGAACGACGCGCAACGTGCTCGTGCAGCCGTCGACGTACGGCGTCGACAACCGTTGCCACCTCGACGCGCTGGCCGCGTTCGGGCCGGCCGCCCGCATGGTCGCGGTCGTCAACGACAGCGTGTCGACCGAGGAGCTCAAACGCATGCACACGCTGGGCGTGCGCGGGATCCGCTTCAACCTGGCCCAGGCGGGCGCGACGGCGCCGGAGATGATGGAGCCGCTGTCCAAGCGGATCAACGATCTGGGCTGGCACATCCAGATCAACGCTCCGGCCGCAAAGATCTTGGAGGTCATGCCGATCCTCGACCGCGTGGCGTCGCCGATCGTGTTCGACCACCTGGCCCACATCCCACAGCCGGAAGGGGTCAGCCATCCCCTCTACGCCAAGGTGCGGGCGTTGATGGACAAGGGCCGCACGTGGGTCAAGCTCTCGGGCGCCTACGCCGACACCAAGGTGGGGCCGCCGACCTACGCGGACTCCAGCACGGTCGCGCGCGCCTACGCGAAGGCCGCGCCGGAGCGCTGCGTGTGGGGCAGCGACTGGCCGCATCCGTCGGAGCAGGCCAAGCAGCTCCCCGACGACGCGATCTTGTTCGATCTGCTGAGCAACTGGGTGCCTGACGAGAAGGTTCGTCACCGCGTCCTGGTCGAGAACCCAGCGACGCTCTACGACTTCCCCAAGGGCGCTTGACGGCGACGGATCGCACCGTGTTCACCAGAAGAGGAGGAGGCCATGGTCAGCCGTCGAGCGTTCCTGTCACTCGTCGCCGGTAGCATGAGCGCACCGAGAGTCGCGTTCGCCCAGCCGGAGACGCGCAAGGTGGCGCTCTACGCCAACGTGGGGGCCGATCTCACGCATTACGACGTCGACGTCGCGGGCGCCGCCCTGACCAAGCGCGCCACGGTCACCCTGCCCGCGGGGGTGCAATACGCCTGGCCGCACGCCTCGCGGCGCTATCTGTACGTGGCGACCAGCAGCAGCGCGTCCGGATACGGGCCGGCGGGGACCGAGCATCACGTCACCGCGCTTCGCATAGACCCCGCCAGTGGCGCGCTCACCAAGCACGGTGAGGCGATCCGGCTGCCCACTCGGCCGATCCACATGACCACGGATATTCCCTCGGAGAACATCCTCGTCGCGTTCAACAATCCGAGCGCCTTGCGCGTGTATCGGGTCAACTCCGACTTCACGCCCAGCGAGGAAGTGAAGCAACGGGGCGCGATCGACGCCGGCATCTTCGCGCATCAGGTGCGCGTCACGCCGGACAACCGGCTGGCGATCCTGGTCACGCGCGGCAATGAAGGCACTCCGACCAAGCCCGAGGATCCCGGGGCGCTCAAGGTCTTCGACTACAAGAACGGCGTGCTGAGCAACGGGGTGTCGGTCGCCCCCGACGGAGGCCGGGACTTCGGGCCGCGGCATCTCGATTTCCATCCCACGAAGCCCTGGATGTACGTCTCGATCGAGACCCAGAACAAGATGTACACGTACAGGATGGACAGCGGCCGAATCAATCCGGACATCGCCTTCCGCGCGGAGACGCTGGCCGAGCCGAAGAACCGCAGATCGCGTCAGGCGGCCGGCACGGTCCACGTGCATCCGAACGGCCGATTTCTGTACGGGGCGAATCGCGCGCAGGACACGGTCGATGTCCAGCGCAAGAAGGTGTTCAAGGGCGGCGAGAACAGCATCGTGGTGTACTCGATCGACCAGTCCACCGGCGAGCCAACCCCGATCCAGCACATCGAGACCCGCGCCATCCATCCGCGCACGTTCCACATCGATCCGAGTGGACGCATGCTCGTGGCCCAGCACAATCTTCCGGTGGACGTGAGAGACGGCGACACGGTCCAGACCATCCCGGCCGGTCTGTCGGTCTTCCGCATCGGCGGCGATGGCAAGCTCAACTTCGTACGCAAGTACGACGTCGATGTCGGCGGCAAGACCATGTTCTGGATGGGCATGGTGCAGCTGTAGCGTGGTCACACGGCGCAATAAGGACACTGCGATTCCCTGTGAGAGGAGACCCATGCTGAGAGCCACGATCCTGTTCGCGGTCGGCTTGTGCGCCAACGTTCTCATCGGCCTGCCTGCGATGGCGCAAGCGCCGGCCGAAGTCACGCTGACACGTATCGACTGCGGCACGGGCGCCACGCCGACGGACGTCGGCCAGCGCTTCACCGACACGTTCGCGTACAAGGACCTCAAGCTGACGTTCACGTTCAGCTGCTACCTGATCAAGCACGGCGACGAATACATGGTGTGGGACACCGGCTTCGCCCCCG
>WNFD01005748.1_pt1 | contig 22771 bp, 18 predicted proteins | sample 5400491 | NCBI WGS metagenome assembly WNFD01 (sample SAMN13153343, study PRJNA577476) | soil metagenome | isolation source: 120 cm saprolite under Douglas fir tree site 2 hole 2 replicate 2 | place: USA:California | collected 2015-04-18
CGGGGATCGGCAATGCCGCGTTTCGCGACCGCACGGCGCGCGTCGGGCTGAATGGAACCTTCGGCCGCAACGCTTATACGATGACCGTGCTCGACGAGACCCGCAAGACCGACTCGACGGATTTCGACGAGACCAGCGTGGGCGTCGCCGCGAGCTGGGCGCGTGAGCTCAATCCGGTGACCAGGCTCAACATCAATCTCGGCTACACGGTCACCGAAGACCGCGGCGCCGTGAGACGAACCGACGATACCTACAACGCAACGACCGGCCTCACCTACCAACTCAATAGCAGCCTGACGGCAACTGCGACCTACTCGTTCATCTACCGCCGTTCCAATCTGGTCGGCCAGGATGTGCGAGAAAACTCGCTGCTGATCGGCATCCGCAAGACCATCTGACCTCGCGATGTATACGGATTTCTACAAATTCATCGGGTTGCCCTTCCAGCTCATGCCGGATGCGCGCTTCTTCTTCGGCAGCTCGGGACATACCAAGGCGATGGCACACCTGACCTATGGTCTCGGTCAGGGCGAAGGATTCATCATCATCACCGGCGATATCGGTGCCGGCAAGACGACCGTCGTCGAGACCTTCCTGCTCCGTGTCCATCAGCAGGGCCAGCGAGCGCTGCTGCTCGTCGACGAATGCCAGAACCTGTCGATCCCGGCGCTCGAGGAACTGCGTATGCTGTCTAACCTGCAGGTCGCCGGCCGCGCCCCGCTGCAAAGTTTCCTTCTCGGACAGCCGCAGTTTCGCGAAACGCTGGCCCGCGAGGAGCTCGATCAGCTGCGTCAGCGTGTCATCGCCTCCTATCATCTCGGTCCGCTCAACGAGGCCGAAACCCGGCGCTATATCGAGCATCGGCTGCGCACCGTGGGCTGGGTCAACGACCCGCGCCTAAGCGACGGCGTGTTCACCGCCATTCACCGCCATTGCGTCGGCGTTCCCCGCAAGATCAACACGCTGGCCTCGCGCATCCTGCTCTTCGGGTTCCTCGAGGACCGCCACGAGCTGAACGAAGCGGATGTCGACGAGGTGGCGCGCGATCTCGCGGTGGAGACCTCACGCGTGCTGGCGGCCAAGCCAGCCGCGATCGACAGCGCGGCACTCCAGACCGTTGCCGGCGACGGCTACGACAAGCTGGTCGGGCGAATCGCTGCGCTCGAGGCGCAGGTCGCCGCGCAAGACCGCACAGTGCGCAAGCTGCTCAAGATGGTCGCCGCCTTTCTCGACAGCGATACGCCGCCGTGAACGACGCTCGGTCGGCGACCGGCGCTGCCGCACCCGGCACGGTGATCCGCAACGCGATGACGGTCGATGTCGAGGACTACTTCCAGGTCCAGGCGCTGTCGGACGCCGTCTCGCGGCAAGATTGGTCTGCCCTGCCCGGGCGCGTCGAGCACAACACAAATCGCGTCCTCGACCTGTTCGCCGAGACGGGTGTAAAGGCGACCTTCTTCACCCTCGGCTGGATCGCCGAACGGCATCCGCCGCTGATCCGCCGCATCCTCGCCGAGGGCCATGAGCTGGCGAGCCACGGCTGGGCGCATTTTCGCGCCGATGAGCAGTCGCGCGAGGCGTTTCGCGACGACATAAGGCGCACCAAGTCGCTGCTCGAAAACATCGGCGGCGCTGCGATCACCGGCTACCGAGCCGCCAGCTTCTCGATCGGACGGCGCAACCAATGGTCCTTCGCCATTCTCGCTGAGGAAGGCTATGCCTACAGCTCCAGCGTCTATCCGGTGCGTCACGACCTCTATGGCATGCCGGAAGCGCCGCGCTTTCCCTTTCGCCCGATCGCCGGCAACACCTTCCGCGAGTTTCCGATCACCTCAGTCCGACGGCTCGGCCGCAATTGGCCATGCGGTGGCGGCGGTTGGTTTCGCCTCCTGCCCTACGCGGTATCGGCAGCCGCGATCCGCGCCGTCCACCACACCGATCACCGCGCCTGCCTCTTCTATTTCCACCCCTGGGAGATCGATCCCGACCAGCCGATCCAGCGCGGCCTCTCGTGGAGGAGCCGGTTTCGCCACTACACCAATCTCCCGCGGATGGAGGCGAAGCTGCGACGACTATGCGGCGAGTTTGCCTGGGAGCGGATGGATCGCGTGCTGGATGCGGAATTGCCGGGCTGAGCATGCAGGGCTCGCCGGCAGGCCTCGTTATCCGCGAGCTCACCGCCGACCGCGCCGCGGAATGGGACGCGTTCGTCGCGCGGTGTGCCGCCGCGACCTTCTTCCACCGAGCCGGCTGGCAGCGCGTCATCGCGGATAGTTTCGGCCACCGCACCTATTATTTTTTTGCCGAACGCGGCGGGGTGATCTGCGGCGTGCTCCCCCTAGTCCATGTCGCAAGCCGGCTCTTCGGCAACGCGCTCGTCTCGACGGCCTTCTGCGTCTATGGCGGCCCGGCGACGCTTGACGAGGCGGCACGCGAGGCGCTCGACGACACCGCCATCGCCCTGATGTCCCGGCTCGGCATCGATTGTCTCGAATACCGCCAGCTCGCCAGAACGCATGCCGACTGGCCGTGCAAGGACGAGCTCTACGCTACCTTCCGCCGCACCATCGATCGCGATCCCGAGGTCAATCTGAAGGCGATCCCGCGCAAGCAGCGCGCCGTCATCCGACAGAGCCTCGGGCGCGGCCTGACGGTGGATAAAGATAGCGATATCGACCGGTTCTTTGCCCTCTATTCGCTAAGCGTGCGCAATCTCGGCACGCCAGTCTTCGCCAAACGCTACTTCCGCAACCTGATGCGGGAATTCGGCGACGATTGCCAGGTGCTGATCGTCCGTCACCAGGAGAAACCGGTCTGCGCCGTCATGAGCTTCTACTTTCGCGACGAAGTTCTGCCCTATTACGCAGGGGCGGACCCTGCAGTGCGCGGTCTCGGTGCCTATGATTTCGTCTATTGGCATATCATGCGCGAGGCTGGCCTGCGTGGTCTCAAGATATTCGATTTCGGGCGCAGCAAGCGCGGTACCGGCGCCTTCGCTTTCAAGAAGAACTGGGGCTTCACACCGCAGCCGATCGTCCACGAGTACTGGCTGAAAGACGGCAGCGCGATTCCCGACATCAATCCGCTCAATCCGCGCTACCGCTTGTTCATCGCGGCCTGGAAGCGCCTGCCGCTGGCGCTTGCCAATCGGCTCGGCCCGCTGATCGCCCGCGACCTAGGGTAGCGGGCTGCCCGTCACACCGCGTGCCGGCGCAGCGCCGGCGCGGACGACGAGCCCGGCGATGAGATCGGTGACACGCTGCGCATTCGCGAGCCAGGTCAGGCCGCGGCGGTCGATCGTCGCGCGCGCCGCCGCACCAAGCTGGTGCCGCAAGACCGCATCCCGGCAAAGTTCCGTGGTCGCCGCCGCGAGCGCCTCGGCCCTTGCCGGGTCGATCAGGAGCGCATCGGCCCGGTCGGTAAGAATCTCACGGATATTGGCGGTGTCGGGCGCGATGATGGCGAGACCGGCGGCCATGTACTCGAAGAGCTTGAGCGGCGAAGCATAGGCTGTGACGCCCGGCTGCAGCGCGATGTCGAACGCGGCAAGGTGACTGCCGACGGCTTCACGCGGCACGATTCCGGTAACCGTCACGCGGTCGCGAACACCGGAATCGACAGCCAGGCGCTCGAGCGGCACCCGCGCCGGACCGTCGCCAACGAGCAGCAAATGGACGTCGAAGCCGGCGACCAGGACGGGCAACAGCTCGATGACGCGGTCGAGCCCGTTCCACGGGCGAACGAAGCCGGTGAAGCCGAGAACCAGCTTGCCATCGAGGCCAAGACGCTTCTTGGCAGCTTCACGCGTCGGCAGAGCAGCGAACCGCGCCGCATCGATGCCGTTGGGAATGACGACGATGCGCTCGTCGGCAACACCTTCTCGCCGCAGATAGTCGGCGAGCACCGTGCTTACCGGTAGCGCGAAATCGGCACGCCGCCAAGCCATTCTCTGAGTCCACGCTGCGAAACGACGCAGCGCCAGCCCGTCCTCCGCCGCGCGCTCCTCACAGAGCGGCGCGTTCACCTCGACCAGCAGCGGGATCTTGTAGAATATCCGCAGCAGCGGGCCGGCCAACGAGAAGAGATTGTAGCGCTCGTAAATCGCATCGGGCCGCTGCCGGCGGATCGCCAACCAGAGCCGCGGCACGGCAACGAGATTGTAGGCGAATTCCAGGACTTCATAGAGCGCGCGCGGCAGAAGCCGTTTGAGCAATGCGACAGGCCGATCGTCGGCACCGAATGTCAGCCGTGCAGTACGCGACGGGCCAACCAGAACGACGGTATGTCCGAGCGTCTCGAGCGCTCGTCTCAACTCGTCCAGATGGACCGCCTGGCCATCGCGCGAGGCGATGCGGTGGTGAAAAAGAATCTTCACGAAGGAACGGTTGCCCCAGCGCCTCCGAATATCGCCCGCTCGACCAGTGCAAACAGGATATGTCCGACCACGATATGACATTCCTGGATCTTCGGCGTCTCCGTCGACGGCATGCGAAAGCAATGATCGCAGAGCGGCGCCATGTCGCCGCCGTGCTGTCCGGTCAGCCCGACGGTGGCGATGCCGCGTTCACGGCAGGCGCGCAGGGCGGCAAGCACGTTGGGTGACCGGCCCGAGGTCGAGATGGCGAAGAAGATGTCGCCCTGGCGTCCGATCGCCTCGATTTGTCGCGCAAACAACTGCTCGAAGCCGTAATCGTTGCCGATCCCGGTTAGCGCCGAAGTGTCGGTGGTGAGCGCAACCGCAGCAAGGCCGGGACGGTCGAACGAAAAGCGGCCGACAAGCTCGGCGGCGAGATGTTGTGCGTCGGCGGCGCTTCCGCCATTGCCGGCGAGTAATATCTTGTTGCCATTGCGTAGCGCCGCAACGCAGGATCCCGCCACGATCTCGACGAGGGCGACGAGATCGGGTTGGGCGAGAACCGCGCTGAGCGTCGCGACGCTCTTTTGCAGCTCGGCGGTGATGAACGTCTTCATGCCAGTCTCCGGTCGGGACGCGACTGCCCGCGATTTAGCTGATGCGCACCGCCGTCGAGCAGCGGATCGAGAGCCGCCATGTTGATCTCCCAATTGTATGATTTCAGCATGCGGGCGCGGGCACTGGCGCCGATCACCGCCAAATCGGTGCGCGCCAGGGTGGCCACGGCAGCGGCAGCGAATGCCTCGGCGTCCGGCTCCGCGACGATCGCCTCGCGCTGCCAGTCGATGTCGACGCCAGCCAGCGCCCGCGTCGTGGCAATCACCGGGCGACCCATCGCCATCGCCTCAAGTACCTTGTTCTGGACGCCATTGGCGATGCGCAGCGGTGCCACCACCGCAGCAGCATGGGCGAGATAGGGGCGCACGTCGTCGACGCGGCCGGTGACGATGACGCCGTCATGTGCGGCAAGTCGGGTCACGGTCGGGCTCGGATTGCTGCCAACGATATGGAACTGCAGCGCTGGAAGAGCCCGACGGATCAGCGGCAGCACGCTGTCGGCAAACCAGGTGACGGCATCGACATTCGGCCAATAATTCATCGTGCCGGTGAAAACGACGGAAGGCGCGGCATAGGGGTTGGCGAGGAGATGGCTCGGCGAGTAATAGTCGGCATCGACGCCGTTGCTCACGAAGCACGTCCTCGCGGCAAGCTCCGGAGCCAATCGGCCGAACAGCTCGGCCTCGCCCCGCGTGGCAAAGATGGCGGCATCGCAAGCCGCGCCGACGCGACGGTCGAATTCGAGGAGGGCGCGGCTCTCGCGCGCATAGATCCAGCGCATGACGCCCCGCCGGGTCTCGGCATATTGCCGCCACTTGTCGGAATCGACGTCGCAGAAATCGATCACCAGACGATTCGCCCCAGGGGTCCCGCCGACGACGTATTGCGCCATCACCGACGAGCAGATGACCGCGACGGCGGGTCGCCGGCGCTCCAGGATCTCCGCGGTCCATTTGGCCAAGCCGGCGTCATGGAAATAGCGACACGAGAGCGGCTCGTCGCCGACCAAAGCACGTACGGCCGCCAACTTGGCAAAAGCTGGACGCAGCCGGGCGAAATAGCACTCGCCGCAGAGCTCCTTGATCGTCTCGACGTGTCGCCAATCGCCGGGATCATCGATGAAGCACCCGAGATGCACGCGATAGCGCTTGCTCAGGTGGCGCAGGATCTGCAGGTGGCGGATCTTCTCGCCCTTCGTCGGCGGGTAGGGAATACGCTGCGAGAGAAACAGCAGGTCGTCCATCAGGGGTGATATTCGGTCCAATTCGTTCGACGGCCGGTCCAATCGGTCCGATCGGCTGGGGCGGAATTTACTGGAACGCGCCGGGCGGTGCGACATTATTCGCGGCCGAAGCCCAGGCGGGCTTTGTCCGGTCGGCTTCCTGCGCTATCTTGCCTTGCGGCATGCGCCGTGGTTGCTGGCGGACGGCCAGCAGCGGCTTCGAACGCCATGAGCAAGTCGTAACCCCGTGGATCGCGCTCCCCCCGATGCCCTCGAGCTCGGCGCCATACCGCCCTGCGTGAGGCAGAACGACGCCCATCGCTGGCGCCCTGCCCTCGCCTGGCTCGCCCTGCTCTTCGGCTGTCTTCTCGTACTCTACTGGCGGTCTGCGGCCGGCGCGGTAGCCGTCTGGTACGGCTCACGCGCCTATAATCACGGGTTCCTCATATTGCCGATTGTCGCTTATCTGATCTTTGAGCGTCGCGATCGCCTCGCCGGTGTCGCGCCGCTGCCCTATCCACTGGCCTTGCTGGTGCTGCCTGCGACCGGCATCTTGTGGCTGATCACCAAGATTGCGGGCGTCATCGAAGGCCAGCAACTCATGTTGGTCGTCGCCGTTCAGGCAGTCCTCCTCGCCGTGCTTGGCAAGCGTGTCTATCGTGCCCTCCGCTTTCCCTTTCTCTTTCTGTTTTTTCTCGTCCCGACCGGCGATTTCCTCATCCCTTACCTTCAAGAATTCACCGCCCGGTTCGTTGTTGCGGCATTGCGGTTGAGTGGCGTGCCGGTCTTTTCCGACGGCTTCCTCATCGCCATTCCCAACATCAGCTTCTACGTCGCCGAGGCCTGCGCCGGGCTGCGCTTTCTCATCGCCATGATCATGCTCGGCTTTCTCTTCGCCGATTTCGCCTATCGCTCGCCGGCACGGCGCGCCGCCTTCGTCGGGTTATGCGTCATCGTGCCGATCATCGCCAATGGGCTGCGAGCCTACGGCATCATTCTTATCGCCTACCTGACCAACGGCCAAGTCGCCGTCGAGGTCGACCATATCCTCTATGGCTGGCTGTTCTTGACCATCGTGATGGCTGGCCTCGTCTGGCTCGGCTGGCGCTTCCGCGACGAGGGTCCGGTGCGCCCCCGACCCGCCGAAGCGCCGTTGAGCGCAGGCACCTGGCGGCAACTCGCCGGCGTTGCTGCGACCGCCCTCTGCCTCATTGCTTTGCCGCGCGCCTATGCCGCTCTCCTCGAGCGGACATCGATCGGTCAGGCGGGCCATCTTACGCTTCCTGAGGCTGCGGCACCCTGGCGCACCGGCGAGGCGACGGAGGATTGGCATCCGCGTTTTCCCGGCGCCGACCTCACGGCGTTGCGGCGCTTTAACGATGCCGGAGTCGGCCAGGTCGATTTCTTCGTTGCCTATTATCGCCGGCAAAGCGACGACAAGAAGCTCGTCAGCGCGGCCAATGCAATCGCGGCGGACGCCAATGGCGAGATCTCCGCCCGATCGAGCGCGACGCTGACGATCGACGGGCAAAGCGTGCCGGTCGCGGTGAGCCGGATTTCGACCCCCCACGGCAAACGCGTGATCTTGTCGCTCTACTGGGTCGACGACCACTTCACGTCCAGCGCGTTTGCAGCAAAGCTGCTGCAAGTCAAGGCGGCACTGACCGGCGGGCGCCGCGAGGCAGCGTTTGTGGCTTTCGCCAGCGAGTTCAGCGGCGACGCTGCCGGTGCGATCGCGTCCGTGCAGGATTTCGCCGTGCATCTCGCGCCGCTCGAGCCAGCGCTTGTTGGCGTGCAGACACGCTAGGCCAGCGACATGTGCGGCATCTCGGGAATCATGGACAGCACGGGACGGCGCCCGATCGACGCGCGCCTGCTCCGTCGCATGACCGATAGCATCGCCCATCGCGGCCCCGACGGCAGCGGCTTTCATTTGGCGCCGGGCATCGGTCTCGGTCATCGGCGCCTCGCCATCATCGATGTCGCCGGCGGCCACCAGCCGCTGTTCAACGAGGACGGCAGCGTCGCGGTCACGTTTAACGGTGAAATCTACAATTTCCAGGTGCTGGTGCGCGCACTGACCGAAAAAGGGCATCGCTTCCGCACGCATTCGGATACCGAGGTCATCGTTCATGCCTGGGAAGAATGGGGTGCCGATTGTCTGCGTCACTTCCGCGGCATGTTTGCCTTCGCCCTCTGGGACGAACGGCAGGAGACGCTGTTTCTGGCACGCGACCGTCTCGGCAAGAAGCCGCTGTACTACGCACTGCTCGACGACGGACGACTCCTTTTCGCCTCGGAGCTGAAGGCGCTTCTGGCCTGCCCCGATCTGCGGCGTCCGCTCGATGCCACGGCGGTCGAGGATTATTTTGCTTATGGCTACGTCCCGGAGAGCAAATCGATCTATCGCAGCGTCGCGAAGCTGCCGCCAGGACATTGCCTGGTGGCGCGGCGCGGCCAAACAATACCCGCCCCGCGCGCCTACTGGGAGCTGGCATTCGACGACGATGCCAAGGTCGGCGAAACCGAGGCAGGCGAGGAGCTAGCGGCCCACCTGCGCGAGGCGGTCAAGCTCCGGCTCGTCTCGGACGTGCCGCTCGGCGCGTTCCTCTCAGGCGGAGTCGATTCGAGCGCCGTCGTCGCGATGATGGCGGAGACGTCCGATCTGGTGAATTCGTTCTCGATCGGCTTCACCCAAGCGTCGTTCGATGAGACCGCCTACGCCGATCGCGTCGCTGCGCTGTTCGCCACGCGGCATCACAGCCGCGTCGTCGACGCCGACGATTTCGCGCTCGTCGCGCGCCTGGCAAGCATCTACGACGAACCGTTCGCCGACGCCTCGGCGATCCCGACCTTTCGCGTCGCGGCCTTGGCCCGCGAGCGGGTGACAGTCGCGTTGTCCGGCGATGGTGGCGACGAGGTCTTCGCCGGCTACCGCCGCTATCGCTGGCATCATTCGGAGGAAAGGCTGCGCCGGTTATTGCCCGAGGGACTGCGCCGCCCGCTCTTCGGCGCAGCCGGCCGGCTCTATCCAAAACTCGACTGGGCGCCGCGCCCGCTGCGCGCCAAGGCGACGCTCCTCGAGCTCGCCGAAAACAGCGTCGATGGCTATTTCCGCAACGTCTCGATGCTCGACGATGAAACTCGCCGCCAACTCTTCACGGAGTCGTTCCGTAGCGCGCTGCAGGGCTATCGGGCGCGCGACGAGATGGCCCGGCACTTCGCCGCCGCGCCGACAGCGGATCCGCTGTCGCGGGCGCAGTATGTCGACCTCAAAACCTATCTTCCCGGCGACATCCTGACCAAGGTCGACCGCGCCAGCATGGCAAACTCGCTGGAGGTCCGCGCGCCGCTGCTCGACCATGAGCTGGTAGAATGGTCGGCGCGACTGCCGTCACGGCTCAAGCTCCACCGCGGCGAAGGCAAGTACATCCTCAAGCGCGCGCTCGAGACCCGCCTGCCAGGCGACATCCTCCATCGCCCCAAACAGGGATTCGCGGTTCCGCTCGCCGCCTGGTTCCGCGGGCCGCTGCAGGGGAAGATGCGCGGTGCGCTCCTCGGACCGCTACTCGACGAGACCGGCTGGTTCAATCGTCCGTTCGTCGCCGGTGCGATCGATCAGCACCTTTCGGGTCGGCGTGATTACAGCGCGCTGATCTGGTCGCTTTTGATGTTCGACGCCTTCCTGCGCGATGTGCATCAGGGGGTGTCGGTCGGTGTGGCGGCGGCGACTGCCGCGTCATAGCTCGCCGGCGATCAGACATCCGGCGGCAAGGGCGGTCGGCGAGACGAACGCAGCATCCGTCGCGCCATCTGCCCGGCGGTTAGAGCGAGCCCGTGCACCGTGCGCGGATTGGCGGCAACCAAACCCCACCGCTCCCTTCGCTTGCTCGCCCAAAGCCTTTTATACGCATCATCACCGCGGCCGAAACTGATTTCGCTTGGCCGCTCGATTTCGAGCGCCTGCTCCATCATGCGCATGGTCAGCAGCGTACCGGGCGAAAGATCGTCATGGCGCTGGTCGTGGGCGAGCTTGAATACGGTGGCGCGGCCGTGCCAGAGAATCCAGATCTGCGCCGCCACCGGCTTGCCGTCGAGATTGAGGATACCGAGCCGAACCGCGCCGAGCGCGGCGCCGGCTCTGACGAGATCCGGGATGAACCGCGGATAGGGCTCCGCCTGCTTCCAACTCGCCCGGTAGACGGTCTCGTAGCTGGCAATGGCGCTTTCGATATCGGCGAGATCGCTGTGAACCCTGAAGTCGAGATTGCCGGACTCTTTGGCTTGCTTCAGTTTTCGGCGCCACGTCGCCAGCACCGCGCTCGGCCGCTGAGCGAGATATTCAGCAAAAGACAGCCCGGCCGTCTCCTCGTACCAGGTGCCGAATTCAAAATACGCCTCGACGTCAAATCCGGCATCGCGCATGGCCGCGGCGAGGATGGCGTAGCAGGCGTCCTGGGGATCGAGCGTCGAGATCGCGAGCGCGTCCCAGCGCGGCCTTTCCACGGCGATCTGGCCGACAAGCTCACAAATGGCGGCGGTTGGGTCACCGGTTGGATCACCGGGTGGATCACCGCGCAGCAGCGCGTGCTCGCAGCTGTAGTAATTGGTCAGGCTGCGCAGGCGGCCTGACCCTGTTCGCGGCGCGGCAGCGACCAGGCCGACGCGGACACCCGCTCCGTCGGCGATATAGAGCCGCGCCCGGGCGCCCGGTTCGAGGATGCTGCGAGCGAGGACCTCATACCAGCGCGGATGATTGAAGAAGCTGCGCCCCGCCGCCGCCAGAAAGAGCGATGAGGCGGGTTCCGGCAGGCGACCGAAGTCAGGATCGATCAGCCCGGCCATTTTACACGCCGATCCGTTCTGTATAGCATCGCCCGGGTCTTTTCTTGTCCGTGTGCCGCCATCGATGACGCCATAGTTGCGAATGAAATCCCAGCGGCGAGAAGGCACTGACCGGGCCGATGCGGCCAAGCTGCAATATACATTGGGACCGGCGCCGGAGGCAGCCGCGCTGAGCTCCCTCTGGCGGAAGCTCGAGGCGCGCGCCGAGAGTTCTTTTTTCCAGTCCTGGGGCTGGCTCGGCACCTGGTATGCGGCTCTGCCGCCCGGGCAGACGCTGCTGCTGTTCACGGGCTCGAGACACGGAGACGTCGTTTGCCTGGCGCTTCTCGGGGTGCGCGGTAACAAGTGCCATTACCTCAGCGAAACCGGCGATCCCGAGATCGATCAGCTGACCGTCGAATATAACGGCATGTTGATCGAACGTGGCTCGTTGCCGTTATTGGCTTCGGATTTCCTCCCCGCCCTGCTGGCGATGCTGCCGCCCAAGGCGGAGCTGGTGGCAAGCGGCGTGAAGGAGGACTATCTCGCCGCGCCGATCACCGAGGCATTTTCCCGCCAGATCAGGGCGACAAAGACGGTCCATGCGGTCGAGCTTTCGGCGCTTGGCGACAATGGCCTGCCGTCGCTCGGCAAATCGACGCAAGCCAAAATCCGGCAATCGCTGGCCCGCTATTCACGACTCGGCGAAATTTGCCTGAGCGAAGCGCGAGACGTCAAGGAGGCGGTCGCCATCTTCGATCGCCTGGCCGCCCTTCACCAAACCTATTGGCAGGGGCGCGGCAGACACGGAGCCTTCGCCAGCCCCTTCATCCGACAATTCCACCACGCTCTGATCGAGGAGCGGTTCGGTGCCGGGGAGATCCAGCTGCTCCGGCTCGCCGCCGGCGACGCGCCTATCGGCTATCTTTACAATTTCCGCTATCGTCGGCGAATCTACGCCTATCAGAGCGGCTTCGACTATGCGCTGGTTGCCAAGGCGCGGCCGGGCTATCTCTGCCATTGGCACGCGCTGCGGCACAATTGGAAGGCTGGCGCCGAAATCTACGATTTTCTCGCCGGAACGGACCAGATGAAGCAAGCCTTCGCCAACAAGACCGAGAAGCTCCACTGGTTGCGCTTCCGCCGCAAGACGCTGCTTTACGCAATCGAGACCGGCTTGCGCTCGACCAAGCGTGCCGCCGCGTCCTTTTTCGCGCGCAGCGGGCGCGGCTGAGAGGCGATCGGTCGATGGAAGCGGTCGGCTTCATCGTCGTGATGGCGGCAATCGCCATGTTGCTGCGCTGGGTTATCATCCACGACAAGGCGCCGAATACGGCGACCAGCGGGCCGTTCGCCATGCGCGAGCCGGAGCCGGTAGACCCAGCGAAGCTCGCGCGCGGTCCCATTCAGGCTGCGGGCGGAAAAAAGCCGCCCCTCGGGCCGCCGGCGGGGCCGGTGCGACGACCGCCCTTCAAACCGCCCGACCGAGCCAAGCGGTAGCGGGATGTTATTGCGCTCTCGGCGCCTTCGCCAAGCCGAACGCGTAATAGTTGTCCACCAAGAATTCGATCTCGAAGTGCCGCCACGCGAAGCGCCTATTCGTCCGTTCGAGAAGATCGGTGAAGTAGCGGCGATTGTCGATGCCGGTGAATTCCGTCTGGTAGGACAGCAGCACCTGCAAGCCCAGCGGCATCTCGCTCAGCGCCCAGGTCGAGATGAGAGAGATTCGCTTGAAGCCCCCGGCGGCAACGATCGAGACCACCTCGCCCAGCGAGCGGCAGAGTGCGATGCGCGCGGCCGGCTCGTCGCTCGCATATGCGGCCTCGAGACCATGCAGGCCGAGATAGTAGCGCTGGAGCGCGAGGACCGGCGGCTGGTCGAAAATGACATAGCAGCCGCGGTAGCCAAGACGGTGCGCCAGACCGCACATCGAACCATAACCGCCGCCGAGCTCGACGATGCAGTCGGCATCGAGGAAGGATCGTCCGGTTGCTTCGGCGAAGAGCAAAAGGTGAGAGGCGTGCTGGATGGCGACGGCATTGGTCCGCAGATCGCGCAGGAAGGGTGGCGGATGACCGAATTCGGCGTAGTGCAGCGCCGCCGACCAGTGGCCGCGCCAGCCTGGCGACCGTCTCAACAGCCGGTAGGCCGCCAGGGCGTGCGGCGTCGTGCCGTGCACCATGGTGCGGGCGATCGGCGGCCAGCGCATGAAGTAGTCGGCATCGCCGTCCTCGGCACAGGCGCACAGCTCCAGACAGGTTTCGCGCCAGAATTCCGACCGCGCGCCGGCGAGCGGGCTCGCGACGATCGCCTGCAGATCGCTCGCCAGCCGCTGGCCAAGGCGGCGCTGCTCCGGCGTCTGGCGGCGCGGAAGAAGGTCGACAAGCGTTGCGACGGCGTTCTGCAGCAGTCGAATCAACCTGCCAACCCCGCTATCCTCGCTCGCCGATGCTGTACCCTATGAGCCTTCCCCACCCGGCTCAAGCCGTTCCGGCCCCTGGTGATGCCGCGACTTGACGAAGCAGACGGCGACAAGCCTACTCGCAGCATGACGGCGGCGCCGCAGGACTCGATAGCCCACCGCACCGCGGTGGGTGCCAGCTGGATGATCCTATGGCGCATGGCGACACGCGGGCTCGGCGTGCTCAGCACGCTCGTGCTCGCCCGCATTCTGGTGCCCGCCGATTTCGGCCTGGTGGCGATTGCCACCACCTACGTTGCCGCCTTCGACGCCATGTCGGCCACCGGACTGCAGGACGCAGTGATACGCAGCGGCGAGCACAACCGCCGGCTGCTTGATACCGCCTTCAGCCTTTCCGCCCTCCGCGGCCTCGTCAACGGCACGCTGATCGCCGTGACAGCGCCGCTCGCCGCGCATTATTTCGCCGAGCCCCGCCTGGTGCCGATCCTCTTCCTGCTGGCCGGGCTCGCCGTTCTCGAGGGTGTGGAGAATATCGGCGTCGTCGAATTTCGCCGTAATCTCCGCTTTGATCGCGAATTCGTCCTCTTTCTCCTGCCGCGCCTTCTCGCCGTCGTCATCACCGTCAGTTGCGCGCTCATCCTGCGCTCCTATTGGGCGATGGTCATCGGCATCGTCGCCTCCCGGCTGGTTCGCTTCGTCTTGACCTATGTGATGCATGGCTATCGACCGCATTTGGGCGTCGCTGCCTGGCATGAGATCTCCACCTTTTCCCTTTGGACCTGGGCGGCGAGTATCGCCACCTTCGTGCGCGACCGCAGCTGGACCGTCGTTCTCGGCGGCATCCTCGAAGCTTCGTCGGTCGGCGTTTTCATGGTCGCCTCGGAGATCGCGCTGCTGCCGATCAGCGAGGTCGTCTACCCGGCCTGCCGCGCCTTGTTCTCCGGTTTCGCACTGGCCCGCAACGAAGGCGGCAGCCTCGGCCAGGCATTCGTCCGCACCGTCGCCGTCATCGTCATGTTCGTGCTTCCCGCCGCAATCGGCATCTCGGCGATGGCGGGCTATATCGTTGAGATCGCGTTGGGGCCGAAATGGGCGGCGACGATCATCATCATCGAGCTCATCGCGGCGAGCTCGCCGATGACGGTAATTGCGCTCATGGCGGCAACGACGCTGATGGCATCGGGTCACGTCAGGAACAGTTTCGTCATCATCGTGACTTCAGCTGTTCTCGGCACCAGTGCGGCCGCGTTGATGGCGATCGCCTACGGCTTGCCAGGCGTCGCCGCGTCGACGGCGGTCCTCGCAGTCCTCGAAGGGATGGGCTTCCTCGCGATGATCGCCCGAATCATCGATGTGCCGATGGCGGCCATGGTAAGCAATCTCTGGCGTCCGCTGCTTGCCACCACAATCATGGTGCTCGTGCTGTGGACAAGCGGTTACGGTTGGCAACCGCAGCCGCAATCGGCGGCAGCCGAAGCTCTTGCGACGATTCTGATCGGCGCCGGCACTTACGCGGTAACTCTGGCGCTCAGCTGGATCCTGGCTAGACGGCCCGACGGCGCAGAAAGCTTCCTCTTTCAGACCGCCCGCCGGAGCCTTCGCGAGGCACGGTCGGGCAATCGCTCATGAGCGCGGAGCCAATTGCCATTTCGCCGCGATCTTGAAGTTCTTCCGCCGTAATTCCGTATCGATCCAGCGATAGCATGCGTCCGCCTCGGGGGTATCGAAATAGGTCGCGAAGGCGAGTGCGCCGCGCGTATAAGTCGCATAGGTTAGATCGAGATCGACGAGCGTATTGACGTCGCGGACCTCAGGCTTGGCCAGCTTGCTGTGAACCGCCCATGCTTCGGACCATGAGCGGGCGACCGGCGCCGTCGCATCGGCCTTGTAGTAGAAATCGTATGGCGTCGATTGCGCGCGCACCCAGCCGCTTTTCCCGTTGGTCCGCGCGATCGTGCTGGCGATGCTCCAGTCGTAGACGGCTCGCCATCTGTCGAACCCCATGCGGCAGACCCAGGCGAGAACGCAGGCAAGAAACTCCTCCTGCCACATCTTGAGCGAAGGCACCTCGTAGTCGAGGACGAAGGCGCGGAACACTGCTTGCAGCGGTGCCGTTCCGTGCACGTAGACACGCTCGAACCAGGCGCGATTGTTCTCTAATTTCTCCGCCCAGTAGGAGCGCGGCAACAGCCATGGCGGTGCCTTCTCCGGCGTCATCCGCGCCGCCTGCGCCAGCGTGCGCAGCGACCAGGCATAGGAGCGGATCTGGACATAGGGCAGGATTCCCGTCGCACCCTCCCGGTAGACCGCCGGAAACGCCCCGAAATTGTGGGTCGCAGCGAATTGGATCGCCTCTAGGTAATAGGGGTCCCCGGTAAGGAGAAACGGCAGATACCCGAGCGCTGGCTGGTGCGCGTCGTCGACCGTGACATCCGCCTCTCCGGGATCTATCCACGGGCTGCTTTCTTCTTTCTTGTAGTACCAGCCGGCCCTGGGATGTTGATCGAAATTCAGCGGCGCATTGGTCGTCTCGTCGCGCATATGCCAGGGCATGGTGCCGGAGGCCTCGGCCTGCGCGAGGGTGTGCGTCAGCGCCGCGCCGGATCCGGTAACAACGTATTCGGCCTGCGCTTCGGTCAACAGGCCGATCTCGTCCCGCTCACCGGTCGACGGCATGTATTTCATCATCCCGGCGAGCCCCATGACGGAGTAGGCGCCGGGATTACCTGCGGCCGCCGATCCGCCTTCCGCCTTGCCATTCTGCACGGCGACGAGGTTGCCGTTGGCGTCCCGCCGCGGCGAAGCGGTAATCGTCTGGGTCGGCGGCAGCGCGGCGGCAAACGATGGCGCACCAGCGCCAGCGCGCCGCAAGGCGGTGTCATAGGGCGGCAGCAGACCGTCGGCGATGAGCTTGTCGGCCGTGACGGTCACCGCTCTCGGCTTCGATTGCCAGCGCCAGCGGGAATGCCAGTAGTGTTCCGGCACCGCAATGGTCGCCAGTCGATCGTCGCCGGCGAGAATGACCGCGCTATAGGCGGGCCAGGCTTTGGCCGGCCCCGACCACAAGCGGCCGAGCTCGACGACGACTTCCTGCCGGGTGCCGTCGCGGTCGGGACGAAAGAACACCGTGAAGGGGATTTCCGGGCGACGAACGACAATGCAGCGCTGGACGAAGCGATCGAGCGGGTCGACATAGTCGCCGAGCTCTTTCCCGCTGCGCTGGTCGAACAGGTATTTCTGGCCGCCGCTCTCGATGATCAATTTGAGCGGCGGCGCGGCCACACTCTGGCCGGACGCGGTCTCGGCGAGAGCCAGCAGCGTGACGGGAACGCCCAGCAACATGGTCCGGCGTCCGATATCGACCTTCAAGCCGGCTCCTCTCCGAGCGATGGTGGGCAGTCGGCATCGCCTCGCTCACCAGCCCCTTGGTATTCGCTCCGCCCGCTGCGTAAGATACCGCAGGCGCAGTGTCAATGCGTTCCGATCGCCTGTGAATCCCCGTTTCCCACTGCCATGGCCGAGGCCGAACCACTGCTCAAAATCGCCGTCGCCTGCTCCGGATTGGGCCATATCAGGCGAGGCAATGAGGCGTGGGCGCAGGACCTCGCCGAGACGCTGCGCCGCCACGGCGCGCCGGTGACTTTGTTCGGAGCCGGCGGCGTGGCGAACGCAAGCGTGACAATTGTCCCTTCCCTGCGCCGAACCGGCGCTGCGGCCCGCATGCTCGCACGATTTTTCGCCCCGCTCGGCGGCTGGCGCTACGGGTTCGGGTCGAGCTACGAGATCGAGCAGACGACATTCGCCTTCGGTCTCTGGCGCAAGGTCTGGCGCGACTACGACATCATCCACGTCCAGGACGCCGTGATCGCGTCCATCATGGATCGCCTGAACCGGGCCGGTCTCTGCCGCGCGCGAACCATCCTGGCGAACGGCACCGACGAACCCGCCGCACGCCTGCGCCGTCTGCGCTATGTTCAGCTTCTTTCCCCGGCGATGCCGCGAGACTGGGCGTCCGACAAGACCGGCGGCCAGCTCGTCTTCTCGGTGCCGAATTTTGTCGATCTTGCGGTGTTCCATCCCGGTGACCGCGCGGCGGCAAGACGTCGCTTCGCTCTGCCTGAGGACGCCTTGGTCGTCCTCTGCTGCGCCGCGATTCGCAAGATCCACAAGCGGATCGACTACCTAATCCGCGAATTTGCCGCCTTTGCCGCCGGCCAGCCCAGCCGTCAGCTCGTCCTGGTCATCGCGGGCGGCCGCGAGGCGGAAACCGATGAAATCGTCGCACTAGGGCAGACGCTGCTCGCCGAGCGGGTGCGCTGTCTCGTCGACCTGCCGCGTGCAATGATGCCGGACCTCTACCGAGCGGCCGACATCTTCGTGCTGACCTCGCTGGTAGAGACATTTGGCATCGTTCTCGTCGAGGCCATGGCGACGGGTCTGCCGATCCTCTGTCACGACTCGCCACATTTTCTCTTCGTCACCGGGCCGGCGAGCATCCGCGGTGATTTCTCCCGCCCGGGCGGGCTGGCTACCGCGCTTGTTGCAGTGTCGCAGGGCGATACAAGCCGTCGGCTCGCCGCAGTGGCGCGCCCACATGTCGAGCGCAATTTCTCCGAGGCGATCGTCGCGCGGCAAATCATCGATATGTATCAGCGCGTCGCGACAAGCGATTCCCGTGCCATCCACGGTTAGCGTCATCATACCGGCCTTCGATGCGGCTAGCTCGGTCGGACAGGCGATCGAGAGCGCGTTGCGACAGACACATCCTCCGCTGGAAATCCTCGTGGTCGATGACGGCTCCAGCGACAGGACTGCAGCGGTCGTCGCCGAATTCCCGCCGCCGGTCAAATTGCTCGGCAAGACAAATGGCGGCCCGGCATCGGCACGCAATCTCGGGGCGCGATCGTCACACGGCGCGTGGCTCGCCTTCCTCGATGCCGACGATTGGTGGTTGCCGACCAAGCTCGAGCGCCAACTATCGCTGGCGAGGTCGCCGGAAATCGCCGTCATTCACGGCTTGACCAATACCTCGCGCCTGGGAACCCCGGCCGAGATCACCTTCGACGATCTATGGGACTATAATTGGATCGCCAATTCCTCCGTGCTGATGCGTCGCGCGGTGTTCGAGGCACTTGGCGGCTTGAACGAAGACCGCCGCCTCATTTCAGTCGAGGACTACAATCTCTGGCTTCGCGTCGCGGCGGCAGGCTGGCGAATCGTCACCTCTCCCGAGCCCTTGACGCACTACGCGCGCGGCATCGGCATTTCGTCCCATCTGAAGCGCTTTCTCGACGCATCCCTCTACAATCTGGAGGTATTGGAAAAGGACCTTGCCCTGCCGCGCGACCGGGTGGCCGAAAAACGTACCGAAATCTACGACAGCTTCGGGCGAGCGGCCCTCTTCCAGCGCGAAACTCCGCTGGCTCGCACGCTCCTCGCCAAGGCGGCGCGCGCGCGGCCGTCGCCGGAGCGGCTCGTCAACCTGGCCGCCGCCTGCCTACCCTCCGGCATTCTCAACGCCCGCAGGCGAGTGATCGCGACGACCGGGACGCGGGCAAACGATGAATTTTCTAGTCGCGATGAGCCAGTCGGCGGGGCGGCGACCCCAGCGCGCGCGGATCTCGGTCCATCTGGTCCCTATCTCCTGGTCGTGATCGATGCCGAGGAGGAATTCGACTGGCGGACCGTGCCGTCGCCGTCGATGAACGTCCAATCGATGCGGCATCAGGGCGCTGCGCAGGCGATTTTCGCGCGTTATGACATCGTCCCGACCTATCTGGTCGACTATGCCGTCGCCGCACAGCGCGAAGGCTATCAGCCGCTCCTCGATTATCTCGGGTCGAATCGATGCGAAATCGGCGCCCAGCTGCATCCTTGGATAAATCCCCCGATCGAGGAGGAGCTGGTCGAGCGCAATTCCTTCTCCGGGAATTTGCCCGAGCGTCTGGAATTTGAAAAGATCCGCCTGCTGACCGCAACGATCGAGGAAAATCTCCGCGTTCGACCGGTCGTTTACCGCGCCGGTCGATACGGGTTCGGCGAGAACACCGCGCACATAATATGCGAGCTCGGCTATCGGATCGATTGCAGCGTGCTGCCGTTGCGCGATCTGCGTTCGGCCTTCGGCCCGGATTTCCGAAACAGCCCGACGCAACCCTACTGGTGCGGTCCGGACAATCGCCTGCTGGAGATTCCGGTCACTACCGGTCTTACCGGATTATTGTCGCGTGGCGAGCGCGGATTGCACCACGCCGTCTTCAATCCGATCAGCGAAGCGCTGCGTTTTCCCAGCGTTTTGGCGCGACTGCGGTTGCTCGACCGGGTCCGTCTGTCGCCAGAGGGCAATTCCATTGCGGAGGCAAAGCGGCTGACCAGAACGCTGCGCCGGCGCGACGACCAGCAGCTCTTCGTCTTGAGCTACCATACCCCCTCCCTTCTGCCCGGCAACACGCCTTACGTGCGCACGCAGCGCGACCTCCAGGCATTTCTTCATTGGCTGGAAACCTATATCGAGTTCTTCTTGACGGAAATCGGCGGTCGCCCATCGACGCCTGCGACGATACTCGGGCTGGCGACAAGCGCGGCGCGCACGGCTAAGAATGGCCGAGCACGGGAATAAGCGGATCGACCTGGTGGAAGCCGAACGATGAAGCGCGCCGTGAGAAAATCGCCCCTGCGTCATTCTCGTCCCGCTTAGGATCCGCCGTGCGATCGATCGTCTTCCTGCTGTATTTCGCCGCGGTCTTGCCGACCATCGCCTTCAATCCATTTTGCGGGGTAATTCTGTGGTCCTGGCTGTCGTTCATGAGCCCGCAACGGCTCACTTTCGGCATCACCTCCGATATGCCCTTCGCCATCGTCGTGGCGGTTGCGACGTTGATTGCCTGGCTATTCTCGCGCGAGAAGAAGCGCCTTCCCGCCGACGTCACGTTGTGGCTCATCGTTGCGCTGATGCTGTGGTTTTCGCTGACGACCTACTACGCATTGGTTCCCGACGCCGCTTACGGGAAGTGGCTGAGCACCTGCAAGGCACTGCTATTCGTCCTGGTCACCGCGGCGATGTTGACCAACCGCATCCGCTTCCACGCGCTGATCTGGACGATGGTGATCTCGATCTCGTTCTATGGACTGAAATCGGGGCTCGGCACGTTGCTGACCGGCGGAGGCGCCACGGTCTACGGGCCGGAGGCGACAGCGATCGCCGATAACAACCACTTCGCGCTGGCGCTCATCGTCATCATTCCGTTGATCAACTACATCCGCCTCAATGCGCAGATGTCGGCGGTGCGCACCGGGGCACTGGCGATCATGGGCTTCTGCCTGATCTCCGTCTTCGCCAGCTACTCGCGCGGCGCCCTGTTCGGCCTTGCCGGGATGAGCGTTTTCCTGTGGCTGAAATCGCGCACCCGAATCATGCCGGCGGTGGCGCTCGCGATCGCCCTCTTCGCGGGCTACAATTTCATGCCGCAACGCTGGATCGAGCGGATGAACTCGATCGCCGCCTATGAGGAGGATGCATCGGCGCAAGGCCGCATCGTGATGTGGCGCACCGCGGTCGAAATCGCCTCGCAGCGCACTCTAGGAGCCGGCTTCCTCGGCCCCTACAATCAGGCGGTAGTCGACCGCTTCAGCCCGGGCACTAAGGCGCGCGCCGTTCACAGCATCTACTTCGAAGTCATCGGCGAGCATGGCTATTTCGCGTTCTTTCTATGGATTCTCATCCCGATCTTCGCTTGGCGCAACGGCTCGTGGATCATCCGGCATACGCGCGAGCGGCCAGACCTCAAATGGAGCGCCGATCTCGCCAGGATGCTCCAGGTCTCGTTGATCGGATATTATTGCGGCGGAGCATTTCTGTCGCTTAGCTACTGGGACATCTATTTTACGCTGGTCGCCATTCTCGCAGCAATGCGAGAGCTGGTTGCCCGCGAGACGCAGCCGCTACCGAGCGCCCCACCAGGCGCGCAGCTTTCCTTGCGTGGTCCGCAGCGGCGCCCTGCATCGGCGAGGCCGGCGGCGCCATAAGCGTCAATTGCGGCTGCGCGAAATCTCGTAAAACAAATGGGCATAGGTCGCGATCATCCGCTCCTGGCCGAAGAGGTCATGCACTCGGCGCCGGTTGAGCGCGCCAAGGGACCGGCGCAACGCCGCGTCGCGAACGAGGGTGGCGAGCGCAGCTGTCAGCCCCTTCTCGTCCTCCCGCCGCACGATAAAGGGGGCATTGTCCGGCGCGACCATCGCCCCGACGTCGCCGACATCTGTCGCCGCGACCGGCAATTCCGCCGCCATCGCTTCGAGTAGGGTGAACGGCATTTGCTCGGTGTCCGAGGACAACGCAAAGACGTCGAACGCGCCGAGGATGTGGGAGGGATCGGCGAGCGCACCGGCAAAGACCACGCGATCCCGCACCCGGAGCTCGCCGGCGAGAGCCTCGAGGGTACTCCGCTCCGCCCCCTCGCCGACGATCGCCAGGACCGTCCCCAGCTCGGGCGGCAGCGCTGCAAAACAGCGGATGAGCCGCGCCAAATTCTTTTCTCGCCGCAGCGCGGCGACGGTGCCGATGATCGGACGATCGCGTCGCAGCGCCAGCGCCGCGAGCAGACTCGCGTCGGGCGCAACCGCGAAACGGTCTACCACGATGCCATTCGGGATGTAGCGGACCTGGCCTGCCGCGAGGCGCCAGACTTCGGTTGCCAGGCGATACAGCGTCTGCGACGGCACGATGACCGTCGTGCCGCCGCTCAAGGCGGCGCGGCGCCCCAGCACGCGGCGACGGAGCTGGCGCTCGACGCTCTCCTCCGGCCCGAAGCCATCCTCGAAGTGGATATGGGGGCAGATCGCCCGCCAGCGATTGCTGATCGCCCACTCGATACTTCCCCAATTGTAGGTGAGGAGCAGGTCGGGGTGAAGCTCCGACAAGATCCGGCGGAACGTCAGGACGTTGCCCAGACTGGCGCCCCGCGACTTGCGGGCGACGACCGGTTGAAACGCGCAGCTAACCTGCGGGTCGAGCCGGGAGCGGCACGAGATGTCGCCGTCGAGAGCGACGACGGTATGCCGATAGGTCGCGCCGAGATGATTCGCCAGCGCCACCATCCGTGTCTGCGCGCCACCGACCGCGAAGCTGGGAAAGACGTGAAGCAAATGAAGCGGCCGGGACGATGGCGCGTCTTCGCCCACCTCAGCGGCTCCCCGATGCCATCGCCGGCGCTCGCTCGCCGCGCACGATCGCACGGAAGATGTCGAGTTGCCCGGCGGTGGTGTCCTCCCAGCTAAACCGCTCGGCGTAGGCACGGGTCGCCGCACGATCCGGCGGCATCATCAGCAGCCG
>WNFD01004436.1_pt1 | contig 22770 bp, 17 predicted proteins | sample 5400491 | NCBI WGS metagenome assembly WNFD01 (sample SAMN13153343, study PRJNA577476) | soil metagenome | isolation source: 120 cm saprolite under Douglas fir tree site 2 hole 2 replicate 2 | place: USA:California | collected 2015-04-18
AAAGATCGTTGTTGAATCGGCACGATCGAAGAAGAAAACCATTTGTTTTGTCACGGGAGTGCCTGGCGCCGGCAAGACGCTCGCCGGTCTTAGGACTGTTCATGACAGAGAACTTAGGGACGCCACCGGCAGTGATTCCGTCTTCCTTACTGGCAACCTGCCTCTCGTTAAGGTGTTGCAGGCAGCTCTTGCTCGCGACATGTCCCGACGCCGAAAAACCAGCTCAGAGTTTCGTCGCGAGATCCGAAAACAACCATCAATACTGTCCTTGGATACAAGAGAGAACATACCCGTAAACAAAAACGCGCCCCACGAGAGAATCGTTATCTTCGACGAAGCTCAACGTGCTTGGGATGCAGACCGAACCGCAGAATACCTGATGGATAGTTCAGCTGAGTTCATCGGCCACTCTGAGCCTGCTCTCATGCTGGCAATACTCGACCGGCAGCCGTGGGCCGTGCTTATCGCCTTGGTGGGAGGCGGACAGGAAATCAACAGGGGTGAAGCAGGACTGTCAGAGCGGGGACGAACAATCAATGAAAGGTTCCGACACTGGTCTATTGCCGTGCCACCAGAAGCGCTCTCTGGCGAGTATGGCGCTGGTGCGAAGCTTTTTGAACATGGCGCTCCAAACGAGCTCGATCTAAATATCCATAGAAACCTCCACCTTGATACTCCGACCCGCCAGTTCCGAGGAAAGACGATAGCTGGCTGGACGGAGGCTCTCCTTCGCGGCGATGCTTCCACATGTCATAAAATCCTTGCCGAGAATCCCCAATATCCTATACGCATTACCCGAAACCTCTCTGCAGCCAAGCCTTGGCTTGACGCGGGCACTGAGCGATATGGCTTCGTTGCGTCTTCTGAAGCAAAGAGACTTAGAGCAGAAGGCTTGGAATTGCCACCAGCTCGTGCGGATGGAGTCGAGCATTGGTTCCTGCAAAGGAAAGGTGACGTGCGATCGTCATTTCAGCTTGAGGTAGCCGCGAATGAATTTCAAATTCAAGGTCTGGAGCTCGATTGGACATGCCTGTGCTGGGGCGGTGATTTTGTTCGAGACCACAGCCGTTGGGATTTGAAGAAGCTTCGTGGGACGACCTGGCAGAACATCGGTCAAGATAGCGCTAAGGCGTATCTTGCCAACAGCTACCGAGTCCTGCTTACGAGAGCTCGGCAAGGAATGCTTCTGTACGTTCCAGTGGGAGACGATCAAGACTCGCTAGGCTGCGTGGACCTTTCGAGGATACTGCTCGGTTCTTAATGGAATGCGGAGCCGCCCCGCTCTAGACGTTACTTGCCTTTCTGTAATTCCCGGTACGCCTGGCTTTTCGAAATTCCCCGCTCCTTCGCCACCTTCTTCAGCGCCGCCTTCTCGTCCACCTTCTCTTCCCGCATGATCTCCTCAACGCGCTCGCGGACTGAAATCCCACGCGGCGCGCTCGCGCCTTCAGCCGCCTTGCCAATCAGCAAAGTAATCTCTCCCTTGACGTCGCCACGCGCATTTAGAACCTGCGCGACTTCGCCCGCCGTCCCGCGCAAAAATTCCTCATGGATTTTCGTCAGCTCGCGCGCCACGACAACCGGCCGATCCGGCCCGAGTACTTCAGCCACATCTGCCAGCGTCTCTCGAATCCGGTGCGGGGCTTCGTAGAATACCGCCGTACTCGACGAGCCCCCTGTCTTCTCCAACTCCCGACGCCGCGCCCCGCCCTTCGCCGGCAAAAATCCACGAAAGCAAAACGAATCTGTAGGCAGGCCACTCGCAACCATCGCCGCGAGAAACGCCGCGGGCCCGGGGACCGGGAAGACCGGAACTCCACGCTCAATCGCGAGCGAGACCAGTCGGAATCCAGGATCAGAAATGCCGGGCATCCCGGCGTCGGAGACCACGGCAATCCGCGCTCCCTGCGCAAGTTTCTCGACCAGTTCCTCCGCGCGCGAAGCTTCGTTGTGCTCGTGATAGCTGACCGCGCGGGTCTCGATCCCGTAATGATTCAGCAGCTTCTGTGTCTGCCGCGTGTCCTCGCAAGCGATCAAGTCAGCTTGTTTCAGCACCCGAATCGCCCGCAGAGTAATGTCCTCAAGATTCCCAATCGGAGTGCCCACAAGATAAAGTCCCGGCGCGAGTTCGCGCTCCGCGGTCATGGGCGTGAGTCTAGAGGGAAGGCCCCAAAGTTTCAATGTTCAAGGTGAGAGCTAGCAGTTTCAAGTTTCCAGGTTCAAAATCAACTCGACCCGCAGCGACGGATTGAAGCCAGCGAAATCTGGGCCTTTGAAACCTGAAACTCGAAACCCGAAACTGGGGTGGCCCTCATTTGCCTCCTCCCCCGCCCCTCTCTACAATACTTATTTACCCAACAATCTATGATTCATTTTCCTGTACCCGAAGCCCTCACTTTCGATGACGTGTTGCTGCTGCCTGCCCGCTCTGATGTAGTTCCGGCCAACGCCAACACCCAGACTCAGCTCACCCGCAACATCCGCCTGAACATTCCCGTGCTCAGCGCCGCCATGGACACGGTCACCGAATCGCACATGGCGATCGCGCTCGCCCAGCAGGGCGGCCTCGGGATTGTTCATCGCAACCTGACCATCGAGCAGCAGGCCGAAGAAGTGGACAAGGTGAAGCGCTCCGAGAGTGGCATGATCGTTGACCCGGTCACCATGTCGCCGGACGACAAAGTTTCCGACGCCCTCGAAGTGATGCGAAAGTACAAAATTTCCGGCGTTCCCATCACCAAGAATAAGAAACTGGTCGGCATCCTGACCAACCGCGATCTCCGCTTCGAAACCCGCTTCGACATTCCCATCAGCAAAGTGATGACCAAGGAAAACCTGATCACGGTCCCGGTGGGAACCACGCTGGAAGATGCGGAACAAATCCTACACAAGCATCGCGTCGAAAAACTTCTGGTGGTGGACGACAGCTACAACCTCAAAGGCCTGATCACGGTCAAAGACATACAGAAAAAGCTGAAGTATCCCAACGCGGCCAAAGACTCCCACGGTCGCCTGCGGGTTGGCGCGGCCATCGGCGCGACTGGAGATTATCTGGAGCGCGCCGAAGAACTGGTCAAAGAACTTGTGGACGTGCTGGCCATAGACAGCGCCCACGGCCATTCGTCACGTGTTTTGGAAGCGGTAACAGCGATCAAGGCAAGATTTCCCGAGATCGATCTGATCGCCGGAAACGTCGGCACCTTCGACGGCGCATGTGAGCTGGCGCGCGCCGGAGCCGATGCCATCAAAGTCGGCATCGGTCCCGGCTCCATCTGTACTACCCGGGTGGTCACCGGCGCCGGAGTGCCGCAGATCACCGCCATCGCCGAATCCTACCGCGCCACCAAAGACGCGGGCATCCCCGTCATCGCCGACGGCGGCATCAAGTACTCCGGCGACATCACCAAAGCCCTGGCCGCAGGCGCGAGCGCGGTGATGATCGGCTCCATGTTTGCCGGCACCGACGAGAGCCCGGGGGAGATGATTCTCTATCAGGGCCGTACCTTCAAGTCTTATCGCGGCATGGGATCGCTCGGCGCCATGGCCGCTGGCTCCAGCGAACGCTATTCGCAAAGCATCGAAGGAGAGGCCTCAGTCGCTATCCCCAACATGACCGCCGATCCCAATCGCCTGGCCAAACTTGTCCCCGAAGGAATCGAAGCTCGCGTCCCCTATCGCGGATCGGTTTCGATGATTCTTTATCAGATGGTCGGGGGCCTGAAATCCGGCATGGGGTATTGCGGCTGCGCCACGCTGCCCGAACTGCTGCAGAAAACCCGCTTCGTCCGCATCAGCGGCGCCGGCCTGCGCGAAAGCCACGTGCACGATGTGATGATCACAAGAGAAGCGCCCAATTACGCCGCGGAATAACTGGAGACAAATTGCTGGTGGTTGTGGCCAGGGGCCAAAAAACTAGCATACTGATTGGTCTGTCATTTCGAAACTCCCAGGGCTGACGAAACCGCTCCTTCGCGCTCGCGAGCCTGCCCTTCGAGCCTCTGCACTCTGGTTACTTGCAGCCAACCCTGTTTCGCGGTGCAATCGCAAGGTGTACAGAGGAGTGGAACCTTGGGTCGTGTTTTCGGCTTAACCGGAATTGTCCTGGCGATGGCCATCGCCCTGTACGTTTATTCCAAGCAGGTACAGAGCCTGTCTGGTCCAGCCGGGACACCGGCGGGACGATCGGTCATTGACATCACTGGTGTCAAGGGAGATTTGATCGGCATCGCCAACGCTGAGCGCGTTTTTTTCGCGGAGCAATCGAGATACGCGTCGTTCGACGAATTGGTTTCCGGCAAGTACATCAGCATTCGCAGTGAACGTCCGCCCTATTCCTACAGCGTCCAGACCACGTCCCAGGGATTTCGCGTGACCGCCACCCGTTCGACTCCGGGCACTCCGAGTACGCTCTCGATTGACGAGACGATGGAAGTTCGCACCTCAGACTGAGAGCGGGGTCGTCGTTCTGGGTGCACCGAGGATATTGAGAAGTCTTTCCAAAGTTGCGCCATCGATCGTTTTCGCTGTCGCTGCTCGCTTGAATGCCGAGCCCCGCGGACGTATCATTAACGTCAGCTAATCTCATCGCAAGTAAACCTCAAGCAAGGGAGCGCGCCCGCGTTCCCCAGGACTGGGAAAGGAGGTTCTACATGCCCACGTCCAAAGAACTGACAATTCGAATGGAAAATAAACCCGGAACTCTGGGAAAGCTGTGCAAGTCACTGGCTGACCAGAAAGTGAGCATTCTGGCGTTCCAGTCTGTCCCCGTGGAAGGGAACAGCTCGGTTCGCATGGTGGTGGACAACCAGGCAACCGCCAAGAAAGTGCTGGACACTGAGCACCTCACTTACACCGAAGTGGAGGTAGCGCAGGCCAGGATTCCCAACCGGCCCGGCGAGTTGGCGCATGCTGCGTCCCAACTTGGCGGCTCTAATATCAACATCGAGTATGCTTACAGCGGCCTGGACTCCAGCAATTCACCAGTTGTGTTTTTTGGAGTCAAGGACGCAGGCAAGGCAGCAATGATTCTCGACAAGATCGCTGCCGCCGCGTAAGAACCGTCTCTCCGATTGGGTTACCCCACCCTTCGAAAACCGCGAGGGGTGGGGCAGCTCGCATCTCATCATACTTGTCATACCGAGCTGATGAGCAATCGACGGGCCTGCTGGTCGCCTTTGCCGCGATATCCGCCAAAGTGTAGTCATATTGATATGTCTATGGTCATGATATTATGTTTACGAGGTTGCACTTCGTGAAGCAGATGCCCGCAGGTGAATTCAAGGCTCAGTGCCTGGCAGTCATGGACCAAGTCCAGAAAACCGGCGAGCCCGTCTTGATCACCAAACACGGAAAGCCGGTGGCCAAATTAGTTCCCGCGCCCAGCCCGCCCGAGGACATTTTCGGGTACATGGCCGGCAAGGTGAAGATCGTCGGCGACATCGTGGGCCCAGTCACTCCTCTTGAAGACTGGGAGAGCAAGTGATCCTGCTCGACACTCACGTCCTCATCTGGATGTCGAGCGACCCCAAGAGGCTTTCCAAAAAGGCTCACGTGGCAATCCGTGAAGCAAGGCAGGCAACTGGAATTGCCGTAGCCAGCATTACGCTCTGGGAGTTGGCCTGGCTCGCAGAGCACCGCCGAATTCTGATTGCAGGCAGCGTGGAGGCGTTTGTTCGTGAGAGCGTTTCCCGGGTCATCGTTTTGCCGATGACCCCCGAGATTGTCGCACTCGCAGTCAGGTTGCCGGATAACTATCCGAAAGACCCCGCCGACCGCCTAATAGCATCCACCGCCATAGTTGACGGTATCCCGCTGGTCACCGCCGATGAACGCATTCGCCAAGCCAAAGTGGCACAAACCATTTGGTAGGTCGCACTGGCCCCTGGCGTAGCAACTCGTCGTTTCCCATCCCCTACGAATGCGCGGCCCTGTAAGCCTGCAGGCACCGCCGCGCGGTCTCCAGCTCACCAAACCTGCTGCCTTCCTGCTCCAACAGGTAATACTCGACCTCGCCAACGCTTTCCGCGGCGGCGAAGATACTTTTCCAATCGGCACTGCCTTCGCCGAAAAGGACCTGATAGCCCTGGGCTGGATCACGAGACCAATCCTTTAAATGAAGCGAGCGGATCCGCCCGGAATTGGCGCGAATCCAGGGCACCGGGTCGGAACCCGCCTCCAGACATGTGCCCACATCGAGCTGCAGCATGACAGATGGCTTGGTGTTCTTCGCCAGAACCTCCATGGGGCGCACGCCTTCCACCGGCTTCCACTCTGCCTGATGGTTGTGGTACCCCGCTTTCAGGCCGGAGGGTTCAAGCTTTTCTGCAGCAGCATTCAGCTCGTCTGCGATGACCTTCCAGCCATCCAGGCCGCTCTTTGGCTCGGAATAGGCCATTACCATGTACTTCGAGCCGAGGATGAGGTTCATGTCGCGGGCGCGATTGATATTCTCCGCGCTGAAATACTTCTCGTCGTTGTGTGTCGAATAGCAATGGATGCCCAAGTCGTCGAGCAGTTTGTGTATCTGCTTGGTCTGGGCCTCGCTCCAGTCGAAGTAAGGCGCATAGAATTCGACGCACTGGTATCCGAGTTGCGCGACGGCGCGGACCGTGCCCTCGAGATCCTGCTTGAGCGCCTCGCGGACCGAATACAGCTCCAGGCCAATGGGGATGGAGGTTGACGCGCGGGCCTGAAGCGCCCACGGAAGCATCGCTGACAAGGCAAGAAATGAGCGGCGGGAGATGGACATGGGAGGAATCGTACTCCGGAATGATTGAACTTTCATCCCGACGACGAATTCCTACCCCTTAATCTTCCTCGCCGCCCCGTCCCACACCGCGACCGTCTGCTTGAAGTACGAATAATTCGCCAGATGGCAGCCGATGGCGGCGTTATTGCCGAACTCCTCGTTTTCTACTGTCTTCTTGCGCGAGCGGACTGCGTTGAAGAAGTTCGCTTCGTGGTCCACCAAGTCACTGTAGCCGGGCGGCGGGCCGAAAACTTCCGTTGCTTCGCTAATGTTCACTTTGGAGAGCGGGTGCTCTTCCGCAAACTTTGCCAGATATTCATCACGCAACTTCGCAGGCCATCCATAAATTGAATATCCTTCCGGCTGCGGCCGCGTGTCCTGCGCCGTGAAGGTCAGACTCGAACCCTTGATGATCGCCGTCCCCTGCGTTCCATAGAAGCCGATGAACTCGCCCTGGTCGTTATTCAAATTGCAGCGCAAGTACACACGAAAATTCGGATAGTCATAGAAGGTTTCGATCAGGTCAGGAAAGTCGCGGCCGTCTTTGAAATGGAAAAGCCCACCTGTTGACTGCGCCCGCTTCGCAACCGAGTTCGTGCTGGTGATGAAATTGATGCCCGAAATCAGGTGTACGAATAAATCACCTGCCAGGCCTTCTCCGTAGTCGCTGAAACAGCGCCAGCGAAAAAAGCGCACAGGGTCAAACGGCCGCTTCGGCGCATTGCCAAGAAAAGCATTCCAGTCAATCGTCTGCTCGCTGGCATCCGGAGGAATGGGATACACCCACGCGCCGCTCGGCGAATTGCGGTCCCAATACGCCTCGATTGAATACACGTCCCCGAGCTTGCCGGAATCGAGCAATTCCTTCGCCTGCGCATAGATGACTGAGGACACGCGCTGGCTTCCGATCTGCACCATCCGGTTCGCCTTTTGCGCCGCGTCAATCATGGCAAAACCATCTTCGACAGTATGCGACATGGGTTTTTCGCAATACACGTCTTTGCCCGCCGCACATGCGTCTTCAAACACTCTCCTATGCGAATGGTCAGGCACCGCGATAATCACCGCATCCACATCCTTGCGATCGAGAATCTCGCGATAGTTTCGGGTTGCAGGTAGGCTCGGGTTCTTCACTGCCTCCTGCGCCGCCGTGTGCCGCGAATCATACAAATCACAGACGGCCACGCACTCGACTCCCGGAACGTGTGCTGATGCCTGCAGCAGCTCGCAGCCGCGTACGCCGGTTCCAATCGAGGCGAACCGCACGGTATCGCTCGGCCCAACCGGACGCGGCGATGCCCAAAGCGGCTTCGGCTGCAGCAAGGTGAATTTCCCGGTCGCGCCAATAGCGGCCGCTCCGCTACCGATACGAATGAATTGACGACGCGTCCACGATGGCTTGTTCATAGGGTTCCGCTCCTTGGCTCCAACGACTCGCTGGCAGCGAGGCTTGGGCAAAAACAATTCGCGGCGGCGATTATTGCACACCGCTGCGCCTTAGAACAGGATGATTCCAATTGGGTTTTTAGGCGGGATCAAGGATCAACGAGTCTTCGCGGAATGGAAAGCGCATCAGTACAACGAATCGTACTTCGTAACCAGCCAATCTCCGCTGCGGTCGTCCAGAGTCACAGACAGCAACTCTTCGTAGCCGGAGCCCTCATTGCGGCGGCTGCCGCTGTAGTGCAGGATGCGTAACGGCGGCCGGTCCTCCCAATCCACAATCCGCCACGAGACCAGCGGGTGCTTGGCTTCGGAGTCGCAGATGAAAGCCGCATACCGCTGGCGGTAATCCTTTTCCCAGTCAGCCAACTGTTCGTCGCAGTGCCCATCGCGCATAGCCCGCAGGAACTCATTGGCGGCGTGTTCGGAGGTGCGGTCGCGCAAAGGATTTAATTTGATCGAAATCGGGACCTTGGTGAGCGGATCCACTTCCGGAGACTTCGCCAGCACCGGCGGCTGGCCGTTGAGCCACATCAGGTAAATGAAGAACCCCAGCAGGACCAGGAATCCGGTCCCAGCGGCAATCGCGATCTGGGTCTTCGAGAACTGCATATCTCAAACAAAGTTTAGCCCCTAATTTCGCGCTGAACAGGTTACTTCCGTGACGTGTAGGCGGGTTGTCCGTCCGGACAGTGCTCCGGAGGCGCCGGTTCATGGCCGGAGTGGCTAGAATTGACTTGTGAAATCCGAGCACTTTGACGACCCCGTTGCCGCTTACGGCCGACTGGCGGCGCACTACCCTGATTTGAGCCGCCGGCGCGAGCTCTATCTGCGTGGCGTCGAGCGCGAAATCATTTCGCGGGTTCCACAGGGCAGCCAATCGCTTTTGGACGTAGGCGCAGGGGACGGCACCCGGGCCCTCCGCATTGCGTCCATCCTGGGGATCGAACGAATCGTCCTGGCAGAGCCCAGCAGAGAAATGGCCGGCAAATCGGTGGAGTACGCCGAGATCTGGCCGATTCGGGCAGAAAATCTGGCCCACGGATGGCTTGAAACTTCCAAGGAGAACGACCGGAGCTGCGGCTCGGGGACAGCCGAGCGCGGCCGTCCTCACGCGATCGCCGAGCGATTCGACGTCATCACCTGCTTGTGGAACGTGCTCGGTCACATTCCAACGGCGGAAAAACGGCGGCTCGCACTCAGTGCGATTGACCACATGCTCGCTCCGAAAGGCAGGTTTTTCCTGGACGTGAATCACCGCTACAACCTCCGCTCGTATGGAATTCTCCCGACAGGCACCCGATGGATTCACGATCATTTCTCAAACAGCGAGAACAACGGCGACGTGCTCGCCAAGTGGGTCGTGCGAGAGGGCAGCCTCAGCACCTACGGCCACGTCTTCACGCACCACGAGATCATGCGCCTCGCCGACGCGGCTGGGTTAGAACTGGACACGCGGGTCGTGATTGATTACGAAACCGGCAGGATACGCCGCTTCGCTTTCCAGGGAAACCTGCTCTACATCTTCTGTCGCAGTTCGCGTATAGATTCCGCGAGCGCGCCGCAGACTTCCTGAATTTCCGGCTCTGACAATTCGTTGAAAAATGGCAGCGCGATCACGCGGTCGGCGACAAACTCGGTCTGCGGCAAAATGGAAGGGCGGTTTGCCTGGGTACCCGCTCCTTGTAGCTGAGCTTCCCGTCCCTTCTTCCCAGTGCGTGTGCCCCATCCTTTCGCGTTCTCTGCAAAAGGGCGGGTGGCCAGTACCGGTTGCTGATGCAGCGGCGCAAAGTACCTCCCGGTCGCAATCCCTTTCTGCAGCAGCGATCCGCAAATCCCATCACGATCTTTCGCGCTGAATTCCGCTGTAAGCCTTACCGGATAAACAAACCAGCTAATCCGCCCAACAGTGCCGGCAAGTAGCGGACGGACGATCTCGCCCATGTTCGTCAGCTCACGGTCGTAAATCTCAGCCAGCTTCTGCCGCCGCGCAACGATTTGCTCGATGCGCGCTAGTTGCGAAATTCCCAGCGCACAATTGATATCTGAGAGCCGGTAGCTGTAGCCGATCTCCGCATGTTGATGCCGATCGAGCGCGGCATCACGCCCCTGGTTTCGCAATCGGCGCGCCCGCAACGCTAATTGCTCGTCAGAAGTAACCAGCAACCCGCCTTCTCCGGTCGTGATCTGCTTATTGGGATAAAACGCGAATAACCCTGCCTCACCAACCGTTCCCGCCCGCCGCCCGCGCACGTCCGCTCCCAGCGCCTCGCACGCGTCTTCGATCAGATGTGCGCCATGCCGATTCGCAATCTCTCGCAACGCTTTCACATCTACAGGAAACCCAAAGCTGTGCACTGCGATAACCAACCGGGTCCTCTCGGTAATAGCAGCCACTACCAGCTCTGGCGTGGCGTTGTACGTCGCAGGATCAATGTCCACAAATCTCGGCCGCAGGCTTTCCTGCAAAATCACATTGAGCAAAGCAGAAAAAGTGAACGACGGCAGGATAACCTCGGCCCCAGGCTCCAGGCCCAAGGCCCGCACCGCGATGTGCAACGCCGACGTCCCCGAATTAATCGCAACAGCATATTTGCTTCCCGTGTAGTCACAGATCGCCTGCTCAAACTCACCCACCTTGGGTCCCATGCTCAGGCGCGGAGTGCGCAGGACCTCCATCACCGTCTCGCGGTCCGATTCCGTGATCTCCGGCTTGGCAAGCGGAATTCGCAGGCTCAAAGAAGATCGGGATGCTTGAAGAGCAACCTCTCTCCCACCGGAGTCTTCACCAGCACCTCGGTGATAACCTTCGACGCCCCACCGTCCCCGTAAGGACTCTCCAGGCCGCGAATTGAGCGTCGAAACTCTGTTGAGAGCGCGCCGGCAATCGCGTCCCGAATCGCCTTGCGCTCGGCGGGAACATCAATCACATTCGCCGCATGTTCCCGTCCCAACTGCCGAATTCCCACATTCACCGCCGGAACTTCCAGCGACGTGGATTCGATGATGCCACTGCTCGAGTTCCCCACCAGCACGCCGACATTGCTCAACAAGCTTAGATAAGTCCGGTGGTCGAGATTTACAAACACGCGCGACGACTTGTGCGATGCGGCGAATTCTTCCGCTCGCCGGATCAAGTCGCGGCAGCCCGCATCCGCATTGGGATAGATGAAGATTTTTTGCGGCTTGACTCTGTCCAGCGCAGCAAATAGCTCCTCCGCTTCCTCCACCGTGTTCTTCAATAACGTCACCGGGTGATAGATACACAACACCGTGCCTCGCCCCAGCTTCACACCCAGCTTTTTTTTTACTTGCGCTTTCGTCAACAAACGCTCTCTGCGCAAGTGATCCAGCGACAAGCTGCCGCTGAACGTGATCCGCCAGGGCTCCTCCCCCATGCTGGCGATCCGCTCAGCCGCGCTGCGGGTGCAGGCGAAGTGCAGGTGGCTCATCTTAGTAAGCGCATTGCGCACCGCGTCATCAATCGCGCCGAATGTGACTTCGCCTCCCTCCACGTGAGCGATGGGAATACGCAGCGCCAGCGCCACAGAAGCAGGCGCCAGCATCTCGTACCGGTCGGCAATTAGCAGCAGGATATCCGGCCGCAGACGATCGAGCGCGTCGGCCAGGCCAAGAGTGGCGACTCCAATCGTCTTGGCCATGCCGACGTCGGTATCGGAATCCAGCAGGCATTCGACTGATGCGATCCTTTCGACGGAAAGCTGTTTACCGGTGTGCCCGAACGCAGGAGAAAGATGCGGCCCCAGCGTAATCACCTGCAACTCGACCGCAGGGTGTCGCGCAAGATCGCGCAGCAGCCAGCGCAGATGTGCGTAGTCCGCCCGCGAGGACGTAACGATGGCAATTTTTCGCTTCAAGCAGCTCCAACTGGATGGGAATTGGTCAGACAGGAATTCTACTGGTTTGTGGCCTGTGCCCGCGCCGTCTCGCCTGGCTGGTGAGCACGAGTCACTCGGTAGTCCTTGTACTCGATGGTCAAGGTGGCGCGTCCCCCCAGCCGGACATAGCTGACCGACTCATTCTTGACCGGAAGCCAGAAGTCCTGGACTTTCTGGTATTCGTGATGAATCTCGTTCTTCTTGGTCCAGAAAGACGGGTTCTGCGCCGGTTCGGCTTCAATGCGAGTCACGGCGAAATCGGTCCCGTCCACCCACACCTGGCCACGATAAACATACTTACTGATGGATTTTGGGTTTACCCGCAACACGTATTGCCCACCCGTTTGGCCGGTTTTTGCTGGCTCGTAGCCCACCAGTTCAAAGTTGTAATTGTCGCGATTCAACTGTGTCCGAGCGCTGACTGCGGGTTGTGCTGCCTCTTTCTCGCTTTCCAGCAGCTTCTTGAAGACCCGATTCAGAACCAGCTTCGATCCGCTCTGCGACACCACTTTGAACTCTTTGGACGAGGGGCGGTCGTAGGTGGCCTGCACGGTCATTTCGGCTGCCCGGTCTCCGGGGAATCCCTGGTAAACAAGGTGGTACACGCGCGTCGCCTCGGAGTGCAGCAAAGCCTGCGCCCGCTCTTGATTTCTGCGCACCAGATTGTCCACCACTTGGTCTGCAGAGAGAGATGCGCCCGTCATCGTCGGTGACGACGCTCCCGAATCCGCACCAATCAGTTTCGGAACACTGATCAGCGCCACCACAGCAACGAGCGCGATCAGGGTGCGAGTTGTCGGCACGACACTCATGTGGGTTAACCCCAGTTTAAACTCTCCCCGGCAGGTTTATGGTTGTGTAATTGTCAAATATCGCCCTTACGTTCATTGACAGGGTCGTGAGTGCAAACGCGTTTAATGACCAGGCGGGACGTATCTACTTCAGGTGCTCCACCAGAAACAAATCGGACAAGTCGCGGACATAGCCAAACGCGTAATGCTGTTCGTCGCCGGCGAGTCGAGGACACGAAACGCCGGTCACCCCGGCAACGTCCGCCGGCGAGACGGTTTTCCATGGCGTTCTGGCGCCGGTTTGCAGGTCCAGCCGCCAGATCGGACAAGAAGTTTCGCCACGCTGTCCCACGAACAATGCACTTCCACTAATCCAGCGGAGCGGCGTGTCGCTGGGTTGCGAACCGCGAACGAGTTGCGGTTCGCCGCCATCGACCGAAACCAAAGCAATCCCGTCGCTGCCAACTACGGCGATTCGTTTACCATCCGGGGAGATCGCGCGCGGATACGGTCCCATACCAAAGCCTTCGGGAGTTATAGGGCGAGGCTGCTCGCCATCCAGGCCCACGACATAGACGCGGGAGGCGTGTCCCGGTTCGTGACCTTGAAACACAATCCGCTTGGAGTCAGCGAAGAATTGACCCCCAGCAGGAATCACGTTGCCGGTAGCAACGCCACGCTGCTCTCCCACGCCAGTGGGAAGAAGTACGAAGTCCGGGGGTGACATGTTTTGCCGCAAGACTAAAGTCCACTTCCCGTCCGGTGAAAAGGCGTTTGCCGACCCCTGGCCCAGACGAACGGCAGACGTACCGGTGGTGTCGCGGCTAAAGACGGCATACTCGCCGCCGCCAGCCTCGCCTGCTTCGATGAACAGGATGAGTTTCCCATCTTCCGAGATGTCGATGGGCACCGTCCAGTCCTGCCAGCTCAGGTCGCGTTCCTTATTTTCGCCCGGCGCCAAGCCGATAGCCCCGGCGCGCATGGCGTCACGGGAAATCAACGCCCGCCCGCCTGCGCCGACGTCATGCAAAGTGAGGGTTCCGGGAGCGCTGAGCAATTCGCGAAGCTTCCCCGACAGAGTGACGCCTCGCAGCGACCGACTGAAGCCGGTCGCCGTGGCGGTGAACCAGATCTCATCCCCGGAAGGCGACCAGGCGGCTCCAACGGCGCTTGCCCATCGCTCGGTCAGGTCAGTTTTCTTGCCATTTAGGTCATCGCAGATTGCCGATCCAGCCAGGAGTCTGGTACAGCACTTTACCAATGGGATACTCGATTCGGCTTTGGCCGCCTACGGCATGGACCACGGCCAGCGCGTCTCCACCGGGGACCCAATCTGCGGCTTCCACATTGTCCAGCAGGTCGCGTGGAGCATCGGCGCCGATGGAAACCTCCGCCAGCGTCCCACGGTGACTAAAATGATTGGGACTGACGCCGAAACGCCGCAACACAGCGAGTTGTCCGCCGGACGAGACTGCCAACACTTCCGTTTCCGGCAGCGTGAGGTCGCGGGATTCGGTTGAGTTAGGAGAACTGATAAACACAGCTTCCGGATTGCCCTCCCAGGCGGCGCTGTAAACCGCCGAACGCGGGTCAGGAGCAAACCTTGCGGCCTGAAGAGCGCCCCGGCGAAAGCTCAATTCGCGAAAGGTGGGCACCGGCGGCGTGGCGGTTCGCTGGCCAACCCAAAGGCCGGCAAGCGCACCGGCGCACAACACCAACAGCGCGGCGCCGGCCAGGAAGGGGAAGCTACGCTTCCTGGCACCGGCTGAAGCGTCCGCTGTCCTACTCTGGACCACCGGCGCGAACGCTCCCGGAACGTCGCTGTAGGCCTCTACGGCGCGATGGCGCGAGGACGCAAGCCAGTCGCGCTGCAGGCGCTTGAGGTCCGCCCGTACTTCGGCTGCGCTCTGATAGCGTAAATCACGATCCTTTTCCAGCGCCTTGTTGACGATGCGCTCCAGTTCTGGCGGGAGATCGGGGTTCAACTGGACCGGTGCGATTGGGACTTTGTTGAGAATGGCATTGAAGATCGCTGCTGAAGTGCTGCCTTCAAACGGCAGGCGGCCGGTGCCCATTTCATACAGCACCACGCCGAAGGAGAAAACATCTGTACGCGCGTCCAGCTCCTCGCCAAGTGCCTGCTCCGGGCTCATATACGCCACTGTCCCCAGCGTGGATCCGGGTGAGGTCAGTTGCTCGGCGCTGACTCCGACAGTGGCTGCGGCTGTGGCTGCTTCCGGCTCCAGGATTTTGCCGCGCTCCGCCATGACTTTCGCCAATCCGAAATCAAGGATCTTGGCATGATTGCGCTCGGTCACGAATATATTTGCTGGTTTAATGTCGCGATGCACAATGCCTTTGGAGTGTGCCGCGTCGAGCGCATCGGCAATTTCGATGGCAAGTGTAAGGAGCAGGACTACATCGAGCGGCTTCTGGGTGATGCGGTGCTTCAGTGTTGTCCCGTCCAGAAACTCCATGGCGATGAAGGACTGGGCATCGTTCTTGGCGATTTCGTAAATGGTGCAGATGTTGGGGTGGTTGAGGGCAGAAGCCGCGCGTGCTTCGCGACGGAAACGCTCCAGGGATTGCGCATCCTGGGCAACGCCATCGGGCAAAAACTTCAGGGCCACAGGACGTCCGAGTTCGGTGTCCTCGGCCTTATACACCACTCCCATGCCGCCGCCACCGAGTTTGTCTGTGATCTTGTAGTGGGAAAGGGTCTGCCCGATCATCGGAATTGCAATCTTAGGCTGGGCCAAAGATGCAGTCAATCAGCAATCTAGATTTCGCCGCTCGTTCGTCGCTCAGGCTGCGACTGTGGACAGCGGTCCATCAAACAGGAAACTGAAGCTTGGCCGAACGCGAAACATCGCGATTTCACCACCAACCGTTCCTTGGCCATTTCAGGAGACAGTCTCCACACGCCTTCTGCCCTGCGAAATGAATCATTCCCCCGCCTACTGAATCATTAACAATTAGCAGGTGCATCGCCAGCCCACACGTCCCTCGAACTTGGTAAACTGGAATACTTCGCGGGGAAGCCTTAGTAGAAGCATCCAGGGAGAGACTCATGGCCGTAAGCGACCAGGCGGTAGTAAAGAAGACCGGCAAACAAATAGACAGCCTGAGCATCAACACCATCCGCACTTTGTCCATTGACGCGGTGCAGAAAGCCAACTCCGGACATCCCGGCGCGCCTATGGGACTTGCGCCGGTCGCCTATTGTCTGTGGCAGCAGTTCTTGCGCTACGACCCCGCGGACCCGGTCTGGCCCAATCGCGACCGTTTCATCCTCTCGAACGGGCATGCGTCCATGCTGCTGTACTCGATGCTCTATCTTTCCGGGGTCAAAGCCATCGCTTCCGAATCCGAAGTTTTGCCGCAAGCCGCGATTTCACTCGACGATATCAAGCAGTTCCGCCAACTCGATAGCCGGACTCCCGGCCATCCTGAGTACCGCGTCACTCCTGGCGCTGAAACAACGACCGGCCCGCTGGGCCAGGGAATCGGCAACAGCGTAGGCATGGCGATTGCGGGCAAGTGGCTGGAGGCGCGCTACAACCGTCCCGGCTTCGAAATTTTCAGCCACAACGTGTATGCCATTTGCGGCGACGGCGACATGATGGAAGGTGTCGGCAGTGAGTCCGCTTCGCTCGCCGGCCATCTCAAGCTGCCGAATCTGTGCTGGATTTACGACGCCAACTCGGTGACCCTCGACGGCCCTGCCGATTGGTCTTTCAGCGAAGACGTGGCAACGCGGTTCCGCGGCTACGGATGGAATACGACGCACGTAGGCGACGCCAACGACCTCGAAGCGCTGGCAAAATCATTCAATGAATTTCTTGCTACCAACGATCGTCCTACTCTGATCATCGTCAACAGCCACATCGGGTACGGATCTCCTCACAAACAGGACACCAGCGCGGCGCACGGCGAACCGCTGGGTGAAGAGGAGGTCAAGCTGGTCAAGAAGTTTTACGGCTGGCCGGAAGATGCTAAGTTCCTGGTGCCCGACGGTGTGCTCGAACATTTCCAGGACGGCATTGGCCGCCGCGGGCATGAACTGACCGCGAAATGGCACGAGCTGTTCGCGCGCTACAGCCAGCAGTTCCCCGACCTGGCTGACCAGATCAATCGCATGCAGCACCGCGAACTGCCCGACGGTTGGGACAAGAACCTGCCCAGCTTCCCGCCCGACCCCAAGGGCATTGCCACCCGTGAAAGCTCCGGCAAAGTTCTGAACGTGGTTGCACAAAACATTCCCTGGCTGGTCGGCGGATCAGCCGACCTGGCAACGTCGAACAAGACGAACTTGAACGGCGGGGGCGACTTCCAGGCTGGAAGCTACGCTGGCCGCAATCTGCACTTCGGTGTCCGTGAACATGCGATGGGCGCCACGCTCAACGGCATGGCACTCTCCCGGCTCCGCGCTTTCGGTGGCACCTTCTTCACCATGCCGCACATGATCGTCATGCGTCCCGGCGATGCGAATGAAGTGGTCGAGGCGTGGAAAGTGATCTTGCCCATGAAGCACAATCCGGTTGCGCTGGTTCTTACGCGACAGGCACTGCCCACGATTGATCGGTCGAAATACTCGAGTGCGTCTGGTGTGGCGAAGGGAGGATATATTCTGGCCGATGCGCCGGGGGGCAAGCCGGATGTCATCCTGATCGGAACCGGCAGCGAGCTTTCACTCTGCGTATCCGCATACGAGCAGCTCACCGCGGAAGGCATTCGCACCCGCGTGGTCAGCATGCCATCGACTGACATTTTCGATATGCAGGATGAGGCCTACAAGAAATCTGTGCTCCCGCCGGAAGTCAAAGCGCGGGTTTCGGTTGAGGCTGGGTCTGTTTTTGGTTGGGAACGGTACGTCGGGCTGCAAGGAGCCGTCATTGGCATGACCACGTTCGGCGCCTCGGCGCCCATAAAGGATCTCATGAAAAAATTCGGATTCACCACCGAACATGTTGTCCAAGCTGCCAAACAAGTTTTGGCGCAAGCGAAATAATAGGAAATTATGCAGCCCACTGGAATTCTCGATACCGCGAAAGCCACCAACCCGCTGAAAGATCTGCTGAAGTTTGGCCAGTCGGTCTGGCTCGACTACATTCGCCGCGACCTGATCACCAGCGGTGAACTCAAGCGTTTGATCGAAGAAGACGGCCTGCGCGGAATGACTTCGAATCCGGCGATCTTCGAAAAGGCCATCGTGGGTAGCACCGACTACGCCGACATACTCGCATCTCTAAAGAACCGCCCCAATCTCGACGCCAAGGCCCGTTACGAAATCATCGCCATTCGCGACATTCAGGATGCGGCTGACCTGTTGCGCCCGATCTATCAGGAATCCAACCAGCGTGATGGCTATGTCAGCCTGGAAGTGTCGCCTTACCTCGCGTGTGATACTCAAGGCACTATCGAAGAGGCACGCCGCCTGTGGAAAGCTGTTGACCGCCCGAACGTAATGATCAAGGTCCCCGGCACCACCGGGGGCATTCCTGCGTTCGAGCAACTCATCAGCGAAGGCATCAACATCAACGTCACCCTGCTGTTCTCGCAGGAGGTCTATCAGCGCGTCGCCGAAGCTTACATCCGCGGCCTGGCGAAATTTGCTTTGGGCGGTGGAGAGGTGGGTCGCATCGCCAGCGTTGCCAGCTTTTTCATCAGCCGCATTGATAACGCAGCCGAAGCAGAAATCTCCGCGCGCCTGAAATCGGCGAAGAATCCTGCGAAAGAACAGAAACTCAATGGCCTGCTGGGAAAAGTAGCCATTGCTAACGGAAAGCTGGCGTATCAGCGCTACCTGAATATTTTCTCCGGCGCGCTGTGGGACAAACTGCGCGCGCAAGGCGCTCAGACCCAGCGTGTACTCTGGGCCAGCACCAGCACCAAGAACCCGGCGTATCCCGACATTCTCTATGTGCAGGAGATGATCGGCCCCGATACCGTTAACACCATTCCGCCCGCGACGTTTGACGCTTTCCGCGACCACGGCCAGCCTCGGGAGACTCTGACCGAAGGCGTGGACGAGGCGAAGCAGGTCATGCAGGATCTTGCGGACGTGGGAATTTCAATCGACGCCATCACCGACAAATTGACCGACGATGGCGTCCGCCTTTTCGAAGAAGCCTTCGACAAACTGCTGGCTGCGGTCGAAAGGAGCACCCAAAGCGGCGCTGCCCCCAAGATCAGCCAGCAGAGTTACAAGCTGCCAGACACTCTCGCCAAAGAAGTAGCGCAGACCGTCAGTGACTGGCGCGCCGCCGGCAAAGTCCGGCGCCTGTGGCAGCGCGATGCCTCTCTGTGGACGAACACCGACGAAGCGCAGTGGCTGGGCTGGCTCGATATCACCGAAAAACAGCTCGCCACGAAAGACCAGTTCCAGCGCCTGGCGGACGAAGTCCGAAGAGAGAATTTCACAGACATTCTCCTGCTTGGCATGGGAGGCTCCAGTCTCTGTCCCGAAGTTTTGACCAAAACTTTCGGCCAGATACTCGGCTTCCCCCACCTGCACGTGCTCGATTCCACTGACCCCGCACAGGTGAAAGCCGCCGAGGCAAAGATCAATCTCGCAAAGACTGTATTCATCGTTTCCAGCAAGTCCGGCACCACGCTCGAACCCAACATTTTTAAGCAGTACTTCTTCGAGCGAGTGAAACAGACCATCGGCGCCGAAAAAGCCGGCGGCCGTTTCATCGCCGTCACCGATCCCGGCTCGAAACTGCAATCCGAGGCCGAGGGCGATCGGTTCCGCCACATCTTCCCCGGCGTTCCCAGCATCGGAGGCCGTTACTCGGCTCTTTCAAATTTCGGCCTCGTCCCCGCCGCGGTCATGGGTCTCGACGTTGCGAAATTCCTCGACCGCACTGAAGAAATGGTCCAGGCCTGCGTTGCCTCTGTCCCGGTGGAACAAAACCCGGGGGTTGTGCTTGGAATTATTCTCGGCACGGCCGCAAAATCCGGGCGCGACAAAGTCACAGTCATCGCCTCGCCCGCGATCTCCGATTTAGGCGCATGGCTGGAGCAGCTTCTGGCCGAATCCACTGGCAAGCAGGGCAAAGGCATCATTCCCGTGGACCGCGAGCACATGGCCGCTCCCTCGACCTACGGCAACGACCGCATTTTCGCGTACGTGCGTTTCGATTCCGCGCCTGATTCCGATCAGGACGCCAAAGTCTCCGCGCTCGAAGTTGCCGGGCAACCGGTCATTCGCATTTCCGTGAACGACACTTACGATCTGGGCCAGGAATTCTTCCGCTGGGAGATTGCCACTGCAGTCGCCGGATCCATCATCGGCATCAACGCTTTTAATCAACCCGATGTTGAAGCCAGCAAAATCGAAACTCGCAAGTTGACCACCGAGTACGAGAAGACTGGCTCCCTCCCGGACGAGAAATCAATCTTCGCTCAGAATAGCATTCAACTGTTTGCCGATCCGAAAAACGCTAACGCACTTGGAAGTGGACAGTCGCTGACCGACTATCTCCGCACCCACCTCGCTCGCATCGGGGCAGGCGACTACTTTGCCGTGCTGGGATATGTCGAGATGAACGACGCCCACGAAGCGCAGTTGCAGGAAATTCGCCATGCCGTTCGTGACGCCCGGCATGTTGCTACGTGCCTCGGCTTCGGCCCGCGTTTTCTGCACTCAACCGGACAAGCCTACAAAGGCGGCCCCAATAGCGGCGTATTTCTGCAGATCACGCGTGACGATGCCAACGATGTACCAGTCCCGGGACAGAAATACACCTTCGGAGTGGTGAAAGCCGCACAGGCCCGCGGAGATTTCCAGGTCCTCGCCGACCGAGGCCGGCGCGCCCTGCGTGTGCATCTGGGCCGCGATGTGAACGCCGGTCTGTCTTCGTTGTCGAAAGCTGTTCGTGAAGCTCTGAGTTGATTCGTTCGTGAGGCATGGGGGAGGGGAATACATGCGTCTAGGAATGGTCGGCCTGGGTCGAATGGGCGCCAACATGGCACGCCGCCTTATGCGCGGAGGCCATGAAGTCGTCGTAACCGATCTCAGCCCCGCTGCCGTCAAAGGCATTTCCTCGGAGGGAGCTGTCCCGTCTTCTTCACTTGACGACTTCTGCTCCAAGCTCGGCTCGCCGCGCATCGCCTGGCTCATGGTTCCCGCCGGCGCGCCGACCGAATCCACGGCGCAGTCGATCGCCCAGAAAATGCAATCCGGCGACATCCTCATCGACGGCGGCAATTCCTATTTCAAAGACGACATCCGCCGCTCTCAGATGTTCCGCGAAAAAGGCATTCACTACGTTGACGTTGGTACCAGCGGCGGCGTGTGGGGACTGGAACGCGGCTACTGCATGATGCTCGGCGGCCCTAAAGAGGTGGTCGCACAGCTCGATCCCATCTTCAAGACGCTGGCGCCCGGTCGCGGCGATATCCCGCGCACTCCGGGACGCGAAAAACTACCTGGCACCGCAGAAGACGGCTACATCTACTGCGGCCCATCCGGGTCAGGCCATTTCGTGAAGATGGTGCACAACGGCATCGAGTACGGAATCATGCAGGCTTACGCCGAGGGCTTCGACATTTTCCGCAACGCCGCCAAGCCCGAGCTTCCCAAAGATCAGCAATATGATTTGAACCTCGCTGATATCGCCGAAGTCTGGCGGCGAGGGAGCGTCGTCAGTTCATGGCTTCTAGATCTAACAGCGATGGCGCTGACCGAGAATCCGACGCTTTCCGAATATTCCGGATTCGTGCAGGACTCGGGCGAGGGCCGCTGGACTATCGAAGCCGCGATCGCAGAAGCTGTTCCCGTGGATGTTCTCTCCGCGGCGCTGTTCGTGCGCTTCCGCTCGCGCCAGGAACACACTTTTGCCGAGAAAGTCCTTTCCGCGATGCGGCAAAAATTTGGCGGACATGTTGAACCAGTAGCCGGAAAAAAGACCGCCTGACGGAGAAAATCGCAATGGCAGAAGCCGAAGTACTCCCTCGCATACAGCGCACCCCGGGCCGTCCCGCCGACCCCTGCATCATGGTGATTTTCGGCGCCGCCGGCGACTTGACCCGCCGCAAGCTCATTCCCGCGCTCTACAACCTGGCCAAGGCCGAGCTTCTTTCCCGCGAGTTCGCCATCGTTGGCATCGCCCACAGCCCCATGTCCACCGACGACTTCCGCAACAAACTCGCCGACGACATTCGCCACTACGCGGGCAGCGAAGTTGATCCCGACATATGGGAGTGGTTCACCCGCCGTCTGTATTACATCACCGCCGAGTTCGACGACAAGAATGTTTATTCCCAGTTGAAAACCACCCTGGAGAAGCTCGACCAGGAACACTCTACCCACGGCAATTATTTTTTTTACCTGGCGACCGCTCCCAATTTCTTCGGCCCGATTGTCGAACAGCTCTCCTGCGTCGGGCTGATGGAAGAGAATGACCACTACTGGCGGCGGGTGATCGTCGAAAAACCCTTTGGCCACGATCTCGACTCAGCCAAGACCCTGAACCAGCAACTGCTAAAGTTCGCCAGCGAGAAGCAGATTTACCGCATTGACCACTACCTTGGGAAAGAGACCGTCCAGAACATTCTGGCGTTTCGTTTCGCCAACGGAATTTTCGAGCCCATCTGGAACCGCCGCTACATTGATCACGTCCAAATCACGGTTGCCGAGACCGTCGGCGTTGAGTCCCGCGGGAGTTACTACGATACCGCCGGCGCGCTCCGCGACATGGTCCCCAACCACATCATGCAGCTCATCTCCCTGACTGCCATGGAGCCGCCGATTTCCTTTCGCGCCGACGCCGTCCGCGATGAGCAGGCCAAGATTCTGCACGCCATCCAGCCGCTTTCGTCTGAGGAAGTTCTCCACCGCACGGTTCGCGGCCAGTACGGGCCAGGGATCGAGAATTCTCAT